>Ga0116153_10000371_pt1 | contig 60033 bp, 39 predicted proteins | sample AD_UKC028_MetaG_FD_89896 | JGI IMG/M metagenome (GOLD analysis project Ga0116153, IMG submission 89896) | Active sludge microbial communities of municipal wastewater-treating anaerobic digesters from USA - AD_UKC028_MetaG | ecosystem: Engineered > Bioreactor > Anaerobic > Digestate | place: USA...
AAAAACGGTGTCGAGTTTGTCTTTGATGAAATCGGCGGCCCAGTCGGGCAGGGTCAACTGTTTCTGTTGCGGCGGGAAATCGGCTCGGGTCTCCCCTCGGACCGGCGGCGCGTGGATGGGATGCTCCGGAACGGATGTCTTTCTTGCCAATGCCTCCATGGCCAAGGCGCTGAGTTCATTGCCTGAAACCGGTTGCCCGAGGGCGGCGCTCCCCAGGAGTTCGAGGGCCTTGCCGGTCGTGAGGTTCTCGATCATCAACTCCTCTCCGCCCGTTGCCTTGCGCACGACGAGCCGTCCGTCGTCGGAAACGATGATGTCCTCCCCGGGGGAGGCTTTCCTTACGATCACATCGAAGAGTTGTTGGGGTCCGGGCATCGCCGTCACTTTGCCGTTCTTCACGTCGTAACAGCCTGCTCCGAATCCCGTTCCCGGGACGAAGGCCGCGATCTTCCCGCTCTTCATGTCGGGATTCGCGCGCAGATAATAGTGAGCCGCCACTTGGCCTTGGAGAACCCCATCGTTGTTGATGCTCGTTTCGTTGACAGCCCAGTCCTCCCCCAAGGAGGATTTCAGGAGCTCATGGAGTTTCACCTGTTCCAGGGACGGGATGTTGCGGGCCGATCCCGGATAGACAGAACCGTCTTCTAGATACGCTCCGGGGGCGCCGACTCCGACACTCCTTTCAACGGTCCATCCGGCCCGCTCCATCAGGGGAACGCTCTTGGAGATCATCCGGCGTGCTCGCCGGATGACGTCCTTGATATCCGTCACTCCCCGGCGTGATCGGGGCAGTTTCGTCGACAAGGAGAAAATCACCGGGTCGTCGGAGGGATTGTTCCCGTTCGTGGAATAAAAACCGATGCGCACGTTGGTTCCGCCGATGTCGATCCCGACGCGGACGATGTTGGTCTCTCCGGGGACGGGACTGGGTATCCGAGAGGGACGGGAGAGGGAACGTTTCCCCCATCCCCACAAGAGGAAGCCGATCCCGCCGAAGAGGAGGAAGGGTCTCAATGTCGGAAACAAGAGGACCTCGATGAGCGGGATGTTCGGATAGAAAAATCCCAACAGGGTCGCCCCGACGAGGATGGTCCCGGCGATCTGAGCCCAAGAGAGACGGAGGCTGTTCCGGAGCCGGACCGGAAACAGGAGGAACGATCGGACGCCGGGAATCATCCGGACAATCTTGGCCATGAACCGCAATAACCGGGCCGTGCGAGGGGTTTTGTCGAGGGTGACGGAGAAGAATCGGGACGATTTCTTCTGGATTCCCCGGAGCAAGGCCATGAGGGGTATCCATCCGAATCCCCACCCGACCACCAGGCCCATCAGCCCCGTCATGACCTTGTTGAGGGCCGCGAGGACTTCGCACCCCCTGAAAAGAATTTTATCCTTCGTCGACAGTGACTCTTCCGCCGATTGGAAATTTTTTGCCGGATCGGACAAAAGGCCGGGGATATAGATCGGGTGAAGGAGTGTCTCAAGGGACTGCCGCACCTGTTCGTGAAAATCCCGGATGACATTTTTCCAGGTTAATAAGTCGGAGGAGCCGAACGTGACGGAAGGAATGCAGAATTCCTCCATGTCGTCGACCAGGGACCCGATCGTTTTCTCCATTTGATCGAGCCGTCTTTTGAACACCGAGTCTTCCGATAGTTTCTGGGCATACTTCTGCCTGAAGAGACTGATATCCAGGTCCACTTGCTGGCGGATGCCGTCCCGGGTTTTCAGGGCCTCCATCCATATTCGTTGAGTGGTCGATCCTTCGACCGACGAGAGGGCTTGAGACAGCTTATCCTGCATTCCCGAGTCATAGAGGCTGATGACGTCTAGTTTCTGGCCGTTCACGTAGATGTCGTCATCGAGGACGTCGATGAACGTGTTGAGGAAAATGGCGGCGTCTTTGATCGGCAGAAATTTTTCGGTGAGCTGGTCCAGGAGAGCCGCCACCTCTCGGTCGTTGAGGTGGGAGGGCGAGATGTAGAGTCTCACGGTCTTTCCAAACAGTTCGTCGAATTCCTTCAGTCCCTTCAATGATTCGGGCGAGAGCCCCAGAGACCGGGCTGTCAGAGGGGTCCGTCGTCCTACGTCGACGCCGTAGGAATCCACTCCCCCATCTTTTTCAAAACGGGGATGTTTCTCCAGGGAAAACAATTCGACGGGCCAGCGGTCGACCGCCTCCAGATAAGCCCGGCGCAGTTCGTCATACGAGAGCCGGCCGTTCTCAAGCGTCACGGGGATCGTGTCATAGAGTCCGTCGGGCCGGTAGATGCGGACCGTGGTCACGTTGTTGGAGGTGTCGAGAAAACGCTGGGAGACGAAGAGGGCTTTTTCCCGGAGGGTGGGGCTGTGGTCCGCCCGGTCCAGCAGATGCCAGAGACGGGCGACGAAGACGCGGTAGGTTTCGGCGTAATCCTCGCTGGGATTCGTCCGGGAATACAGGGAGACGTTGAACCGTTTCCCCTGGCCCTGGATGTGGAGCATGACCCATTCGGACCATACTTTCGGGTCCATCTCGTCCTGGTCGTTGTGGCCGATCTCGTGGGCGATGGTGCTGGGAAAGGTCGGATATTGAAGGTCGACGTCGATGTGGCGCGCGTAGGGAAAATAGACCCCGTAGGCGGTGGCGATCGTATCGAACATCATCGATTGCACGTTATTGACGGATTTCTCCGGCAGGTTCACGATGGTCGTCTCGATGAGGGATCTCTTGGATTCGTCCACGTTGATGAGGCGAATGCGGTTCTCCCCGTTTTGAACCGGGGGCCAGAGGGCGTCGAAGGCCGTGTTCCCCGCCGTCTTCACAGTGAAGAGGATGACGACAGCCAGGGCCGGCGTCACGATCCATTGCCGGAAGAACTGTTTCCAGGGGCGCGCTCCGGAAACCGCCCCCCGCCGTGCCGCCCATCGGCGGGCCAGGACGACGGACACGATCACGAGTCCCGCGGTCAGGATGCTCGCAATGTTGAAGACATAGTTTGGATACGGCCACCAGGCGCCCGAAAAAATGGGTGGGACGGCCAGGAGATGCCGCAGAAAGTAACCGGTCCCCTGGGAGAAGAGCTGATAGATCGGTGTCCAGAGGTCGAGGACCGAAAGCCCGCGTTCGGTGAGGATCGAGCCGAGTTGGGCGGCGGCGGTCACGAGGACCGGGATGGAGACGAGGGTGACGAGGGCCCTGACCCGATTCTTCACCATCTGATAGAGGAAGCGGAGGATCCCGGTTCCTTTGCGTGAGATCAGGATGTTGAAGTCCGCCGTTTCGCCGGTCATGAACGCTTTCTGGGAATTCTTGACGGCTTCTTTGGCTTGCGCCCATCGGTCCTGGGTCCGGTCCGATTTTCGGAACAACGATAATTCGAAAGTGATTTCACCGTTGAAGCGGACCGAATAAAGAGCCAGATCCGGGGTCATTTCGAGAGGTTTTATGTCGATCGTGTAGCCGAACTCCCGTTCCATCTGTTTTCGGATCGGGTCCACGTCCTGTTCCCCCATGCCGGAAAATCCGATGTAAAGGGAGGCGAACGTTTTGTTCACGACTTCGCGAAGATATTTGAAACCGGGGGGCAGATGGACCGACAGGGCCGGCGGAGGATTGAGCGTGAGGCGGTCCCCTAAGAGGAGTTTTTCGAGAGGGGTGCGGGTCCCCGAGAAGATGTCCAGGTAATGAGCGGCGTCCCCGCTCGTCGCATCCACTTTCGGGGTCAGGATGACCGTCGGATAACCGCGCCGGCTCAGAAGGGTCTGCAGGGTGGAGGTGTGGAATCCTCCCGCGATGAAGACGGCGGGAGCGGGGTGTGGCTCCGTCGCGGCGGATGTCTCATCGAGTTTTCTGGCGAAATTGTCGACCAACACCGTGTTGCGCTTCGTCGCATGACGATAAAAGTCTTCAAACGGCTTGGCCTGCCGGCCCTCGATCGACAGGCCCTCTGTCGGCAGTCCCGCGTCCTTCGAAAAACCTTCCAGTGTCTTTCCCCCGTTGTTCGTCGCGGTCCCCCGCATCTCCAGGAGTCCCCACTCACGGGGTGTCAGATTGTGGTCCCATAGCTTTGCTTGGAGGAGGATATTTTCGGACAGGGCCAGGAATTCGTTTTGGATCCCGGTCGGATGGAGGCCCTCTTGGATGTCGGTTTGCCATGCCCCCAATTCCTCAAAGAGGGCGTTTTGATCGATGCCCTCGCTGAGCGTGATATAGCGCACGTATTCTCTGAAGGACGGATAATCCTCCAGTCGTAGCCCCGCTTGGGAGACGAAATCGCGGAGCCGTCCATGATATTGCCCGAAGCTCATTCGCCCCATCCGGTGTTCCAGGCAATACCGGAGAAGCTCCTCGAGCTTTTTGTCGGACAGGTTGCCGGTCAATCCCTCGATCAGAGAGGCCCGTTCCGTTTCCACCTTCTTGAAATCGAGCGACCTCTCCAGGGTGACGACGGATACGAAGCGGGCCAAGTTCGGATATCGCGGTTCCGCAGGGGCTCTCCATTCGGCCAGAGAGGTGACGTAGGCCAGAGGGCCCGTCTCCCCTTTGGAGAAGGAGGCGCGGAGCCGGTCGAATCGGGCCAGTTCGGGAGTCAGGATCTTGTCCCGGAGTTGGTCCAGCCGGATTTCACGGCGCGTTTGGACGGACGAGACGGTCTGCTTGTGGGGCAGACATTCTCGATAAGCGGACACATTCGCGTCATACAGCCCGGTGTCTTCTGTCCCCCAGAGGACCGGGGACCGAGGGGACGTCAGCGCGAAATACTCGGCCCCGGAGACGAGGTTGTTCTTCAGCAGGAATTCAGAGACGCTCTTCCGGCGCTCGTTGTCAGTGAAACGGCGGAAGGTTTCCGTGTCGAAAGCCCCCGACGCGCCTTCCATGCCGATGAGCATCGGGCCCTGATTGTCCGATCGGGAACGGATGTGTTCCATGATCTGGGCGATATGGGTCTGCGCGATCTCCATCTCGTGGGCGTCTTGGATGAGCACGATCCATGGCTTTTGCGGATTCCTCCCCGGGCGGACACTCCGTACCACTCCGCAGGAATGGGGAAGAGTGGACAGCCATTCCGGGAGAGAAGAGGAAGCGGTGGACGAGGGTTGGTTTTGATCGGGCCCGACGGCGATCTCCCATTTATGGACCCGTTGGACCGTCGGAAGAAGCGATGCGTTCTCGGCGGGTGTGGAAGGGATGGGTCGGCTGGCATAGAGGGTTTGATCGGATTGCTTCCGGCCGGAGATGGATTCTCGCCGCTCTTTCCAGAAATTGGCTTCTGCGATGGGGGTTGTGACGACGGAGAAAAGGAAGACGAAAGCCAATGAACCGGCGAAGGTCTTTTTGACGGAAAAATCTTTTTTAAAACGCTTGAAGGTCAATCCCAAATACCTCTTTGAATGCGTTTTTGCGGGAATCACGGCCCTTATCTATATGATATTAGTTACTATATTAGATGAATGGCAAAAGAGGGATTAAAGACATGTAACAGGGATGTAAAATATTACAGAGGGGCAGAACGCCCTAAAACAAAAAACCCAGCGCATTGGCTGGGTTTTTTGTTTTAGAAGGAAAGAATGTCGCTTTTATTCGGAGGCTTTCCCGAGCTCTTCGTGGATGGCTTTCATCTCGGCGGTTTCCCGCTTGGACTGCCAAAGAGCCCATCCGATCAGCGCCACGGAGATGAGAATGATCCCGATGGCCAGAGCGTTGAGCGGTTTGACTTGGATGGCGAGCAACGCATCCAGGAAGCCCTGTTGGATCTTGCCGAGGGCCATCAATTCGTTCCCTGTTTTGTGGAGGGCGTCGACGATGGGTTTGTTGAACGGGATCACCAGCGGAACTGTCAGGAGGGCCACCATGTTCATGACTTTGATGAGGGGATTGATGGCGGGTCCGGCGGTATCCTTGAGTGGATCTCCGACGGTATCTCCGGTGACGGCCGCTTTATGGCGTTCGGACCCTTTCCCGAGATTTTTCGCCGGGTCTTTGGGTTCATCCTCCACGACTTTTTTGGTATTGTCCCAGGCGCCACCGGCGTTGGCCATGAAGACGGCGATCAACTGTCCCGAGAGGATCGTTCCGGCCAAGAAGCCGGCCAGGGCCAGAGGACCGAACGCGAAGGCCACCAGGATCGGCATCAGGACGGCCAGGATGCCGGGGCCGATCAGTTCTTTCTGGGCGGTGGTCGTGCAGATGCTGACGACCTTCCCGTAGTCCGGGGCCACTTTCCCTTCCATCACGCCGGGAAGTTTGAACTGGACGCGGCATTCGCGCACGATCAGATATGCGGCGCGACCGACGGCGCGGATGGTCATCGACGAGAACAGGAACGGCACCGCTCCTCCGATCAGGAGGCCGATCAGCAGGGTCGGGTCCGAGATGCTCAGAAGTCCGGCGATCGTATGGTACAGCTCGATCGGGATCTGGGCGCTTTCCCCTTTCCCCCCTGACGCGATCACCGTGATGAACGAGGCGAACAGAGAGATCGCCGCGATGACCGCCGAACCGATGGCGATCCCCTTGGTGATGGCTTTGGTCGTGTTCCCGACGGCATCGAGGTCCGCCAGAATCTGGCGGGCGGTCTTGTACTTCTCTTCCCCCATCTCCTTGGCGTCATAACCCATCTCGCCGATCCCGTTGGCGTTGTCGGCCACGGGGCCGAAGACGTCCATCGAAATGGTGTTTCCGGTGAGGGTCAGCATCCCGATCCCGCACATGGCGACCCCGTAAGCGACGAAGATCGGATTCGTGCCCGAAAAGATCAGGACGGACCCGAAGATGGAGGCCGCGATGATGAGGACGGCCCACACGCTCGATTCATAGCCGACCGCCAGTCCTTCGATGATGTTGGTGGCATGTCCGGTGGAGCAGCTCCGCACCATGCCCCGCACGGGAGAGAAGTCGGTGCCCGTGAAATATTCCGTGCATCGGTTCAGGGCCACGGCCAGCAGGATTCCGATCAGGCACGTCCAGGCGGCGCGCATGTCGAGTCCCGGCACGCCGAAGGTGTAAAGCCATGACAGATTCATGGAGGCATCGGCCACCTGAGGGAACCGTGTGAAGTAGTCCGGTCCGAAGCGCAGGTAGAAGAATCCGAGGACGGCGAATCCGACGATGGATATGGCGGAGGAGACCCAGAAGCCGATGTTGATGGATTTCATCGCTTCTTTGGCGGAGCCCTTGTCTCCGGCTCGCACCAGATAGGTTCCGATGATGGAGGCGAACACGCCGATGGCGCGCACGAGGATCGGGAAGATGACGCCCTTGTGTCCGAAGGAGGCCCATCCGAGGATCATGGCGGCCACGATGGTCACCTCATAGGATTCAAAAATGTCGGCGGCCATTCCGGCGCAGTCACCCACGTTGTCGCCGACGTTGTCGGCGATGGTGGCGGCGTTGCGCGGGTCGTCTTCGGGGATGCCCGCTTCAATCTTGCCGACCAGGTCGGCTCCGACGTCGGCGGCTTTCGTGTAGATTCCGCCGCCCACCCGCATGAACAGGGCCAGGAGCGTTCCGCCGAAACCGAATCCGAGGAGCACTTCATAGGCTTGTTCCCCGAATGTCATGAAGATGATCGTTCCTCCCAGAAGACCCAATCCGTCGGTCAACATCCCGGTGATGGTCCCGGTCCGATAACCCAGCTGGAGGGCTTTTCCGAAGCTGGTTTTGGCGGCGACCGCCACGCGTAAGTTTCCCGCGGTGGCCAAACGCATCCCCACGAAACCGACCAAGGCCGAAAACACGGCGCCCATGAAGAAAGCGCCGGCTCGTCCGAAGGCGATCGGATCCCCGAAGCTGGTCGTGAGAGCCCGACTGAGGTAAAGAAGCACGACGAGGAACGTGATCAGGATGGAGACGGTCGTGAATTGTTTTTTGAGATAGGCGTTGGCCCCTTCGCGGATGGCGTCGGCCACGGATTGCATCTTGGCGGTTCCCGTGTCCGCTCCATACACCTGTTTCACCAGGGACAGGGCGTAGAGGAGTCCGGCGATGGCCACTCCCAGGACGACCCAGAGAGCCACTTTCTCGTAGGTGGCATAGTGGGGAGACGTCAGGAAAGAGAAGAATTGGAAATGTTCCTGTGTCGATTCAACAATTTCCTCGGCTCCTTGTGCCAACACCGCCACGACGGCGGCGAAGACCAGGCCGAGGCCCATCACGATCGATTTCTTGTCACGCATCAATTTCATGGAAGACACCTCTGTTTTTCGATTTTAATGTCAAAGGATGATTGGAAACCCTGATCGGGTTCCGTGTGTAGCGTGTAATGATAGGAAAATACGGGGTCCATTTCAATAGCGGCTTGATCCGACCCCGCCGATGAATATCGCCGCCGGCGGATACGGCGGGGATCAGTAGAAGCCCTCCCGTTTCAGATATCGATAGACCGCTTCGGTCACGAGGAGATCCCCTTGCCCGTTGAAATGACAGATGTCGTCCGGAGTATTTCGGAAGCGGACCCTTTCGTCCGACGGGAAAACAGTCTTCATGTCCAGATAAGGGATCTGATTTTCCTTCAAGAGCCTGGTCATCTTGTAATATTCCCTCTTCAGGTTGGGCGTCCATCGCTCGTCGCTCATTAGATGGGTGAAGAGGAGGGCTCTCAAGGGGATGTTCCGGTCGGCCAGGGTCTGGCGTATGACCGACATCGACTTCCCGGAGAGGACCAGCTCGTTGTTCTCGACGCTCGGAGACAGTCTCTGAAAGAGCGTGTTCAGGTAACGATAGAGGTTGGAATGCTTGTAAAGCCAGCCGCTGAGGGGTGTATAGCGGGTCGAGAGCGCTTTGTAAAAGTTGAGTTCCCCTCCCTCGTCGTAATAGACGATCCAGGTGGAACCACTGTCGTTGAGGCACAATCCCAAAACCACATAATCGGGCTGGAACCGGAGAATGCGTTTCTGGGTGAGGATGGCGTATTCGCTCAAAGAATATCCCGCCACGGCGAAATTGAGTACCTCATATCGGCCCGGAAATTCTTCTTGGAGCCTTTCCTCGAGCATGTCCGTGTAACGTGAGATCGCCGTGATGGAGTCCCCCAGAAATATGATCCGTTTGACCCCCGCCGGCTTTTTGACGGAATATTCCTTGTCCCTCATCCCGAGAGAATTGGTCTCCTCCGGGTTGTTGGGTGTGTACTCGTAGGGAAGGATATCGGAAGGTCGACATGAGACAGGGGATTTGGCGTCGGGGATCCGATACCGGTCCAAGGAATATCGGGACAGGAACGGCCTTGAGGAGTATTCGATGGCGATGACGGCGATGATGAGGCCGCCGACGACCAGTGAAAATCGGGTGAGGGTGATTAACAGCTTTTTCGGGATCAGTCGCATGGGGTCGGAGGAGAACTGTTATCGGATGAGGATCGCCGCGGGCGCATACCGATTGTCTAGCATAATATGGATTTCATGAAAACAGACAGGGACGGCGACATCAGGCCAGGATGATTGCGCCGGGACGGTCGAACCGGACCGTGTTCCGTGAGAGGTCGATGTGGGGCGGACGCGGGTCTTGGCAATAGGGGGTGTCTTCCGTCGAGAGAACGGATTTCCATCGGTCGGATTCGATGGAGAACGGCTGGGTGAGGGTCCCCCCTCCCGGGGTCAGGCAGATCAGGGAAAAGAACGGGGGCGATTCCGTGGACGACCGGATCAACGTGATGAAGCCGTCTTGCGGAGCGGTGATCTGGACGTCCGTCCGTCCGGTCTCCCGGAACGCGGGTTCTCGATTTCGGAGTCGGAGCAATGCCTGATGGAGTCTGAGCAGGGACGCATGGGGTTCCCGGGAGATTTCATCGTCTCGGAGCCGGCAGATTCGGAAGGTGTCGGGGTCTTGGGGGTCGTGGAACGGCTCGGTGGTCGGCGGATCGGAATACCGTCTGAATTCATGCCTCCTCCCTTCCGTCACGCGGTCACCGAGCTCTTTCCCGTGGTCGGTGAAATAATGAAAAGGGGTCGAGGCTCCCCATTCCTGTCCCATGAAGAGGAGCGGGATTTCCGGAGCGCAGAGCAAGAGGACGGTCATGGCCCTCAGGGTCGGGCCGTCGGTTTGCCGGTGGATCCTCACCCCGAAAGAATAATTGGCCACGTGGTCGTGGTTCTGCAGGTCGATGACGATCCGGTCCGGGGAGATCGACGCGGGATCGGTTCCGTGCGGTTTTCCCATGTGGGGCGATGTCTGTCCTCGGTAAAACCAGCCCTGTCCCAGCGTCGCGGCGATGTCGTGGGTCGATCCAGTGTAATCCAGAAGGTACGGTGCGCGGCGAGAGGAGATCCGGCGCAGGATCTGGTGGTGGAAGTCGTCGGTCCATTCGGCGTCCATCCCCCATCCCCCCGCGGAGGACGGGGAGATCATGTGGACGAGATTGCGGTTGTCCTCCGCCATCACGTGGAGAGGGCGTCCGGGGATCGCCCGATGGATCGTCTCCGTCAGTTCCTCGAGGAAGTGGCGTGGGCTGTCGTCTTCGATGGCGTGCGTGGCGTCCAGGCGGAACCCGTCCACGTGATATTCGTGGATCCAATGGAGGGCGTTCTCGATGAAGAACCGCCGGACCTGCGTCGATCCGGGACCGTCGAAGTTGAGGGCGTCCCCCCAGGGATTCCGATGTTTCTTCGAAACATAGTAAGGGCTGTAACATCCCGTGTAATTTCCGTCGGGACCGAAATGGTTGTAGACCACATCCAGCAGGACGGCCAGTCCGATCCGATGGGATTCGTCCACGAGCCGCCGAAGGTCGTCCGGGGTCCCGTAGCATCGGGCCGGTGCGAAGAGAGAGACGCCGTCGTATCCCCAATTGCGTCGCCCCGGGAAATCCGCCACCGGCATCAATTCGATCGCGGTGACTCCCAGTTCTTTGATGAATGGAAGGCGCTTCCTCAATCCATCGAACGTGCCTTCCGGGCTGTAGAGACCGGTATGGACCTCGTAAATGGAGAGTTTCTCGCGGGGGACCCCGGACCATGTCCCGTCACTCCAGAGGAATCGGTTCGGATCGATGACCTGGGATCTCTCATGGACGCCGTCGGGTTGGAACCGGGACGCGGGATCCGGAAACGGTCCGTTCCCGTCCACCGTGTATCGGTAGAGGTCTCCCGGGTGGATGTCGCGGTAGGTCGCCTCGAGATAGCCGTCTGCTCCTTTGTGAAGAGGTCTCGTCAGGGGCATCCTCCCCGGCGACTCGAGGATGAGTTCGACGGTTTCATGACCCGGCGCCCAAACGCGGAATGTCGTTCCCTCGGCGGAATAGATCGCGCCGAGCCGCGGATGCCAAAGGGACGTCCCTGGGCCGTTCACCGGTCTCTTCCGCGGGAAGCGGTCGTCCCTGGCTGGGAGCCGGATTTCACCTTGCGGCTGTGACCGGGATCCTTCGCGACCGTCCGACCGAGAGTCGCCAGCCGGGTGGTGAGGCAGGAAGCGCACGTTTCCGGGGAATCGCCCAGACAAATTTTCCCGGGATACAGTCTGTAGTGTTCGCGATATTCCGTCGGTGTCACGTTAGGCATGAGGACGTTGGCCCCGCGTTGGAGCGCTTTTTCGCGGCCCTGCGGATCGATGGACCCCATGGCCGTTGTCGCCGGGAGATGGGTGTTCCGGGTGAGTATCCTCAGGATCGCCAAGACGCGCAAGGTGAGGTCGAGGGTTCCGCTCTCTTTTCCAGCCAGCGGCGTGTCGGGGTTGCGGATGAAGGGGCCGATCCCGATCATGTCGAGATCCAGTTCCCGGAGAAGTTCGATGTCGTCGGCCAGGATGTCCGGCGTCTGCCCCGGCAGTCCGACCATGATCCCGGAGCCCACTTGATAGCCCAGTTCGCGCAAGACGTGGAGACATTCCAGCCGTTCCCTCAGGGAGGAGTCCGGTTTCAGGCGGTTGAACAGCGATTCCGACGACGTCTCGAATCGGAGCAGGTAGCGGTCTGCGCCGGCTTCCCGGTAGGCGGCATAGACCTCGCGCGGTTTTTCTCCCAGGGAGAGGGTGAGGGCCAATCGGTGGAGACTCTTGATCCGTCCCAGGAGTTCCGTCATCTCATCGGGCGAATAGACGTCGCTCTCGCCGGATTGGAGGACCACGCTGGGATAGCCCAACGCGGCCGCCCTCCCCGCCGCCGCCACCACCTCGTCCGGCGTCATCCGGTACCGGCGGACGCTCGGGTTGGAGTGTCGGATCCCGCAATACAGGCAATCCCTGCCGCAGATGTTCGAGATCTCGATGAGTCCCCGCAGGTGCACCTCGTCTCCCATCTGTTCCCGCCGGACACGGTCCGCTTCGAGGAACAGGGCCTCCACCTCGCCGGAGTCCGAGGTCGTCAGTGCGCGGAGGATCTCTTGTCGCGTGAGCATCAGAAATAGATGTCCCGTTCTCCGGCGACGATCCGACGGTAACTCTCCAGGAGACGAGGATACGAGGAGGGCATCTTGTGCTTGATCTGGTCCAGCTCCACGGCCAGGATCTTTTCTCCCGCGGTTTTCGTGGCGGGTGTCGCGAAATCATCCAGCCATTCCCGGAAGGTGAGCACGGCGTTCATCTTGCAGAATTTCCCCTCGGCTCCCGATCGCAGGAGTTCCATGATGCAACGGCCCGTCCTCCCGCATCGGTAACCCGCGGTGCAGAAACTCGTGATGGAACCCATCTCGGCCAACTCCCGCACGACGTCGTCGAGACTGCGCGTGTCCCCGAGGAGGAATTGTTGTTTTTCCCCCACTTGCCGGGCGGTGTCCTCTCCGTAGGCTCCCACGCCGATCCGGGTGGATGCGTCCGTCTGTGTGCAACCCAGAGGCAGGACCTGCCGTCGGATGTCCGCGTTCTCCCGGGCGGTCACGATCATCCCGGCGTGAGGCACGGCCAGGCGGAGCACCGTCACCAGCTTTTTGAAATCTGCGTCGCTCACGCGCCGGGAGGACCGGGACGTGTAAGGCGTGTTGGCGGCCGGTTCCACCCGCGGGAAGGAGAGTGTGTGGGCTCCGATGCCGAAGCGTTTCTCCAGCTCGATGTTGTGCAACAGCAGACCGATGACCTCGAACCTCCAATCCGCCAATCCGAAGAGGACTCCCAACCCGACGTCGTCGATCACGCCCGTCTCCAGGGCCCGGTGCATGGCGTAGAGACGCCATCGGTAGTTGCCTTTCAGGGTGTTCGCCGGATGGATCCGGGAATAGGTCTGGTGGTGATAGGTCTCCTGGAACACCTGGTAGGTCCCCAGGCCCGCTTCGCCGAGGATCTTGAGGTGTTCGATGGAGAGGGGCGCGGCGTTGACGTTCACCCGCCGGATCTCCCCCATCCCCCGCCGGGTCGGCACCTTGACGTCATAGATGGCGCGGATTGAATCGACCATGTAGTCGATGTCGTAGGACGGGTGTTCTCCGTAGACCGCGATCACCCGCTTGTGCCCGATCTGTCCCGCCAAAACGGCCGCTTCCTGTTTCACTTCATCGAGCGTCAACGCACGGCGCTCGATCACCGTGTTCTCCCTTCGAAGACCGCAGTAGGCGCAGTTGTTGACGCAATGGTTGCTCAGATACATCGGCGCGAAGGTGACGATCCTGTTGTCGTAGACCTTCCTCTTCACGGCGGCGCCGGTCTCCTTCATTCGGTCCAGGAGCTCGGGGTCGTCGACGCGCAGGAGGCAGGCGGCTTCTTCGGGAGAGAGGGTCTCGACGGAGAGGGACTTGGCGAGGATGTCCTCCACGCGTTTCCGGTCCGGGGCCGTGCGGTCTTCGAGAAGGGCGTCGAGGACCGCGTCATCGATGAAATCTTTCCCGTTGTCCAAGTAACGGGAGATCTGGTCGTCGATGATCCTCTGCTGGGTCCAGGTTTTATCGTCGAGGCTTGTCTTGTTCATGATGGAATACCTCCCGGGCGGATGGAAAAGGGGCCAACACTCTGTCGGCGACGCCGTGCATCACCGAGATCGCCACGCCGTAATTGGTGATCGGGACCCCGGCCTGCCGGCAACATTGGATGCGTGAGAGCATCTCCCTCCGTGTCAACATGCATCCGCCGCAATGGACGACCAACCGGTAGTCCCGCAGGTTGTCCGGAAAATCTTTCCCCGAACAAACGTCGATCGTCATCTCTCCGCCCACGTGGCGTGTGAGCCAGCGCGGGATTTTCACGCGCCCGATATCGTCTTCCAGGGGGTGGTGGCTGCAGGCTTCGGCCACCAGGATCCGGTCGCCTGGGCGGAGCCGGTTCAACACGGCCGCCCCGCGCGCCATCTCCGTCAGGTCTCCCTTGGCGCGTGCGAACAGGGTCGAGAAAGTGGTGCATCGGATCGACGGCGGAGTATCGGCAGTGACTTTCAGAACGACCTGAGAGTCGCAGACCACCAGGTCCGGCGGACGAACGAGGTTTTGAAGGCTCGAGGCATATTCCCGCTCTTTGACCACCAGGGAGGCCGCATCATGGTCCAGCGCGTCCCGAAGGGTCTGCACCTGAGGCAGGATCAACCGCCCTTTGGGAGCTTGGAGGTCGATGGGGACGACCAACACCACCATTCCTCCCGCCGGAAGGAGGTCCCCCACGATGGGCGGCGGCGACAGGAATTCTTCCGGACAGACGGAGATCAGATGTTTCTTCAGTTCGGCCACCGCTGTTTCCCGGCCCTCCGTGTTCAGGCAGGAGAGACTGACGGTCTTCCCGGTTTTGTCGCGGACCAGCGATAGGAACGAGGGAGTCGGCGTCATCACGTCCGTCTTGTTGATGACGCCGATGACCGGGGTCTTGTGCGCCGCCGCTTCGGAGACGACTTCTTCCTCCGGGGCTCCCCACGTCTCCGGTTCCAGGACCAGCAGGACCACGTCGGATCTCTGGAAGACGGCCCGGGTCTTGCGCAAGCGTTGCTCCGCCAGGACCGAAACGTCGTCCAACCCCGCCGTGTCCAGAAAGACCACCGGACCCAGAGGCAGCAGTTCCATCGTTTTCTCCACCACGTCGGTGGTGGTCCCCGGCACCGGGGACGTGATGGCCACCTCTTGCCCGGCCACGTAGTTCAAAAGACTGGATTTGCCGGCGTTCGTCCGTCCGAAAATCCCGATGTGAAGCCTGTTCGCCTTAGGAGTTTGGTTCATGGGGGTATCCCAATGACATCACGTGTGACGGGGACAGGATCCGTTCGACGGTGTCTTTCCCCAACTCTTTGTGCAAGAAGTCATGCAGATCTTTCTGGCCCGAGGCATGAAATCTCCGGAGGATCTCTTCCGCCCGTTCATAGCCGATGTGGGGCAGGAACGCGGTGATGATCGTCGGAGATGAGTCCATCCGGGCCCGGCATGTTTCCACGTCGGCTTCGATCCGCTCGATGTGGGGTGAGAACAACGCGTCAAAACGGGTCAGAATCTCCAGCGATTCCAGGAACGCCAGGGCCAGCAGCGGCATGAACTCGCAGAGTTGGAAGGTCCCTCGGGACACGCTCTCGGTGATGAGAAGGTCGTTCGATTGGACTTTCAGACCGGTCTGGATTCCTGCCTCGAGGAGGACCGGATTGATTTTGCCGGGCATGATCGACGATCCGGCCTGTCTTTTTTCCAGACGGATCTCGCCGAGGGAATTCATCCAGCGGAGATCGCCGCAGATCTTGATGAGGTTGGTGGCATGGGCTTTCAGGATGCCGGATGTTTCGACGAAGGCATCGGCGTTCGCGGTGGGGTCCATCAGGTTCTCCGCCCGGGCCAGGGGCAGTCCGGTGAGTTCGCGGAGCGCGTCCGTGATTCGGAAGACATAGTCCCTCGGAGCCGTCAGTCCCGTCCCCACCGCCGTCCCGCCCAGGTTGACCGTCCTCAACCGTTCCTCGCATTTGAAAGTGCGCCAGCGGTCGCGCGCGAAAGCTTCGGCGAACACCCCGAACTCGGCCCCGAGCGTGATCGGGACGGCGTCCTGGGTCTCCGTCCGCCCCATCTTGAGGATCGAGGCGAACTCCTTCTCTTTTTTTTGGAACGAACCTTGCACCGATTCGATGGCGCGGCTCAGGTTCCGCAAACCCCGGAGGGCGGCCACTTTGAGGGCCGTCGGGTAGACATCGTTGGTGGATTGGTGGAGGTTGACCTCTTCCAAAGGAGAGACCGCGGCTCCGGCTCCTCGGGGTCCTCCCAGTATCTCGGAGGCCCGGTTGGCGATCACTTCGTTGATGTTCATGTTCGTCGATGTCCCGGCGCCGCCTTGCAGGGCATCCAGTGGAAATTGGTCGTCGAGTCGACCGGCGGAAATCTCGTCGCAGGCCTGAATGATGGCTCGGGCTTTGACGTCGGGCAGGAACCCCAGTTGTTGGTTCGTCGAACAGGCCGCTTTCTTCACGTCGGCCAGGGAGTGGATCAACGAGGGAGGCACTCGCGTCCCGGAGATCGGGAAATTATCCAGCGCCCGTCGCGTGTGGATCCCCCAGTAGGCGTCCGCGGGGATATCCAGGGGACCGAGGGCGTCTTTTTCGGTCCGGCGATCGGAATTCCGGGGAGGAGTCATGGGCGGATCCTTACCGGGACGTCCTCAGACCTTCGAGCAGGCCGATTTGACGGAGATGCCGGGGATGCCTCCCAGCCGTCCGGTCAGGGCCCCGATATCGTCGGTGGTGGCATCCACGATCAGGGTGATCACCGCGTGATGGCCTCTGATATGAGGGAGCCCCACGCGGGCGATGATCGATTCCCCGAAATCGGACAGGACCTTGTTGACGGCCCCCGCCGATTTCTGGCGGTCTTCGAGTATGATGCCGACGAAACCCAGTCTTTTTTCCATGACATCCTCCCTTACATCCGTTTTAAAAGCAAAAACCCGATATCCGTTCCCCTCTGGAGGAAATGAATATCGGGTTCCTTCATTTCCCCTTGGGGTGAGGGCCCATGGCCCCTGATCCGCAGGGTCTTCTGTCGGCGACGGCGGCTCTATCGTTGGTACAACGGCCGCGCCGTATACGTCGTGTGCAGCAAGTGATGAGACTTGTCGCTCAACGGCTTGTCCAGGAATTCCTTGTAGAGCTGTTGGATGTAGGGGTTGTCGTGAGAGCACCGCCGAGGCAATCCCTGGTCTTCGGCATAGAGGCCCTTGGCCCGCTTGGCCCGCAGTTCGTCGGTCACGCCGTACGGTTGTCCTCCGCCGGCGATGCAACCGCCGGGGCAGGCCATCACTTCGACGAAATGATAGGGCAGGGGCGCGCCGGCTTTCTTGGCCTCGCGGATCTTGTTGATGACGTATTCCACGTTCGCCAGGCCGTGCGCCACGGCGATGCGGATCTCTTTTCCGGCGATCGTCACGGTGGTCTCTTTCACGCCCTTGAGTCCCCGGACGTTCTCAAAGTCCACTTTGGGAAGGTTCTCTTTCGTCACGAAATACGCGGCCGTCCGGAGGGCCGCTTCCATCACGCCGCCGGTGGCGCCGAAGATCGTGCCGGCGCCGGTGTATTCTCCCAGGATGTGGTCGCATTCCTCATCGGGCAGGTTGGCGAAGTCGATACCGGCCTGGCGGATCATCCGCGAGAGCTCGCGCGTCGTCAGCACCGTGTCCACGTCCTGATAGCCCGAGGCGTTCATCTCCTTGCTCCGGTGCGTCTCATACTTCTTGGCCGTGCAGGGCATGATGGAGACCACTTCCACGTCGGAAGCGGAGAATCCTTTCTTGCCCGCGTAATAGGTCTTGGCCATGACGCCCAGCATCTCGTGCGGCGATTTCGCCGACGAAAAATGTTCGATCATGTCGGGATGGAACTTCTCCATGAAATCCACCCAGGACGGGCAGCAGGTGGTGATCAACGGCAGGGCCGATTTCCCGTGCACGAACCGCTCCACGAACTCGCTCGCCTCCTCCATGATCGTCAGGTCCGCGCCGAAGTTGGTGTCGAAGACGGCCTTGAACCCCATGCGCCTCAGGGCGGTGTAGATTTTCTTGGAGAGGTTGGTGCCGGGCTCGAAACCGAAGTGTTCTCCGAGGGTCACGCGGACCGCCGGGGCGATCTGCACGACGCAATGTTTCTTCGGGTTCTGCAGCGCGGCCCAGACCTTGTCCGTGTCGTCTTTCTCGATGATGGCGCCCGTGGGGCAATGGGCCGAACATTGGCCGCACCGCACACAGGGAGAATCCGCCAGGTTGATGTCTCCGGCGGGCGAAATGCGGGTCTTGATCCCCCGCTCCAAAAACGACAGGGCCCAGACGTTCTGGACTTCCTGACAGACCACGACGCATCGCCCGCATTTGATGCACTTCGAGGGGTCCAGGACGATGACGCCGGTGGTGGCGTCGATCGGCAGTTGGGGAGAGATCTTGTCGAAGATCTCCTCGCGGATTCCGAAATCCGAGAGGGTCCGGCGGAATTCACAGTTGGCGTTCCGTCCACAGACGGTGCACTCGTTCGGATGGGCCGAGAGCATCAGCTCCACCACCGTCTTTCGCACCGAGACGATCTCGGCGTCGTGGGTGATGATGTCCATCCCCTCTTGCACGGGGGTGCAGCAGGCGCGCGGCATCTTCGGGGAACCTTTCACCTTCACCACGCACAGTCCGCAGGCCGCCGAGGCGCGGAGGTCCGGATGTTTGCACAGGTTCGGGATCTTCACCCCGACCGTCGAGGCCGCATCCAGGATGGTGGTGTTCTCTGCTACTTCAACGGGAATCGAATTGATGATGGCTTTGACCATGGAAATCTCCTTTTGTCGACGCGACGATTATTGTTTGGGTGCCGGTTCTTTGATCAGCGCGCGGTATTCGTGCTCGAAATAGCGCAACGTCGAGACCACCGGGTTCGGGGCCGTCTGTCCGAGTCCGCAGAGGGACGCCTTTTGCATGGCCTGCGAGATGGAACGCAGCTTGTCCAGATCGGCGAGCGTTCCTTCCCCGGCCGTGATCCGGTTCAAGATCCTCAACATCTGCGTCCCCCCGATCCGGCAGGGAGCGCATTTACCGCAGGATTCGTCGACGCAGAAACCCAGGTAGAATTTCGTGATGTCCACCATGGAATCATCCTCGTCCATCACGATCATTCCTCCGGAGCCCATGATGGACCCCAGGTTCTGGAGGTTCTCGTAACTCACGGGGGTGTCGAAAAACTGTTCGGGGATCACCCCTCCCGAGGGTCCGCCGGTCTGTACGGCCTTCACCTTCTTGTTGTTGGCGGCGCCGCCGGCGATGTTGAAGACGATGTCGCGGATGGTCGTCCCCATCGGGACTTCCACCAGGCCGGACTGTTTCACTTTTCCCGTCACGGCGAAGACCTTCGTTCCCTTCGATTTCTCGTGTCCGATGCCCGCGAACCAGGCCGCGCCGTTGGTCAGGATGGGAGGCAGGTTGGCCAACGTCTCCACGTTGTTGATGCAGGTCGGTTTGTCCCACAACCCTTTGACCGCCGGATAGGGCGGGCGCGGATGGGGATATCCCCGTTTCCCTTCGATCGAGGCGATCAGGGCCGTTTCTTCTCCGCAGACGAATGCGCCGGCGCCCAAACGGACCTCGATGTCGAACGAGAAGGACGATCCCATGATGTTCTGTCCCAGGAGTTTGTTGGAAAGGCATTGTTTGATGGCCTTCTCGATCCGCTCGACGGCCAGAGGATATTCCGCGCGGATGTAGAAGAATCCTTTGTTCGCGCCGATGGCGTAACCGGCGATCATCATCCCTTCGATGACCGCATGGGGATCTCCTTCCAGGACGCCCCGGTCCATATAGGCCCCGGGATCCCCCTCGTCGCCGTTGCAGATGATGTATTTCTGGTCGGCCGGCACCTTGCGGGTCAATTCCCACTTGAGTCCGGTCGGAAACCCGGCGCCGCCGCGTCCCCTGAGGCCGCTCTTCTTGACCTGATCGATCACGTCCTCCGGTTTCATCTCCAACACCCTCGCCAAGGCCGCGTATCCGCCCAAGGCGATGTAATCCTTGATGTTGTCGGGATCCACGATGCCGCAATTCCTGAGGACGATCCGGAGCTGATGGGGGTCCTGCAGGGAGATGGTTTGGTTGTGCCAGACGGTCTTCTTCAGAAAATGGGTCTCCACCAGTTGGGGGACCTTGTCTTTGGTGAGATGGTGATAGAACACGGTGGGCATGCCTTCCATGGCGACTTCGACCAGCGGTTCCGCCGAACATTTCCCCACACAGCCGCATTTGCGGATGTCCACGGTGAGCTTGTGTTTCTTCAGTTCTTCACGCAGGGCGAAATAGGTGTCCTGGGCGCCGGCGGCGATCCCGCAGGTGGCCATCCCGACGCGGATCCACGTTTTCTTCTTCCGCGCGAGCGTCTCTTCCTTGATCTTCTTCAGCTCTTCTTTGTTCATGGGTTCGTCCTCTCGATTGGAAATTATTTGTATTCGGCCAGGATGGCGGGAACCTGTTCGGGTTTGACGCCGCTGTAGACCTTCTGCCCCACCGTGATGACCGGCGCCAGGCCGCAGCAGCCCAGACAACGGACCACCTGGAGATAGAAGTTCTTGTCCGGGGTCGTTTCCCCCGGCTTGATTCCGAGATGGTTCCCCATCGCTTCCACCAGGGTCGGCGCCCCTTTCAAATAACAGGCCGTTCCCATGCAGACGGACACGATGTGCTTGCCCGGCGGGGTGAGTTTGAAATAGTTGTAGAAGGTGATCACTTCGTAGATGCGGGCCAGCGGGATGGAGAGATGCTTGGCCACTTCAAACGAGATCCGGCGGGGTACATAGCTGTAACGGTTCTGGATCTCGTGCAGGATCATGATGAGATTGCCCGGCCGTCCTTCCCAGGGTTTGCAGATCTCGTCCACGTCCTTCCTTATCTGTTCAACGTCCATTGTATCGATATCCATTGAATGACCTCTTTTTGTCGTATGGCCTCGCGGGGGTTGTCGCGCTTCAGAATCACCGTGGGCCGGAATATGGAATCACTGGTGCCCGAACATCACGTCCGGCTCGGAATCAAATCATCTTTTGAAATATCACGAACTGTTCGGAGGGAACTGATGTCCCCTATTTTATATTTCTTGCGGGGTCCTGTCAACGTGCGGGCGTTCCGACGTCAATTGAGCGTCTGATGGAACCGCCTGAAACTGAGGGCCGTGGTGGCCACCGCCATCAGGAGCAATACGCCGATGTTGCTCCAGAGGACCCAGGGGTCTCCGCCCTTCAGGAGGATGTTGCGCAGGAGAGTCACGAAATATTTCAGCGGATTCAGATACGCCACGACGATGATGGTCTTCGGCATGTTCTCGACCGGGAACATGATCCCCGACATCAGCGTCGCCGGGAAGACGAACAAGAAGCTCCCCAGCATGGACTGTTGCTGGTTCTTCGAGATCGTCGAGATGAGTATGCCGATGGTCACCGTCGTGACCACGAACACGAACGCCGCCAGCAGGAGTTTCCAGAGCTCCCCGCGGACCGGCACGTCGAAGAGGAGGGTGCCCGCCAACAGGATCAGGACCGTGTCCAGCATCCCGATCAGCACGAAGGGAACCGTTTTGCCGAGGAGTATCTCCCAATTTTCAAGAGGAGCCGAGATGATCATCTCGAAGGTCCCCCGTTCTTTTTCCTTCGACATGGACATGCTCGTCAGGATGATGGTCACCAGGCACAGGATCATGCTCATCACGCCCGGCACCAAGAAGACGGAGGATTCCATCGTCGGATTGTAGAGCACCCGCACGTCGAGCTGGAACGGTCCGGGCGGTTCCGGTCCGCGTCGGGCCGTCGCCAGGATCTTCGAGACGTAGGATTCCGCCACGCGGGCTTTGGTCGCGTTGGAGGCGTCGAGGATCAGTTGCACCGTCGCCTCCCGCCGCGCCAGCGACCGGGTGAGCCCTTCGGCCGGGATCACCAGGGCCGCATCCGCCCGTCCGGACCGGACCAGACGGAGCGGGTCGTCCCCCTCCGGCTCGACGCGAAGGAACCAGTCGGCGGAATAAAACCGTTCCGTCAGCTGCCGGGCCGCGCGATCGCCCGGATCATGGAAGACCGCCAGTTTCAGCCGTTTGATTTCGGTCGAGATGGCGAACCCGAAGAGCGTCATCTGCACCATGGGGAGCACGAACAGGATCACCCTCATCCGGGGGTCCCGCAACGTCTGGGCCAGTTCCTTCTTGATGAAGGCGTTCAATGTCCGGTTCACGGTTCCAAGTCCTTTTTGAAACGTTTCGTGGCCGCTGTCATCAGGACGATGTCCATCACCAACAGCGCGGCCAACGGTCCGATCAGCTCCCCGATCCCGGCCCCCTTCAGGAATATCCCCCGGGCGATCACCATGAACCACCGGGGCGGGAGGATGGCCGTGAAATAATGGAAGAAGACCGGCATGCTCTCGATCGGAAAGATGAATCCGGACAGGAGGAGGGACGGAAGGAGGCCGCTGATCATGGACAACTGCATGGCGAGTTGTTGCTGGCGCGTCACCACGGAAATGAGGAGCCCTTGGGATAATCCCGCCATGATGAACATCAGGCAGGCCGCGATGAAAAGGGCGTGGCTCCCGTGGAACGGTACTCGAAACCCGATCCGCGCGGCCAGATAGACGAACAGGACTCCCCCCAGTCCCAGGGCGACGTAGGGGAGGATCTTGCCGACGATGATCTCGAGCGGCCGGACCGGTGTGGAGAGGAGGAGTTCCATCGAGCCGTTCTCCCATTCGCGGGCCACCGTCAAGGCCGTGAGCAGGATGGAGATGAGTCCGATGAGCACCGTGGCCAGACCGGGCACCACGAACCAACGGCTGTTCAATTCCGGATTGAACAGGAACCGTGTCCGGAGCTTGACCGGTTCCTGTCGTTTCAGTCCCGTCAGTCGCGCGGCGGCCGCTCTCTGTATCCCCGGCAGATAGCTCAGGATGGCGCTGGTCTTCGAGTTGTCCGCCCCGTCCAACAATAATTGGACCTTGGCCGTTTGGCCGGGAGAAGACAGTGTTTTTCCAAAATCCGGCTTCACGATGAGCACGCCCGCGGTTTTTTCCTGATCCAGTTCTTGAAGGAACAGGTCCGGTCGTTCCGGAAACCCGATTTTAAAATAGCCCGATTCCGAGAAGATTTCCGTCAGTTGGCGCGACGCCCGCGATTGGTCGAAGTCGACGCAGGTCAGGCGGATGTCCTTCATATCGAAATCGATCGCGTAACCGAAGAAGATCACCAGGATGAACGGCAATCCGAGCGCGAGGGCGACCGTGAACGGATCCCGGAGGATGTGCCGGATCTCTTTGAGGGCGATGGACCGGGCTCGGGAGAACTTGAACGAGATCATCGGTCCTTCCCCTCCACCAGGCGCAGGAAGACGTCTTCCAGGGACGGCGGAATGCGTCGAAGGCTCATCCCCGCCGGCACGCTGGAGAGGACCGCCTCCTCCGAGGACGATCGGACGGTGACGTGGTGGCGGGATCCGTAGGGCTGCACGTCAATCACGCCGGGGTTCCGCCGGAGTGTGTTCAGAAAATCGTCCGGATCCCGCCCCTGGGCGTCCAGTTCCAGCAGGGGTTCCGGGAAGGTTCGTTCCTTCAGTTCCGCCGGCGAGTCCAAGGCGATGAGGCGCCCGCTCCTCATCAGCGCGATGCGGCCGCATTGTTCCGCTTCGTCCATGTAATGCGTCGTGACGATCACCGTCTTCCCTTTTTCGGTCAGGTTCCGGATCAGCTTCCAGAACCGGATGCGGGCCACGGGGGACACGCCGGAGGTGGGTTCGTCGAGGAAGAGGATCTCCGGATCATGCAGGATCGCCGCGGCCAGGGCCAGTTCCTGCTTGATCCCGCCCGCCAGATGGCGGACCAGCGTGTTCCGGGGAGCGGTCAGGCCGATGAACTCGAACAATTCCTCCGTGCGGCGGGCCAAGACCTCCGGGGAGAGTTTCCTCAGCCCGGCGGCGAAAGACATGTTCTCGTCCACCGTCAGATCGTCGTACAGCGTGAACCGTTGGGACATGTATCCCACCCGGCCCTTGAGGGCCCGGCCCCCGTCCTCATAACCCAATCCGGCCACGCGGGCCGAACCGTGTGTCGGACGGAGGAGCCCGCACAGAGTGCGGATCGCCGTCGTCTTGCCGGCGCCGTTGGCTCCCAGAAAACCGAAAATCTCTCCGCGCTCCACTGCGAAGGAGAGGCGGTCCACGGCCGTGAAATCGCCGAACCGCACGGTCAATTCCATCACCTCCACCGCCGCGGGACTCACGGGGTCACTCCTTCCCGCCGGAGGAACAATTCCTCGAAGTTGTTCGCCCGCTCCCGCCGGAGGGTCTCGCGCGGTTCTCCGGAAGACAGCACCTGGCCGCCGTCGAGCAGATGTAATCTCTCGCAGCGTTCCGCTTCGTCCATGTAGGAGGTCGAGACGATGATCAGGATGCGCTGCTCGCGCAGCCGGTACAGCAGGTCCCAGAATTCCCGCCGGCTGATGGGGTCCACGCCGTTGGTCGGTTCATCCAGAAGGAGGATCTCGGGGGACTGCAACAATGCGCACATGAGTCCCAACTTTTTGTACATCCCCCCGGAGAGTTGTCCGGCGCGCCGGTCTTGGAACTTGTCCAGCCGGGTGATGCGGAGGAGTTCTTCCCTCCGGGTCCGGTAGAGGCTCGAGGGGAGCCGATAGAGGTCCTTGAAGAAATCCAGATGTTCCGAACATGTCAGGTCGGGATACAGGCTTTGTTGCTGGGGCATGTACGCCATGCGCGGCCGGATGTCGTCGAAGGAGACGGAGCGGTCCCCCTCGGAATAATCGATCCGTCCGGTCGACGGAAGGAGGAGCCGGATCAGGCAACGCAGGAGGGTGGTTTTCCCGGCCCCGTCGGGACCGATGAGCCCGTGCAGGCGGCCGGATTCAAAGAGGAGCGACACGTCCTCCAGGGCCCGCAGTGATTTGAAATTTTTTGAAAGATGTTCGGTTCGAATCCCGATCGAAGCCACGGGGATCCCTTCAGTCCGGCAGGTCCATTTCGATGGTCATTCCGGGTTTCAGGAGCCCGTCCTTGTTGTCGAACGAGATCTTGACTCCGAACACCAGGCGCGTCCGTTCCTGGCGCGTCTGCACGTTCTTGGGGGTGAATTCCGCTTCGGAGTTGATGTGGGTGACCCGTCCCGTCAATTTCCTCATGTCGAGTTCGGGCAGATACCCTTCCACCGTCATCCCCAGGGACAGAGCCGAAATCAGTGATTGGGGGACGTACACGACGGCCCAGACGTCGTTTAGGTCGGCCAGGGTCATGAGCGTCGCTCCGGGATTCACCATCTCCCCGGCTTCAAAGTAGGTGTCCAGAACCGTCCCGTCCATGGGGGAGATGACCGAGCACCAGCTTCTTCGGAGTACGGCGTCATCCCTCTTATACTTGATCCGGTCGAAACTCTCCTGGTTCATCGAGCCGCTGTTCCTCAAAGGGATCGCCCGCTGCAATTCTTTTTCGGCGATCTCCGCGGCCAATTTGATGTCTTCCCCCGCCAATTCGGCCAACAGCTGCCCCTTCTTGACCGGATCCCCTTCCTTGACGCGGACCGTCGCCAGCACGGAGGTGACACGGGAAGGGATATCCACCTCGGTCGCTTCCACGGTCCCCGCGTAAAGGAACCGGGAGGACCGGTTGAGATGCCAGAGGGTGCCGCCGATCACGGCCCCGGCCATGAGGAGGGGTAAGATGATTTTTGGTTTCATTTTATTCGTCCTTTCCTGAATAATGGGCCAGCGTCGCCAACTGCATGAGGATCTGCACATCGGTCCGGGCGGACTGCACCCGGGCCTCCAGCGCCCGGAGGTTGGCGTTTTGGACCTCGATGAAATTGGATCTTCCCATCTGATAGGACTCGTAGGTCAATCGGGCCAACTCCGCCGTTTCCTCGACGGATTGAAGGTCGATCCTCTTCTGGGCCGATAATCCCGCCAATCGGTCATGTGTTTGGTCCCACGCCTTTCGGAATTCCCTCTCCCCGAGCGTTCCCCTCTCTTCCGCGGCCCGTGATTGGGCCTCCTGGACTTCAATGTCGCTCCGGATTCTTCGCCCGTCGATCAATGGCAGGCTGGCCATGATCCCCACTGTGTTCTGGTGGATGGTCTCCAATTTCGGCCCGTTGGGATAATCGAGCGATGTCTTGGCGGAAAGATGGAATTTGGGCCACCGGTCCGATGACAGGCTTCGGGCGGCGCTCTCATGGGACCGGGCCATTTCTGAATGGACGCGGACTTGGGGGGGCGCCGGATCCGGCGCCGCTCGCCACTGGATGGACAACGCCTTCATCAGGGAGTCGATCGAATCCAGTTTCAACAGGAGCGTGGGTGGTTCCGCTCCGGGAGGCAGCGATCGCGCCAGCGACTCTTCCATCGGGAACGAGGCGTCGGTGTCCGTTCGACGGCCTGTCAGAAAAAAAAGTTCCCGCACGGTCACCGCCAGATCCGCCTGGGCCTGACGGAACTGTCGTTGCCGGGTCAGGACCTCCTGGTGGGCCGACAGGAGGTCCATCCTCCCGGCGGTTCCGGCCTTGTGCCGGAGTTCGATGTCGGAATGTTGGGTGTTCGCCAGCTTCAGGGCGTCGCTGAGCGATCGCAGTCGTTCCATCTCCATCAATATCTGGAAATAGACCATCCGGGATTGGAGTTTCAGCTGTTTCTCCGTCAGGCGGATCTCTTCCTGTTTGGATTCCAGCGCGTGTCCCGCCCCGATCCAGCCGTGTCGGGTGGATCGGAAGTCCCAGATCAGCCAGTTCAGCGCCGGTCCGACGCTGTAGTTCACGTTGTCTCCGAGCTGGATGGGGGCTCCTCCTCCCGGCGAGATGGAAGCGATCTCACTGACGTATTTCCAATTGCCGTCCAGTGAGAGTTTCGGGGAGGAAGAGGAGAGACGGCTCTGCCGGCTCCGGTCGAGGGCTTCGGCTTCCTTTTTGAGCGCCCTCAGTCGGGGAGAAGAACTCAGCGTTTCCGCCTGGACCTGCTCCATCCGCAGTTCCAGGACAGGGGTTTCCGCGGCCCAGGACGGTGTCGTCAGTAGAAGGAGTATCGGGAAAAAGACGGTCTTCATCGCTTTTTCCACCCCCTTTTCGTGTCGGAACGGAGCCCTTTGAGGGCCATCTCGACGCGTTGAAAGATGATCTGGTCCGACAGGAGGAGGGACCTCAACTCGGACGATCCCTTCAGGGGCAGCCCCATGCCGATCACCCGTTCCAACAGGGCGATGATGATGAAGGGAGCCACGACGCTGCCGGCCAAGAACGCCAGGGCGGCCTCCGGCGCGATCGGGCGCAGCGATCCCCGGCGCTGGCACTGCTTCACCAACTCCAGCAGGATCGTCAGGTGCCGAGGGATGTTCGTCGTGACGAAACGGAACGCCTCCTGTTCCTTCTCCAACAGGTCCTTGATGATGGACAGGGCCAGGCTGCGGTTGTCCCGGGCGAACCGTCCGAAAGCGATGAGGGCGCGCTCTAGTTGTTTTTCCGGTGTTCCCCGGGAGGAGGATTCGAGGCGGAACGTCTTAAAGAACTCCTCGTAGATCTCTTGGAGAGCCCTCCGACCGAATGCCTCCTTGGTCTTGAAATGGTAATGGAACATGCCGAGGTTGACTCCCGTGCGGGCGGCCAATTGGCGGACGGACAGGCCGGAGAGTCCGGCGGCGCGGATCATCTCTTTCCCCGTGTCGAGGAGGATGCGGTTGGTGTTGCGGGATGGACGGGTCATGGAGGCTCCTGGGATTATAAATAGACGCCTGTATAATTATACATCCGTATAGATAAAAAATCAAGCCCCTCCCGGGGAGAGACTGGCGGTGACGGATCGGCGGGGTCTTGAGGCGGCCCCGGAACGGGGGGCCTAGATCTGAGTGGTGAGGAAGATGGGCAGGGTCATGTGCCCGATCTGGTCCTGGAGTTCCTCGATCTTGTCCATGTGCATGTCTTCATCGTTGAGGATCTTCTCCAGAACTTCGCGGGTTGCAAAATCGTTCACGTCCCCGGCCAGTTTGATGGCCTCATTATAGGCTTTGATGGCTCCGGCTTCGGCTTCACGGTCGTTGGCCAGTTGTTTGGTGGCGTCGGCTCCGATATTGATCTTTTTTAGGTCGCTGACGACGGGGAGGCCTTCCAGGAAGAGGATCCGGCCGATCAGTTTCTCGGCATGTTTCATCTCATCGATGGCCCGTTTTTCAAAATGTTTGTGGAGTTTTTCGTATCCCCAGTTGGCGCACATCTCCGAGTGCACCATATACTGGTTGATGGCGGTCAGTTCGTCCGCCAGTAAGGAGTTTAGAGTCTGGATGAGTTTGTCATTGCCTTTCATGGTCGTTTTCCTCCCCTTCAAGATCGCCGGATGAGATCTTCGGCGTATACATGCTAGCAAGGTGAAATGGGGGTGTCAATCGGGAGGGTTTTTTGACGGAAGTCGGACGATGCTTAATCCTGAACGGGGCCGAACTTCACGGTCATCCCTCCGTAATAGAGTCGAGGGATATAATAGTTCCCCACTCCTCCCGGGAATTCTTCCGGATGCCTGGCCCTGGTCAGGTTTTGTCCCGCGAGGAAGAACTCCATGTTCTTGAAGGTGTACATCAAGCGGGCATCAAGGCGCGTGTAAGCCGGTAAAAACCTGGTCCCTCCGAAACGACTGGTGGTGCGATACCCCGTTTTATAGCCGGCGTCGGCGCTCGCGGATAGCCCTTTCCAGATGTGGGAATAAAAGCCGACATTGGTTTTATGGTTCGGGGTGTCGTCGGTGATGCTTGGATTCGCTTTGTCATCCGTGATCGATTCAAACGTATAGTTGGCGTACACATACCGGTTTTTTTGGAAACGATAGCGCCCTTTCGCTTCGATCCCGCGAGCGATGGCGTCGTTGATCCGCCCGGTCGTGACTCCGGAGGGGTTGGTCGCCAGTTGGCCGTGCATTCCGACGACGGTCATGTAATAGAAGGAGATTTCCGTGTCGAGCTTCTTCTCCATGAAATTTCCCAGATGGGAGATCTCCGAAGACGTCACTCGCGTGACGCCCAGATGCTTGTTCCCGACGAGATTCAGCGCCGAGCTGTTCCCCTGTTGGTAGAAGATGTCGGGCAACGTGGGTGACATCGCGTATGAGATCCGCAGGGTATGGTTTTTGTTCACAGGACTGATCGCCGAGGCCTGGTAGGCCGGTTGTGTCCCGGCAATGTCCGAGTGCTCCAGGGAGAAGGCCCCCGTCAGTGTGAGTTTGCTCAATATTTTCCAGGATTGGTTCGCAAACCCCCGATAGATCGCGTTCCTCCTCCTCGGGTCCGATGAACCGAAATAATCCGGGCAGTTCACCACGTTGTCGCGGTAACTGATCCCGATAGCCGTATTGAGACTGCTTTTCCCCCATCCGTGGTTCAGGAGAGCTTCCGCGTCATATTGGTAATTGCGATAGTCGATGGTCGGGAAACTATCCCTGCGGGAGCCCGTCATTTCAAGGGAAGAATCCCATCCGAAGTCCTGGGTGTATTTCACCGTCTGGAAATTCTCTCTGAATTCTTTCTCAAAGCCGGGGTGCAACCAATCGTTGGCCGGCGTATCGTTGCCGATATTCCCCCCAAAGATTTCCAATGTGCCTTTGGGTGTCGGATTCCAAAATCCGCGCAGGTTGATCTTGTTCGTATTGGACACATCGGTGCCGATCTTATTTCCTGCCGCATCGACAAATCCGTTGCTGGATCGGTACGTGTGGCTCACGCGCAATCCGTATGTTTTGCCGGCTGTTTCGACGGTTTCCGCGATACGGCCATTGGCCTGGTTCCCGTAGAGAGTGTCGATGGTGACGGCCGTTTCTTGAGGTCTCTTGGTGATGATGTTGATGACCCCGAAGCCGGCATTGGACCCGAAGAGAGCCGCGTTGGGACCCCGGACGATCTCGATCCGTTCGATGTCCTGAAGCTGAACGGGGATGTTCTGCCAGTAAACCGCCACGCCGCCGGCCAGCAGGTAGATGCTTCTCCCGTCGATCAGCACCTGCATGCTGCCGATGTTCTCATCCGCGAAACCCCGCGTGGTGGCGATGGTATAGTTGTTCCAGATGGATCGCGTGTCGTAGACATCCATTCCCACTCGATATCTCAGCAGATCCCAGATGTTCAACGCTTTGGACGCGGCGATCTCGTCCGAGGTGAGGACGTCGATGGTGGTCGGGGACTCTTGGATGGATTGGGTCCGTCGGGAGGGAGTGAAAACCGTTTCAATGTCCATGAACAACAACTCTTCCGTTGCGATGCCGGGATCCCTCTCGGCCGCGACGAGCGGAGGCAACATCAAGATCAGACTCAACAATACAGGCAGGCGATGGCGTCTCATATCGTATCTCTTCTTTGCCGCCGCGACTCTCTTAAACTCAAAACAGGCTGTCGGATCGGATTCGATGGGGCTTTATTCAGGAAAGGATTCCTTCTCCATGTCCTGTATTTCCTTCTGCATGTCGTCGGGCGGAGGTTCGCCGGTGCTCGGCGGATTCCGCTGGTTGAACTGTTTCCGATAGTCGTCCATCTCCTGCTGAACACCCTGGCGCCAGTTTTCCATGTATTCCACGTTCATCTTGCGCACCTCTTCCATGTTCTGGCGATAGTATTCCGTCTGTTTGGTGAACAGTTCCGCGACGGTTTTTCGGTATTCCTCGAACTCTGCCGATAGATCGGTCGGTTTTGACGGCTGTTGTCCGTATTTGACGTTGGATTGTTTGTTCGCGGGGATCTCGACGGGGGCGGATTTCTCATCGGCGCTGGCCGCGACGCTCCCTTCGAAAACGGCCACATCGGCCGTCGTGCTGGAACAGTCGGTGACGAAAACGGTGCCCCGTACGGACGCCACGCACACGGGCGTCCTCACGGAGAATTTCGCCGGGCCGCGATTGTTCTTCCCCGTCAGGGTGTTGAGCAGTCGCCCTTGATAGAGTTGGATCAGGAAAGTCCTCACGGAATTGGAAAAGGAGGCGTTCTGAATGGTGAGGGCGGAATTCTTGTCGACGCGGAGCGCGGTGCCATCGTCGTAGATCAGCTCGGCCGAACCCGTCAGTCCCGTCCGGATGGTGGCTCCGACGGAGCATTTCATCCCCTTGACGGCGGCGATGAGCGGGGCGTGGGCGGCGGTGCTGATGCGGACGTCCCCATGGACGGCCGTCAGGATGGCTTCTCCGGATTCCGCGCAGACCAAGGCCGGCGCAAGGAACAAGAAACCCAAGGATAAAATCGCTGTTTTCATGACAATGTCAACGATAGAACATCCGCAGCGAAGCTGCAATAGGGACTTGGGAATCCCGTGTCCTCATCAGGGTTTGAGCACTCCCTGAACCACCAGCAGGATGATGATCACGATGAGGGTGCCGACACTCAAGGCAAAATGGATGGATGGTCTTACCGTGTCCGGCGGTTTTCTGTCGGGTCTGTGTATCAACATATACCAGCTGATTGCGAACGAAAAATAGGTTATTCCCACTAATAGTGCGCAGACCAACAGTCCATGGACAAAGGGACGGTTTTTAAATTGAGGATATATTTTCCCGTAAAACATGGATGAAAGGGACAGACCGACAAAAGCAGTGATGAGTTTGGTTTGCCAGGGGATAGTCGTATCCTTTGACGATTCCAGGTCTTCGATGGATTCCATCGTGGGCACGATCTTGGGAGACGGGTCTCGGCGGAATCGCCGCAGAAATTCGTTCAGCTCGTCCGCCGCGTGGTTGGCCCCCGATATATCCGTCAGAAGCATTTTAAGGGGCCCCCCCTTTGTCTGGGCGATGAGGTGGCCGCTTTGTTCCCAGAGGGATCGTTCCGAAGAGATCGAATCCACATCGCCGAGAAAAATAGATTCCTCGTGATTATCTCTGAAGACCCTGTCCTTGCGGAAGACGAATTGTTTTGACCGGAGGTCCGCCCGGATCGTGATCCTGTAATTTCCGAAGAACAGCCCCGCATTCATCGCGGCCCAGACCAGGATGACGATGGGTAGATTATGGGGGCTATCGCAGTGGGTGAGCCCGTTGATCGCCAGATAGATGGTGAAGGCCAGAAAGGAGTTGCCGATGACTGAGGAAACGATGAAACCGAACAGCCGGTTTTCGGTGACTGTTATTTGGTGATCGGTTTTTTCAATCCTGACCACTAGCGTCTTTTTATCGAGTGGAGTTTCTGGGCGGCCATCGCGTTGGCGTGGCCGTCGAGGCCGATGGATTTTATTTGGGCGATACAAGCGGCCCGGTCGGAACGGAAGATGAATCCGAATATCCGGGAGATGATGTTGTTGAATTTCTTGCAGTCGACGGGGTTTTGAAACTCATCACAGGCGGCGCAGGAAGGGATCTTCTTCTCGATACAGCAGATGCGGATCTTGCACCAGGAGGCTTTTTCGTTCTTATGACACCCCGGACATTTCTCGATCAGGAACGCCTTGCAAGCCCCGCAATAGAGACCGCAATAAGCCACCGACTCCGGGTCTGCTGTTACCTCACGCATGGACCAGTCCGTGTGTCTGTGGACTGAGATGGACGATCAGCTGCCGCCACCGGCTTTTCTGTTGAAGATCGAGCGCATGAACCCACCCCCGGCTTTGGTTCCTGCCGCCGGGCCGCCGACATCCGAATGCTTCTTGTGTTCGGTCTTGTCGGTTTCCCCCTCTTTGTCGGGTTGGATCGGCGGGATCTCCTCCTTGACGAGCTTTTTGCGTTCCGCTTCTTCATCCTGGGGAAGATGGCATTTCTTATATTTTTTACCGGACCCGCAATGGCAAGGTTCGTTCCGCCCGAGGGTGGACGGCATGTCCCCGTTGGAGGACGTTAACTTCGATTTTATTTTTTCGAACATAGTCTGTCGATCATCCTTTCACGTTCTGTGATTATGGCAATTATTGATGAATCTAGTTTATATTGTAGAAATTAATCTTGATGAATATAAAGGATATTTTGTGAGCGTTATAGTTTGATGACCAAGAGGGCTCCCAAAGTCATAAATCCGATGCCTGTCCACTGCAGGATTGTCAGCCTTTCCCCCAGGAAGAGAACGGATAGACTCACTGCGATGACCATGCTGAGCTTGTCGATGGGGGCCACCACGGAGGCCGGCCCGTTTTTTAGAGCAAAAAAATAACAAAGCCATGAAAAGCCCGTCGCAATCCCCGACAGGACGAGAAAAGTGAGACTTTGTTTCGGTAAAATAAAGGGGTTCTTCCATTCACCCCGAGTGATCACAACAGGCGTCAGGAACGAGACGATGACCAGCGTGCGTATTAGTGTGGCAAGATTGGAAGAGATATCTTTCACCCCCAGTTTGGCCAGCACGGCGGTGAGACCGGCGAAGAAGGCCGAACCCAACGCATAAAGTTTCCAATTCAACATAATGTCCTCCAGGTTCTCGAATTCGAAATCGGGGAAATAACAACGATTATATTCAACGATTTATTTGCAGGTCTACTTGGAAAAATGAAAAGTATTGGTGTTGATTATGAACTTTGAAATATTTTTGAAACACCGTTATGTGTCCTACGCCAAAGGCTTCGGATCACCAAAACGACCAGACACGCCACTCTGAAGCCCCGGCGAAAGATGACTGCCCCGCTTTGGTTTGCGCGCCTATTGCACTTTAATCATTTCCTCGGGGACTTCGCCTCGGTCAGGACTGTTGGAAAAGATCGATATCTTTCAGAACAGGATTTTACGAGCCCCCCTTCGGAGGACTCTTAAAATCCTGCCCCGCTAGGACTTGAACCTAGAATACCTGGTTCAGAGCCAGGCGTGTTACCATTACACCACGGGGCAAAAATCGGAAGTTTCTTTGCCTGGTTGCCAGGCGCACCCTTCTCATCGCTTCGGGTGTCAGCGGCGGTGCATCGCCCCGAAAACTCCGCAGATGTTACCATTACACCACGCACTTTTCGTGCAACTCCAAGTGTCCGCGGCGTGACACAGTCACGAAAGCTCCGCTGGGGGCAATAAATCTGAAAAAGATGGGAAAGATCACGTCGTCGACACCAACTGCTATGTTAACACTTTTGAATCGGGGGGTTCAAGGGCCTCTCTTCCGGCCGGCTGGCGCTACTTTTTCTTCTTCTTGGATTCTTCTTCCCCCCGCCATTTGGTCCCGGGACGGATCATCAGCACTTGTCCTGGGCGGAGCGCCCGGTCGTTCTTGACGTGGTTGTCCGCTTTGATGGCTTTGACGCTGGTCCGGAACTTCTTGGCGATGCGTTCCAGCCAATCCCCCCGCTGTACCCGGTATTTCACATAACCCGTCGACGGGGTCCAGTCCTTCACCTGGGACAGGCTGGCCGCGAACCGGTCGTGGAGGCCGTTCGGGATCTTGAGTTGGAAATTCTCCATGTTCTTCGGCGTGCACCACACGCGGAGCGCCGGATTCATTTCTTTGAGTTCGTCTTCGGTGATTCCGGCGCATTCCGCGGCGATCTTCAGGTCCACCGCCCGGGGGAGCGCCAGCACATCCGTCGGGGCGGTGGGCGTGTCCGGCGTGACGTTGAATCCATAGAAGGCCGGGTTGTCGGCGATGAGGACCGCCGCCATGAACTTCGGAATGTATTTGGCCGTTTCATTCGGCAAGGCCTGCCGTTCAGCCAAGTGGCTGAACCCCGGGGACCGGCTGAATTCCATGTCGCGCTGGATGCCGTATTCCCCGCGGTTGTACGCCGCCAGGGCGAGGTGCCAGTCGTCGAACCATTGGTAGAGCTGTTTGAGGTATTTGGCGGCCGAGATCGTCGCTTTCTCGGGGTCCCGTCGCTCGTCGATCCAATAGTTGATCTTCAGATTGAAGGCCCGTCCCGTGGCGCTCATGAACTGCCACAGTCCCACCGCGCCGGCATGGGAGACGTTGTTGTTACTGAATTCACTTTCGATGATGGGAAGATAGAGCAGTTCCGGCGGCAGCCGCTGTTCGGCCAGGATCTTTTGGATCATGTCTTTATACCGGCCCATCCGCCGAAGGGCGTTCTCCATCTCTTTCCGGCGGGACCCCGTATAGACGGCGATGTATTTTTGGACCAGCGGGTCGTCGGGGAGTATCGGGATGGAATATTTCTTGACGGAGGGACTGCCCTGGACCGGCGCCGTGGAGGAGATGTTCTGTAATTCCGATTCGCTCACTTCCAGCGTGTCCGTTTCGGCGACCCCCATGGCGAGGTTCTCCTCGATCTTGGCGAAGAGGGCGTCGAACTCGTCTTTGAGTTGATAGAAGGAGGCCCCCCCCAGGTCCGATTTGGAGAGTTCCTTCATGGCCTTCTTGAAGAGTTGGGTGGCCTCCTCTTTTTTCCCGGCTTCCTGGAATTTCAGGGCCTTGGCGTAAAAATCCTCCGCTCGCAGGAGCCATTTCGGAAGGTCCATCTCGGACGGCGGCGGCGCCGGAAGTTCGCCGACGATCGCCGTGGATGTCCCGTTGCTCGACGGTTCTTCGGCGTGGGAGAGCGTCCGGCCCATGGCGAGGAAGGCGAACAGGGTGAGGAGGACGGCGCGGTGTCGGAAAGACGGCGTCATGCGGCAGAGGGCCCGATGTCGGAAGAGAGGAGCCGGATTTTTTCCGAAGACGGCTCTACGCTTTGTAGCTCTGGAGCGTCTTCATGTACTGCGCACGTTCAAAGGCCGTCGGGGCCACGCAGTTCTTCTGGCTGATGCTTCCCCGGAGCTGTTGGATGGATTCGTATTCGTGTTCTTCCATCCACGCCCGGATCCCCTGTTCGAGGATGCGGATCCGGTTCACGCCGTGCCGGAGCAGGGTGGAACACAACATGGTCACGCTGGCTCCCGCCATCAGGACTTTCAGGGCGTCCTCCACTTCGTGGATGCCGCCGGTGGCCGCCATGTCCGCTTTGATGCGGCCGTAGAGAAGGGCGATCCATCTCAACGGCAGACGGAGGGAGGCCGTGGTGCTCAAGAGCAGATGCGGTCGCACCTCGAGCGAATCGAGGTCGATGTCCGGCTGGTAGAACCGGTTGAACAGGACCAACGCATCGGCCCCCGCGTCATCGAGCTTCTTGGCCATGGAGGCCATGTTGCTGAAGAAAGGGCTCAATTTCAGGGCCACCGGGATCGAGACGACGGATTTGACCGACGTCAGGATGTCGATGTAGGTCTTCTCGATCTGTTCGGAAGACAGGTTCATGTCCGTCGGGATGTAATAGATGTTCAGTTCCAGGGCGTCGGCGCCGGCCTGCTGCATCTTCTTCGCGTAGTCGGTCCAGCCGCCGGTGGAGGTGCCGTTCAGACTCGCGATGACCGGTATCTTCACCGCCTCTTTTGCCTTTCGGATATGGTTGAGGTATTCCTCCGGCCCGAGCTTGAATTCCGACGGTTCCGGAAAGTAGGTGAGCGCTTCGGCGAAACTGTCGGTCCCCTGCGTGAGGTGATGGTGCAGTTCCACGCGTTCCTTCGTGAGTTGTTCCTCGAACAGGGAGTAGAGCACCACCGCCGAGGCGCCCGACTCCTCCAGCTTCTTGATGGTGGCGACGTCTTCCGACAGGGGAGACGCGGAGGCCATCAGCGGAGTCCTCAATTCCATTCCCAGATATTTCGTTTTCAGGTCCATGATCGTTTACCTTTTCCTTTCAAGTCCGCGGCGTCAGGCCGGCTTGGTTTCCGGCGCCTTGGTTTCGGCGGGTTTGGTCGTTGCGGCCAGATGTTCGTAGAAAGCCCAACGCTCATACACGTCTTGTTGGGCTTCTTTCTGGAGCCGTTTGGCGTCTTCCGGTTTGCTCTTGGTGAGCATCTTGAACCGGTTCTCCATCATCAGATACTGCTCCAGCGGGATCTTCGGAGCCGCGGAGTCCAATTGCAGCGGATTCTCGCCGGTCTTCAGACGGTCCGGGTTGTATCGGTAGAGGATCCATTGGCCCGATTCGACCGCGGCTTTCTGGTCCTTCAATCCGGTGGTCATGTTGATCCCATGGGCGATACAATGGGAATAGGCGATGATGATGGACGGCCCCTCATACGCCTCGGCCTCGATGAAGGTCTTGAGGGTGTGTTCGTCCTTCGCGCCCATGGCCACGCGGCCCACGTAGACGTTGCCGTAAGACATGGCGATCAGCCCCAAGTCTTTTTTCCGAGCCGGTTTTCCTCCCGCCGCGAATTTGGCGACCGCTCCTCGCGGGGTGGATTTGGACATCTGTCCGCCGGTGTTCGAGTAGACTTCGGTGTCCAGCACCAGCACGTTGACGTCGAATCCGCTGGCCAACACGTGGTCCAACCCGCCGAACCCGATGTCGTAGGCCCAGCCGTCTCCTCCCAGGATCCAGACGCTCTTCTTCACCAGCATGTCCGACAGGGACAACAGCCGCTTCGCGTCCGCCGTGCCGGCGTTCTTGAGCTTTTCCTTCAAGGCCGCCACCCGCTTCCGCTGTTCGAAGATGTCCGATTCGTCTTTCTGTCTTGCGTTCAGGATCTCCTGCACGAGCGTGTCGCCGACGGTTCCGGACACTTTCTTGAGAAGTTCCGAGGCGAACTCCTTCTGTTTGTTGATTGCCAGGCGCATCCCCAGTCCGAACTCCGCGTTGTCCTCGAACAGGGAATTGCTCCAGGCCGGTCCGCGCCCCTCCGTGTTCTGCGTCCAGGGAGTGGTGGGCAGGTTCCCGCCGTAGATGGACGAGCACCCGGTCGCGTTCGCGACCACGGCGCGGTCCCCGAACAGCTGGGACATCAGCTTGATGTAAGGCGTCTCTCCGCATCCGCCGCAGGCGCTCGAAAACTCGAACAGGGGGACCTGCAGTTGCTGTTGCCGGATGCCGGTCAGTTTCAATTGTTTTCGGTCGAAGTCGGGGATCTTCAGGAAGAAGTTCCAGTTGTCCCGTTCTTCTTGGCGCATCGTCGGGGTGAAGGGTTGCATGTTGATGGCCTTCAGGCGCGTCTCCGATTTATTCTTGGCGGGGCAGACGTCCACGCAGACGCCGCAGCCCGTGCAATCCTCGGCCGAGATCTGGATGGTGTATTTCATGCCTTTCATGTCGCGGTCCATCGGGTCGCGCGATTTGAACGTCGCCGGGGCCGACGCCAACAGCTTGGGATCATACATCTTGATCCGCACCACGGCGTGAGGGCAGACGAAAGAACATTTGCCGCATTGGATGCAGACGGCCGGATCCCACACGGGGATCTCCAGCGCCAGGTTCCGCTTCTCCCATTTGGTGGTGCCGGTGGGATACGTCCCGTCCACGGGGAGCTGGCTGACCTTGAGGTCGTCACCCTGCCCCTCGGCCATCTTGCCGAGCACTTCCTTCACGAAGGCCGGGGCCTCCTCGGAGACCGGCGGCAGCATGTCGATGGTGGATTCCGCTTTGGCCGGCACTTTGATCTCGTGCAGTTGGGCCAGGGTCGTGTCGACGGCTTGCAGGTTCATCTTCACGATCTCCTCCCCTTTTTTGCCGTAGGTCTTCCGGATGGATTCCTTGATGGCTTCGATGGCGTCGTTCTTGGGCAACACGCCGGAGATGGCGAAGAAACAGGTCTGCATGACGGTGTTGATCCTCCGCCCCATGCCGGCTTCCTGGGCCACCTTGTAGGCGTCGATGGAATAGAACTTCAACTTCTTCTTGATGATCTGCTCCTGCACGAACCGGGGCAGATGGCTCCAGACTTCTTCCGGCCCGAACAGGCTGTTGAGCAGGAACGTCCCTCCCGGCATGATATACCGGAGGACGTCATACCGTCGGAGGAACATGGCCTGGTGACACCCGACGAAATGGGCGTTGGTGATCAGGTAGGTGGAATGGATGGGTTTGGGTCCGAACCGCAGGTGGGAGATCGTGATGGCGCCGGCTTTCTTGGAGTCATACACGAAATATCCCTGGGCGAAGTTGTCCGTGTTCTCGCCGATGATCTTGATGGAGTTCTTGTTGGCGCCCACGGTGCCGTCCGATCCGAGGCCGTAGAACAGTGCCCGGAACATCGAGTCGGGCTCCACGGAGAACGAGGGGTCGTAGGGCAGACTGGTCTGCGTGACGTCGTCGGTGATGCCGATGGTGAAATGGTTCTTCGGGGCGTCCTTCTTCATCTCGTCGAAGATCCCCTTGATCATGGCGGGGGTGACTTCTTTGGAGGACAACCCATACCGCCCGCCGATGAGGCGCGGATCGGTCTTCAGTTTTCCCCATCCCTTTTCACGGCCTTCGCGGAGGGCGCTCACGCAATCCAGATAGAGCGGTTCGCCGCCCGCGCCGGGTTCCTTGGTGCGGTCGAGGATCGCCAGCGTCTTGACGGTGGCCGGGAGCGATTCCATGAACCGCTTGATGTCGAAAGGACGGTACAGCCGCACTTTCACGATGCCGACCTTCTCCCCCTTTTCGACGAGATAGTCCACCGTCTCATGGGCCGCTTCAGCTCCGGACCCCATCAGCACGATCACGCGTTCGGCGTCGGCGGAACCGTGGTAGTCGAACAGTTTATAGGCGCGTCCGGTCTGTTTGGCGAAGGCGTCCATGGCCTGTTGGGTGATGTCCGGGCAGGCGTCGTAGAATTTGTTGACCGTCTCGCGGGCCTGGAAATAGACGTCCGGGTTCTGGGCCGTTCCGCGGAGGACCGGCTTGTCCGGGGTCAATCCGCGGTCCCGGTGCTGCTGGATGAGGGCGTCGTCGATGAGGGCGCGGAGGTCTGCGTCGGACAAGGGCTGCATCTTCGCCACTTCGTGGGACGTGCGGAAACCGTCGAAGAAATGCAGGAACGGGATGCGGCTCTTGAGCGTCGCCATCTGGGAGATGAGCGCGAAGTCGGTGGTTTCCTGAACCGAGGCGGAACACAACAGGGCGAATCCCGTGCCGCGCGTGGCCATGACGTCGCTGTGGTCTCCGAAGATGGAGAGGGCCTGGGCCGCGAGGGACCGGGCCGCCACGTGAAATACCGTCGGGGTGAGTTCCCCCGCGATCTTGTACATGTTCGGAATCATCAACAGCAATCCTTGGGAGGCCGTATAGGTGGTGGACAGCACGCCCGCTTGAAGCGCGCCGTGCACGGCGCCGGCGGCGCCGCCTTCGCTCTGCATCTCGGCGACCAGGGGCACGGTTCCCCAGATGTTGGGCTTGTTCTCGGACGCCCAGGCGTCGGCCCATTCCCCCATCGGGGAGGAGGGTGTGATCGGGTAAATCGCGATGACTTCGCTCAGTCGGTAGGAGACGGATGCGACCGCCTCGTTTGCATCGATTGTCTTGAATTGTGGGCTCATCTTTTTCTCTCTTTCGTTTCGATTTACAAATTTTGTGTTGCGGCGGGGCGGCGGACCGTCACGCGTTCATCGATCCCTTTTTGCGATACAGCCGGGCGGCCGCCATCACTTGGCCGAGGGCGATCCCCCCGTCGTTGGCCGGCACCTTCTGGTGCCAGTGGGGAGTGAACCCCTCCTGGCGGAGCCGGCCGATGGTCGTCTCTGACAGATATTTGTTCTGGAAACATCCGCCCGTCAGGGCGATGCGGTCCTCGCTGATGATCTCGGCCACCGCCACGGCCATCTCGGCGAGCGCGTTATGGAATTTTTTGGAGATGTTCCCGACGGCGACGCCCGCCGCGATGTCGTCCAGGATCGCCCGCATCATCGGATGCCAATCCACCAGGATCGGTTCGTCTTTTCCCTGCCGGATCAGTTCGAAAGGGTAATGGCCCGATTCCGTCGGGGCCTCCTCGAGCGCGTATTCCAACTGCATGGCGGCTTGCGCCTCGAAGTGAGACACCTGGCACAGGCCGGTCAGGGAGGCTACGGCGTCGAACAGCCGTCCCATGCTGGACGTTCGGATCAGCCCGGTCTTCTTCGAAAATTGCGTTTTGATGGAGTCCAGTTCCTCCGGGGTGAAGGACGTCACCGCCGACGACTGGTGTTTGCCGAAGAGTTTGTCCCCCAGGATGTCGTAGAGCACGCCGAGGGCGGCCCGGCGCGGTTCCTGGATGGTCTTCTCGTTGCCGGGGATGGAGAACGGCCTCAGCGACGCCACCCGGTGGAAGGACGATTCATCCACCCGGATGAATTCCCCTCCCCACAGAGTGCCGTCCGTGCCCAAACCGACGCCGTCCCAGGCGATGCCGAGCACGGGCGGTTTCAGATCGTTGTCGCCCATGCAGGACAGCACGTGCGCGTAATGGTGCTGCACCCCGATGGCCGAGATGTTCCGACGGCTCTGGGCGAAGCGGGTGGAAAGGTATTGGGGATGTTCATCATGGATGACGGCGGAGGGAACGAGCGAATAAAGACGGCGGAAACTCTTGACGACCCCTTGGAACGCGTCGAAGGCCTGGGTGGTGGCCAGATCGCCGATGTGCTGGCTCACGAAGACGTCGCGCCTGACGGAGGTGGCCACGGTGTTCTTCAGATGCGCGCCCACGGCCAAGACCGGCGGCAGTTGGTCCTCGAAATGGACGGGCATCGGCGCATACCCGCGGGCCCGACGGAGGAGCATGTCTTTTCCCATGACCACCCGCACCACCGAATCATCCATGTGGCGGAGGATGGGCCTGTCATGCACCAGAAAGAGTTTGGCGATGGACCCCAGCTGACGCACGGCTTTGTCTTCGTCGATGCAGATCGGTTCGTCCGCCATGTTGCCGCTGGTGGCCACCACGGGCATGCCCAGTTCGCGCAGGAGGATGTGGTGAAGAGGACTGTAGGGGAGCATGACGCCCATGGAGGGGTTCTTCGGCGCGACGGATGGCGCGATCGGGATGTCCACTCCGGGCCGGCGCTTGAGAAGGACGATGGGGCTTCCGGACGATCGCAGGACGTTCTCTTCGACAGGGGAGACCTCGCAATGCTGTTTGACCATGTCGAGCGAAGGATACATCAGCGCGAAGGGCTTTTCTTCCCGGTTCTTGATCTTGCGGAGCAGGAAGATGGTGCCGTCGTTGGACGCGTCCGCCATCAGATGGAACCCCCCCACTCCCTTGACGGCCACCAGGGCCCCTTGCCTCAGGGCGTGCGCCGCCTGGGCCAGCGCGTTCTGGTGGGTGGAAAGGATGTTCCCCTTCTCGTTCCACAGTTCCACATGGGGTCCGCAATCGGGGCAGGCGTTCGGCTGCGCGTGGAACCGCCGGTTGAGCGGGTCCGTGTATTCCTCGCGGCATCGGTCGCACATGGTGAAGCCCTTCATGGTCGTGTTCGAACGGTCGTAGGGGAGTTTCTCGATGATGGTGAAACGGGGTCCGCAGTGGATGCAGTTGGTGAAAGGGTAGAGGTAACGCCGGTCGGACGGATTGAAGATCTCTTTGAGGCAATCGGGACAGGTCGCCAAGTCCGGCAGGATCTGGGCCGTTTTCTCGCCGTCTTCCTCCCCGTGTTTGAACACGAACGCGTCATATCCGGCGGTTTCTAAAAAGGATGTTTCGATGGATTGGATGAGGGATTGAACAGGTTTCTCCTGGCCGACCCGCTTCAGGAAGGCGTCGATCTGGGTCGTGGGTCCTTCCACCTCGAGCGATACTCCCTGGGAGGTGTTCCCCACCCAGCCGTTGAGTTGTAAGCTGGTGGCCAGCCGGTAGACGAACGGCCGGAACCCGACTCCCTGCACGGCGCCCCGGATGGTGGCTTTCAGACGGCGGGGCGGCGAGGCGGGCGGGTTTTTTTTCAGTTTCACAGGGGGGCTCCGGTGTGCCACACGGCCACTGAGAGTAGGGACAAGATGAGTATCGACATAGAGTTTTCCTTATGAGGCCTGAAAATCCGTCAGGGGTATCTTCGCTGCCTCGCTCATGAGGTGGACCTTTGAGCGAGCGGGTGTTTTCAATTTTTACGTGTGGATTTGTTCAAACGGGAACCGTTGAACAAACAGAGGTTAGCAAAAATGACCCCCCGGGTCAAGGTCCCGGGTTTCTGTCCGACGGAAAGAAACGAGATCTTTCTTTGTAAGTGGAAGGTTACTCGACGTAACCTTTCTCGTCTTGGCGGGAAGAGGAGTAGCGAAGCTGGTAAAAAAGGATTCCTCCCAACGCGAGCGCCATGCCGATGATTTGCGGAATACCGAACGGTTCCGCAAAAAAGATGACCCCCCACCCCATCGCCAAGACGGGCTGAAGCATCAGGAGCAAACTTCCCTCATGGGCAGGGATGTTGGTGATGTTTGACGTGATGAGCGACCACCCGACGGCCTGCGCGCCCAGACCGGTCAACGCCATCCAAAAGTGACTGTGGAAATCCCAACCGGAATAACTGTGACGGTCAAAGATTGCGTTCCAAGCCGCGACGGTCACGGCGGAGAAAATGAAGATCAACGCGAGCGATAGATGACGAGGGAATTTCGCTCCAGCCCTCATTTGGCCGACCCGCTGGCAGATGAGCATTCCGGCGTATGTGAGTCCCACCGAAATCCCGAGCAGGTATCCGATGGGACGGGACACATTCCCCGTTGTCTGTGGCAGGAGAAGATAGAGTCCGGAAAAGATCACTACAACGCAGGCGTAAAAAACGGCGGGGATGGGTTCGCGAAATATCAGCGCGGCGAAAAGAGTCATGAAGATGATCTGGGAGTTACCCAGGAACGTCGCGGGTCCCGCGCCGATATACACGATCGCCTTATGCCAAAGGGCGAAGTCAATTCCCAGAAAAATCCCTGCTCCCATGGATGGCACGACCCAGCGGAAGTTGTCGAAACCGAATTCGTTCCGATGGAGTGTCAGAGTCAGGAGGGCGACGAATATTGCCGAATACAGGGAACGATAAAAGGCCCCCATCGTGGGAGTGAAAGACACGGCCTTCACGACCAGCGGCGAAAAGCTGATCAGCACAACCCCGATCAGCATGTTGAGTTCGTTCTTTAGTTTAGTGGACATGATTTAATCTCTAGATTCAACCGACGATTACCGGAGTGGAACCCAAAAATACTTTAACTCCCAATGCCATGTATTTCAAAAAAACATCCCTCTCCGTCGAAGCCCCGTTTTCTTTCGCGGCCTCTGCAAAGAGGGATGCAGATTGGAGCGGGTGATGGGAATCGAACCCACGTCTGAAGCTTGGGAAGCTTCCATTCTACCATTGAACTACACCCGCAAGGTAACGTCCATTTGTAGCGTGCGGGTAGTCCTTGCGATTTGAGCAAGGGCACCCGGCTTTTCAGAAAAGAACCATTTGTAGCGTGCGGGTAGTCCTTGCGATTTGAGCAAGGGCACCCGGCTTTTCAGAAAAGAACCATTTGTAGCGTGCGGGTAGTCCTTGCGATTTGAGCAAGGGCACCCGGTTTTTCTGAAAAGAACCATTTGTAACGTGCTGCTGCTTTCGCCATCGCAACTCGGCGACTGCTCCGAATGTTTTTTACTCTACAACATAATAAAACATGGGTCAATAATGGGAATTTTAAGATGAATATTACGAGGATATCGTCCTTTAGCGCGATTGCCAAACGTCTGTGTGAATGCTATTTTTTTAACGATATGAACGTCGAAAACAACGATCTCCATCGTTTGACCGATGAGAAGTTCTGGGACCGGTTCTGGTCTCAGACCATCTATGGGAAGAATAAGGACCAGGTGAAAGGGTCCCGCATGAAAAATGCGGTTAAAAATCTGCTCCATCGCCTCCTCGGCGAACGCGTCTGGGACCGGACCCGGAACTACAGTGAATATGTCCTCTGGGAACGCTTGTTTCCTCGATTCCTCCCCCCCTTCAAAGGCAAAAAGATATTGGAAATCGGCAGCGCTCCCGGCGTGAACCTGGTCCGATTCCATCGGGATTTCGGTTTGGACGTCTACGGAGTGGAATATACCGCCGCCGGGACCGAGATCAATAGAAGGGTCTTCCGGGAGAATGGACTTCCCCCCGATCATGTCGTCCAGGCCGATCTGTTCTCCCCGGACTATCAGAAGATGAACCGGGAGGGTTTCGATATCGTTTTCTCGGCCGGGTTGCTGGAACATTTTCAGAATACGTCTCCCGTCATCGATGCTCATTTGTCCCTTCTGAAAAAGAACGGTCTTTTGGTCGTCGTCATTCCGAATTTCACCGGGATATATCACGCGTGGGCGCGCCTCTTCAATCGGGGTCTCCTCGATTCCCATAATCTGTCCATCATGAAGTCGGACCGGTTCCGGCAACTGTTCGACCGGATGGATTTACATCCGCTGTATTGCGGCTATTACGGTTCGTTCGATTTCTCCCTCTTCGGGCTCTCCTCCGATTCGCGGTTCCGTGTCGTGACGACGTTGTTCAATGCGCTCCAACGGGTGGTCAACCTGGCGTGCCGGTCGTTCTTCCCGAACGGCGGGATTGCCGGCGGGTGGGTCAGTCCCTTCCTCATCTATGTCGGTGAACGAACCGGCGCGGGGAACAAAACATGAGAAAGATCCTCTACTACACCGATACGAACGGGATCGGCGGCGGTGAACGGTATCTTGTGGACCTGATCCGCGAATCGGATCGCCGCGGATATGATGTGACCGTCCTGTGCAACGACCGCCCGGACCTTTTGGAGTATTTCCGAAGGACCGTGTCGGACGCCTGCCGGGTGCGCGTCGTTTCCCCTTTCAGTCTGACCAGGAACAGGTTGGTCCAATCCGGACTGACCGTCAATCGGGAGTCCAGGAACCGCTTCTCATTTTTGAAGGTCCCGGGGATGTTCGTCTATCATGCGATATTGCTCTGGACCGCTTTCCGGTTGTTCTTCCTCTTCAGGTCCATGAGACCGGACATCCTTCACATCAACGCGGGGGGCTATCCGGCGGCCGAGAGTCTGCGGTCGGCCGCGTTGGCGGGCCGTTGGGCCGGCATTCCTCGCCGATACATGACGGTGCACGGGATGGCCGACGCGCCCGTGGGACTTCCTTTTCTGGAAAGGGTCGTCGACCGCGCCGTCGAGAAGGCGCTGGATCTGGTCATCGCTGTTTCCAGAGGATCTTTGGAATCGTTGATCCGGGTCCGCGGATATCGATCCTCGAAATTGAAACTGATCAACAACGGGATCGAAGAGAGCCCCGTTTTCCTGGGTCGGGACGAGTTTTGCCGCCACATCGGCGCCGACCCCTCTCTCCCCATCGTCGGCTACATCGGGAGATTCCTCGCCATCAAGGGCGTCGACGTCCTTGTGTCGGCGTTCTCGGACGTGAACCGCGCCGTTCCCGAGACACAACTGATCCTGGTCGGCGAAGGCCCACTCGAGGAGTCGATGCGGGACAAACTGCGCTCCTTGGGGATCGAGAAGAAGGTTTTTTTTCTGGGGTATCAGCCGCAGGCGAGGAAATTCATGAAGGCGTTCGATGTGTTGGTCGTGCCCTCCTCGGGACATGACAACTTTCCTTACGTCGTTCTGGAGGCCATGGAGGCCGCCTGTCCGATCGTGGCCACGAATGCCGGCGGCACGGCGGAACAGATCGTGAATGAGGAGTCCGGCCTGCTGATCCCCCCGGCCGCTCCCGATGTCATGGCGTCGGCGATCGTCCGGTTGATCCGGAATCGCCCGGAAGCGGAACGGTTGGGCCAAAAGGCCCGCCTCCGGATGAAGGAATTGTTCCGCATCGAGAGAATGCTCGACTCCACGATAGGACTCTATGAGTTCTGACGTCGCCTCCCCGTCCCTCCTTCGGAAGAGAGGATGGGTGCTCTTCTCCGTCGCTTTGCTCACCCGATTGCTTCTGCTCATGGCGTTCAACGGTCAATGGGCCGTCTTGGGGCCTTTCGCGACGGGCACGGTGGCCGCGGGGATGTCGGGTGAGCCGGATGACGTCGTCTTGGCCCGGAACCTGGTGCGGGAACATCGCTATGTGATCGGATATTCCGTCGACGCCAACCCGACCCCCGAGCTCCGGAAAACGGCGTTTTGGTCTCCGGGAACGCCGGTTTTTTACGCCGCAGTCCAGTGGCTTTTTCCGGAGAAGGCCTCCCTCGTCATCCAACTCATCCAATCGCTTTTTTTGAGCGTGGCGTTCGTCTTGTTTGCCGTTTTCTTTGAAAGCTGGTTCGGCCCGTCGACCGCCCTGGTATCCTATGGATTCATGGTCCTCAGCCCGTTCTTGGGTGTAGCTCATCTCACGTTCAATAATACGGCGGCCACCGTCTTTCTGGCCGCGATGTTCTTCTTCCTGTTCGACCGCTGGCTCCGGAATGCCCGTCCGGTCGATGCCGTGTGCGTCGGTTCTGTGTTTGGGGTCCTCCTGCTCTTCAATGCATCTTACGTCTCTTTCGTCATCGGTTTTCCGTTGTTCCTATGGGTGCGCGGGAGATCTTATTGGAAACAGGTGGCGCTCGCGGCGGGGGTCCTGACGATCGTCCTTCTCCCGTGGACGGTCCGCAACTATGCCGTTTTTCAGAGGTTCATCCCCCTCCGGTCGGCGTATCAATCGGTCTTCTGGGTCGGGAACAATCCTTTGTCGAACGGTTATTGCCGCTTGCCGGACGGACAGCGGATCTTGCCGGATGCGGGATTGGAACGCCGGATGGAAGGGATGAACGAGGTTCAGCGAGGAGACTTTTTGTTCAGGGATGCCATCGGTTTCATCAGGGAGAATCCGGGCGCGTTCATTTCCCTTCGGGTGAAGACATGGTTTTATTTCTGGACCACATACGGTTATTGGAACTCCCCCCGACTTTCCATGCCCAGGAAAGCCCTCTGGGGAGTGACGCTGCTGATGATCGCCCTGTCTCTGTGCGGAGGCGTCTTGGCGTTGATCCGGAACCGGTCGGCGCAGACGGTTTTCATCGTGTCGGGGATGGTCTTGTTCGGCCTGTCCTACGCGCTGTGCCATGCCGACGTGTATGAACGATATCGCTTGAGCTTGGATCCCCTCCTGCTCGGTTTTGCAGCCTACGCGCTGACTGTGTTCTCAGGGGAAGGACGATGGAAGAAACTGTCGGACATGATCGGCCGGTCGGCACCGGCCCGGGAGGATTCGAGTGGAAGATAATAAGAAAGTCATATTTTCCGTCGTGATGCCGGTCTATAACGCCGAACGGTATCTCCAGGATTCGCTCCAAAGCGTTTTAGACCAGACCCGTCCCGCCGACGAGATCATCGTCGTCGATAACGGTTCCACGGACAGGAGCACGGGGATCCTGCGGGGATACGGCGACCGGATCCGGTTCATCCGGATAGAGAAGAACGCGGGAGTGAGCGCGGCGCGCAATCTGGGTATCAAGGAATCCCGGGGGACGCACGTGGCTTTCATCGACGCCGATGACCGTTGGTTCCCGGATAAATTGGCCGTCTATGAACAGAAGATCATGGAACATCCCTCGGCCGCCTTGTTCTTTTCGGACGCGTTCTCCATCTCGGAGGAGGGCGACACGCGGTCGTTGATCTGTTGCCGGCCCCCCGACGGACGGCTCTTCGAGACCTTGCTCGTCAGGAACCGCGTGGTGACGTCCTCGGCGGTGATCCGGCGGTCCATCGTTCCCGAGGTCGGCATGTTCCGGGAGGATTTCCTGTGCCGAGCCGGAGTGGAGGATTGGGAGTTCTATATCCGCATCACGCATGTTTTTCCCGCTCTGCACATTGGACAGTTTTTGACGGAATACCGGGTCTATCCCACCAGCGCCATCCAGAACAATAAACGGGACCTCCTTGAACAAGATGCCCTCCGCGTGATCGATCTTCATACCTCCTCACCGGACAGTTCCCTCCCCGTGCGCGCGGCCGCCATCGCTTCTGTCTATCATGCCAGCGGGGTGCGCCATATGGCCTACGTGGATCTGGAAGGGGCCCGTCAACGGTTCGTCAAGTGTTTCGCGGATCCCGCGTTGTTCAGATCGAGCTTGTTGATGTGGTTGTCGACGTGGGGCGGTCCGCTGTTCGTGAAGTCGTTGTTGAAGGTTCGGGCGAGGATACAACAAAAGAAGGCATTGGCCGTGGTTCAAAGGGGCCGGGAAAACAGCATTTCAGAAGACCGATTTTTTGTCGCGGATAACCGGTAGAATTCAGTCCTTCCCCATACGTGTTCCACCCGGACGGGCGCACCCCGTCCCTGCACGTCGATCGATTCATTCAACTGATGGATAGCCGGTGTCGGAGGAAAGGAGCCGGCGTTTGTCTCGCGAGGCCCCGGATTATCTGACGCAGAGGAAATGCCAGTAGGGGATCCGGTCCGACACGGTCACTTCGGTGAACGTATCCCGCAGAGACAGTATCTCTTGACGGGTGACACGCTGTTCGATCCGGGTGAAAAACCGGTCGTAGACATCCTGTTCGATGCGTCCGAGGCTTTTGTCGTGGTAGAACTCGTAGAGCGGGATGTATTGGCTGAGTCCGAACGGACGGAGTATCTTTCCCAATAAGACCAACGGTTTGTAGATCAATAAGGCCCCTGAGACGGAAATGATCTTTCGGACAGCCGGATTCGAGATCTGACACAGGATGCGGCGTATCCCTGTGACTCCCCCCAATATCCAGCGGAAATAGAAAGGCCTGTTGTCCAGGGCATAGTAAAGGAAGACCAGGGTCCGGGGTGAATACCTGCGGAGAGCCCGGGTCTCGTCGAGACAGTCGGTTGGAAGGTGATGCAGGACTCCCAAGGAGAAGAGCAGGTCGCAGAAGTCGTCGGTGAAGGGAAGTCTTTTCAGGTCGCCCATGAAGAAGAAAGCGTTCTTCGCATCGGCCATGTTTTTCCTGGCCACGAAAATGGCGTCTGAAAAATCGACAAGGAATAGTTCTTTGGCGATGTCTTTCAGGAAATGACTCCACCGTCCAATGCCGCAGCCTAGATCGCAGATACTCGAAGACCGGAGAGACGGAAGGTCTAAGAGGTCGAAATAGCGTTGAAATTCCTCCCGATGTTCCGGTAATATCTTCCCGTAATGTTCCCACTCGGCGCCGAAGGTGGATTGGATGTCGCGGGCAAAGTCCGTGCCGTCCTTTTCTTCGCCGCGTTCCCCCCGGCGGAGCTGTCTTTTCACAAAGTCCGTGTATCGGGAGGGGTCGAGGAGGATGATGACGTCTTGGATGACGGGGTAAATCTTGTCGTCGATGTGGATTCGTCCCGGTGAGAATGAGAGGGTGCGGGCGCCAAATAGTCTTTTCAGTCCATCCGATTTGTCCGCGTAATAATGTACGGGGGGTGTTCCACCGGGGTCAGTCATGGCGGCCCATGCAATCCTGGTAGAGCTTCTCCAGTTGGGAGATGTTCATCTTCATATCGAAGTGTCCTCGGACACGGGCCAACCCCTTTTTTCCCATGTCTTGCGCGCGGACCGGGTCGCTCAGGAGCGACGAGACCGCTTCTCCCAGCGCCTGGACATTTCCGGGAGGGACCAGCAGTCCCGTCTCTCCATCGGCCACCACTTCGGGGATACCCCCCACGCGCGTCGCGACCACCGGGAGCGAGGACGACATGGCCTCCAGAAGAGAGATCCCGAAGCCCTCCCACAGGGAAGGAAGGACGAAGATATCGAAGGCCGCGAGATGGCTTTTCACGTCGGATTGTTCCCCCAGGAACCGGACGGATTTCTGCAAGCCGAGTTGTCTGGTGAGTATTTCCAGATCCAGGGCCGCCGCCCCGTCGCCAACGATGACCAGTTGGGCTGACGGATGGGTATTCAAGACACCCGGCCAGGCCCGGATCAATACGGCCACCCCCTTCTTGGGTTCGTCCAGCCGTCCGAGATATCCGACCACCGGACCGGTTTTCTGAAATGGCGGTTTTGCCGCTGGCGCCCCGTTGCCGGAGTCGACATCGAGCCGGATGGCGTTGTGGATCACCCGGACCCTGTCGGATTGCGCGGGACATCGGAGGGCGATGCGTTGCGCAACGGCGTCGGAGATCGCCACGATCCGGTCGCTCTTCCCGACGAAGAGTTTTTCCATCGCCCGGTCGAACCATCTCATCGATTCGCCGGTGTCATGGTCGTGCCAGATCAGTTTGTTCCGCCCTTTCAGGGAGGCCGCCAGGGAGTTCGCCCAGATGAGATGGCTGTGGACGATGTCGAAGGAGTGGTCTTTGAAGAATCTGTTCGCGGCGGGGATCACGGAGAGGTCCAGACAGTTCCGTCCGTTCAGGAATGTGACCGGGATGCGGTTTTTTTCAAGGAGATCGGCTCTGAAATCCCGCTTTTTGAGGACCAGCACATGGACATCGAAGAGGGCCGGGTTCAGACTGATGGCCATCTCGGTCACCAGCCGTTCGGTCCCCCCCGCCCCCAAGCCGACCGTCAGGTGTGCGATCTTGATCTTAGGCATGGTCGACAACAGGGGAAGGAAGAGTCGCCGTCTTCTTCAGGCGGTTCGCCGATCGATACGCGGTTTTCATCGGAAAAATTATATGACAATGGGTTGTGAAAGTCCATTCAGACCATTTCGAAGAGTGGAAAGACGGAGGGGTGAGACGGCCGATTATTTCCGGCCGCCGAGGCGTTCCAGTCCGCGTTTCGCGTCCAGGTTGTCCGGGTTCATCTCGGCCGCTTTCTGCCAGAGTTTGAGGGCTTTCTCTTTGTCTCCCACCAGAAGGGCTTCCAGTCCTTGTTTGTAGAGTTTGCTGGATTCCACTTTCCGGTCTTCGCCCACGCGGGACAGGATCTTCTGCAGCAGCTGGGACACTTCCGGATAGGAAGGTTTCAGCTGCAGGGCCCGGCGGAAAGAGGCGATGGCTTCGTCCCATTTGCTGTTCTGCATGGCCTTGAGGCCCGTCTCATAGTGTTGTTGCGCCATCATGTCCTGGCAGAGGGACCGATACTTTTTGGCTTCGCCGTAGTTCGGGTTCAGGCGGAGCACTTCTTCGAATTTCTCCAGGGCCGTTTCATAGCGTTTCTTCTCGAACTCTTTCATGGCCGTGCGGAACTTCTCCTGGATGGTCTCCTGGATGGCGCGGTCTTTCATCTCTTCGGCCGCCTGCACCTTGAGGCTCTTGGATTTGTCCAGCATCTCTTGGGCCTGGAGGTTCTGCGGATCCAGCACCAGCACCTTCTGGAAGTATTCGGCCGCTTCGTCGTAGTTGCCGGCGGAGAAGTAGCGGTTCCCCACGTCGTAGAAGTTCTGCGCCACGGACCGGAACCGGTCGGCGATGCGTTTCAGGTATTCGTTGGCCGCCTCGTGGTCGGGAACCAGGCTGAGGATCAGTTCGAATTCTTTCTTGGCTTCGATCAGGGCGTCGTTCTGGAAGTGCTGCACGCCGCGCTCATAAGCCATCTGGATCTGTTTCTGGAACTCGTCCTTGCGGGCCAGCGATTCCAGCTCTTTGAACTCTTTCTGCACGCGTTTGATCAGGTCTTTGGACGCCTGATGCCACGGGGCCACGTCGAGGATGTTGGAGGCCTGCATGTAGGCATCCACGATGTATCCCTGGGCGTAGGCCAGCTCGGCTTCCTGATAGGATTTCTCGACGCGCACTTCGGTGTCGTTGGAGATGGATTTCTGACCGAACCGGTAGCTGATGCTGACGCGGTGGGTGTTGCCCAGGTCTCCGAAAGCCACGAACGCGTAATCCATGCGGATGTCTTTGTTGCCGATCCCCATTCCGTAGCTGAGCCCGTTGCCGAAATCGTTCTGCCCTTTGTAACCGAGCCGGAAGGACAGGGTGTTGAACAGGCGGTATTCCGCGCCGAAGTTCATGAAAAGGTCGTTGTCGCAGGGTTTGACGGCGTCAGCGGAAAGGACCATGCTGTTGCCGAACATCGGGTAGGCCAGCCCGAATTTCGTCCGGGACGGCAGGGGCGAGACCTCTTTTTCGAAGGTCAGACCCGAAGAACCGATGTTCTCGAACACCAGGCCGCTCCGAAGCCCTTTCATCCAGCTCTTCTGCGATTCAAAGACGAATCCCACGTCGCCGAAGACGGCGGAGGCGGTGTTTTGATCGAGTTTTTTCTGGAGGAATTTGACGTTGATGCCGGTGTAGAGGTCGGAACGGAGCAGTGTGAAAGAGAGCCGTTTTCCCCAGCCCAGGGTGTAGAGGGCGTCGGAGACCTGCAGTTTTTCGGTGCTCAGCCCGTTGTTGTCGTAGCCGGCCACATCGCCCACGCGCACCAGGGACATCCCGGCGCCGAACGTTCCGGCCGCCGTGGGGACCCCCAGCGCCAGAACGTCCTGGGTCAGTCCCAGGAAATGCTGGTTGTGGGAGAAGACGATCTCATTGCGGTCCAGCCGGTCCAATCCCGCCGGGTTCCAGTAAAGGGCGGTGGTGTCCTCCGTGGCGGCCGTCTGCGCTTCACCCATGGCGACGGCGCGTCCACCCACCCCGATCTTCAGGAAGTTGGCTGTGGAGGTTCCGGGCCCTTTCGCCCAGCCCGACACGCTCAGAAGAGTCCCTTGCAGGATCAGGGCAGCCATCAGCCCCCATCCCGCTTTCAGGACCATCCGCATGTCGAGTCCGAGTTTTTTCATTGTATTATCTCACTATGACGATTTTTCCAGTTTTCTTCTGCTCATCGCTGGAAATCACATAAAAATAAACGTCGCTGGCCAGAGGTTCGCCGTTCTTGTTCGTCACATCCCACTGAAAATTGCTGCTGAGATCGTCTTTCCGAAGTTCCTGGACCAGTTCCCCATCCACAGTCAAAATCTTGATCGTAGCGGCCGTGGGCAGGTTCGAAAAAGTGATGTTTTTGTGCCCTTTGGCCGGGCTGAAAGGGACCGGATAAACTGTCGAGCTTTTCGCGGTCAGGACCAATGGAAAAGAGACCAACAGAAGGCTGATGAATAAACCTTCTATTTTTCTTATTTCCATTTTGAAGCCTTTTAAGTCCATTTTAATCGCCCTTTCAGTCAATTTTAATCTTCTCAACTTAATGAAATGCAACATTCATGCCAGGAGAGTTTTTTCGGTATTTTTGAGATCAAAAATGCTCATGTAAAAAAGATGAAAATAATGCACCTAAACTAGATTATTGCAATGGTTTGGCCAAAAAATAAGTTGATTATAATGATGTTTTTCAGGGGATTGGACGAGGATTATAGAAGCTAAAAAACGGATATAACATGTTTATTTGACAAAAAAAACAACGAAATAGTTGATTTTTTCGTTTAAAAAACGACTAGAAGTTGTTTATTTATGAGGGTTTTACTTTATGATGACGAGTTTCCCCGTCTTTTTCTGGTCTTCGTTGGAGATGATATAGAAATACACGTCACTGGCCAACGGTTCGCCATCCTTGTTCTTTACATCCCACTGGTGGATGAAGTCGCCATCCTCTTCGCGGAGCTCTTGCACCAGTTCCCCGTTGACCGTGAGGATGCGGATGGTGGCCCAACTGGACAGGTTTTTGAAGGTGATGTTGGTGTGCCCCTTCACCGGGGAGAACGGTACGGGATACGCATACGCTTCCGACAGGTCCATGCTGGGCCCTCCGATGATCCCATAGACGCTGAAGTGCCTGATCTTGCAGGTGATGGTTTTGTTGTTCTTGTCGATGGAACTGCTGGGCACGCGGATCCACAGTCCGTTGGTCTCATCCAGCCAGGAGATGGACAGCGATTCCACCTTGACCGGCGGTGACGTTCCGTCGACGAGGCCGTCGTTGTTGTCGTCCGTGTAGTTCATCGTCAGAGAGGCGTCTTTGTTGAATATCCCCTGCATCTTGGCCCCGCTCTCGTCGTAGATGAGGAGTTCCTTGAGGTTGATGACCTGGGCGAAAGCGCCCATCTTGGTCTGGGCGTTCTTGTTGGCGATGTCGATGTAGGTGGCGACGTTGGCCGCTCCCATGGGGTGATGTTGCGGGTCTTCGTTGATGGCCACCGAGACGTAGGTGTCCCCCCAGGTGTTTGCCGGGAAATGGATCTTGTTTCTGCCGTTGGCGCTGATGATGATGTTGACCAGTTTGGGGTCCATGAGCGTGTAAAATTTGGTATGAAGCTGGGACACCAACGGGTTCCCGCCGAGGTCGACGACGCCGGTGGTGGTGCGGAGTTCGAAGAGATATCCGTGCGGCAGGGGATTCACGGAAGCGATTGTGGCCATGTTGTTCGACGAATTGTAGGAGATGTTGACGGGGATGGTTTGACTCATATCGTTCCCCTTGTGGTCCCGGATGGCCACGATGGAGATGTTCCCGTCGGCAAGGATCGAGGGCTCATGCATGGGTTCGCTGAACTTGATGGTGATGGGCACGTTGATCTTGACCGCGATGTTGATGTTGCAGACCGGGATGGTCACGAACGTGCCGAACGAGACGGATTCCACTCTCGGCAACGTCGAGTCGGGCGAATGCAAATAGTTGAAACTCGTCGGCGGGTCAGACCAGTTTCCGGCGCGATCCAGAGCCCTTACTTTGAATTGGTAGGTCCCGTAACCTTGGGGGTTTGTGATGTCGGCATAGCGGTTGGTCGTATAGGTCGGGTCCGTCGTGGACGTACCGGGGTTGTCCGCCGTGTCGGTGGAGAGACTGTATGTGTAACCGACGATGGGGCTGATTGCTCCCGGAGTCCCGTTGGTCGGTTCCGTCCAGGTGAAATAGGGTGTATCGTCCGGCGTGCTCTCTCCGCTGTTGATGGGGGTGGTGTCCGTGGGGCCGTATTGGCACGAGACGGACGGAACGATGGGGAGAGTTGTATCAACCAACACCCTGAACGAATCGACGAATCCGGCCTGGCTCACGTGAAGGCCCGTCGGGTAATCGTCCCCTTTGATTCCCAGAACCCTGGCGCCTTCCGACCCCACATTGAATCCGGACAGCGGATCTGTCGAGTTGGGTCCGCGGGACCCATCGGTCAAGTTTCCGATATCATAACCGGGCAGGATATTCCCATTCCATCCGGGTTCCGACGTGGTCACCGGTGCCGTGGGGTTGACCTTATAATGATAGTGGTAGGATCCCGTGGCCGTGAATGAAATGATGCAGGTATTGATCCAAACATCGTTATACTGGCTGTAGATGCCGTCATAACTCACTCCTCCGACGATCAGGTGCAGGGAGGGCATCCCGGATCCGGTCATCCTCTCTCCACCTGAACTCGGTCCCGACGGAAGTCCCGCTTCTCCCAGAGGGAGAAGCCCCTGATCCCCGTTTTGGGCGTAAGCCACGAAGGTGTAGGTCTGTCCCGTCGCCAATCCGGTGGCGATGACCACTCCGTCGTTCCAGTCGCTGATTTCACGCCAGACGGGGACGGCTGAGTTCACTTGATAAATGTTTCCGGAGACGAGAGAACCGAGATATCTTCCGGCTTGGCCCAAGCTGTCTGGGGCCACACTCTGTATCTGGATGGCAAATCGAGTTCTATTGGGGGCGGCCGTGGGGTTGGTGGCGGAAGAAAAAACGATTTCCAGTGCCGTGTTGGATCCAATCACGTTGTTGACCTCAATCAGCGATGGGCTGGCGGCCCTGGTACGTGTTGCGGTGAAGATGGTGAAGTTTGTTTCGATGCCCTGACTGTCCCGCGATTTCGCCTGGTAACTGTAGGCCGTGTTGGTGGAAAGGTCCGTGTCAGTCCAGGAGGTCGCCGTGCTGAATCCACCGCTGTTGTGGGCGGGATCGTCCACCTGTTCGATGTAATATTCCGTGCTGGCGGGGTTTCCGTTGGGGGACCAGACGACCGTCATCGACGTAATATGGGTTGTAAAACCGATCATCGTGGGCTGCGCGGCCCGCGTGATGGTGCTGCCGATGGTGTAGAAGTCCGTCTTGGCCCATCCGCGGTTCAACGCCGCCACGCGGAAATGGTAAGTGAAGTCGGGTTTGAGGCCGGTGAGCGTGGCGCTGGTGGCCGAGACCGTGGACGAATGGGTGACGTAAGTGTTGAAGTTCCCCCCCGGTTCGCTGGTGGCTTCGACGGAATAATAGGTCCCGCCGGGATTTTCGTTGCTGTCCCAGGCCACGGTGGCGCTGGTGGCGTAGACCGCCGGGAACGGGACGGCTGTTCCAGCCGGCGGATTGGCCATGGTGGCCCCGTAGGTGGTGATGGGCCCTTGGTCGGCTCCGTTCCCGTTCGACAGGGTGCGGACCGTGATGTAATAGGTGGTGTTGAGGATGAGCCCGGTGAGCGTCGCGCTGGTGTTCAATGTCGTCGATGAGGCGGCCACCGAGGTGTCGTAAGTGACTGAACTGGCCCGGACGAGATAGCGCGTGGTGGGGCCGTTGGTGTTGGCGTTCCAGTTGACCGTCATGGAGGAGGCGTAGATGGCTCCGATGGAGGCGCTGTCGGGGGCCAGGGGTTGGGTCAGGGTCAGCGTGGAAACAGACACACTGTCGACGTTGAAATGTCCGCGCGCCCATACTTTCAGGTAGTAGGTCGTGTTGGCCAGCAGGTTGGTGAAGGTGTAGTCCCCGTTGTAGGTCGTGCTGTAAGTCGTCACCGCCGTGTCGAATCCGGCGGAAGTCGATGCAGAGATGCCGTAGCGAGTGCCCACCGGGTTGTTCGTCCCGATGGTCTCGTTCCACGAAAGCTGGATGGTGTTGCTGAGCACCGTCTGGATCGTCACCCCGTCGGGTGGGACCGGGTCGGTGGCGAAGGCGCCGTAACTGTGAGGCGTAGAGCCCCTGCCGATGTCGTTGAGGGCCGTCACCCGCGCGTAATAGGTGGTGTTGGGCGTGATGCCGGCATGGGTGATGGTCGCGGTCTGGATGTTGTAGACCGTGGAGGAATAGACCACTCCGGAGTAGTCGCTGGCCGTCGACATCTCAACCCGGTAGTTGATGGCGCCGTTCATCCCCCCGTCCGACCAGGCGAAGGCCACGCTGGATACGTGGATGCCCCCCAAAGTGCCCGATACGACGGGATTGACGGCCGTCATCGTGGCTCCGAGGTTGGTGTAGACGGACGAAGTGGATAGGTCGCTGGTGAATGATCTCGCCCGGAAGTAATAGGTGGTGTTTTTCGTGAGTCCGGCGAAGGTGGCCGAGAAGACGTCCGTGCCGGGGGCGGCGGGCTGCGTGCCGAGGATGTTCGTGAAACCGGAGTCGGAAGCGTATTGGGCCTGATATTTCATGCCGGCGACGTTCCCGTTGGCCGTCCAATTGGCCACCAACTGACTGACAGTCACACTGGTGAAGGCCGCGATGCCCGGAGGATGGATCCCCGTGAAGGTGTAGGTGGAGTTGGAAAGGTAAGACTGGTTCTTGTCGGCATCCCGCGCTTCCACTGCGAAGTAATACTGGCAGTCGCTGGAGAGTCCGGTGACCGTGCAGGATTCCGAATTTCCCGGGGCCTGCGGCGTCATGGTCTGGCCGAACGTGGTGGCGGCTTCGAAGTTTGCTTGGGAGGAGATTTCCGTCAAAGAATACTTGATCACGTAGGAAGACGCGGTCCCCTGGCCTCCATCGCGCCCCGGAGCTGTCCACGTCAAGGTGACCGAAAGGTCGGGTTCGACGGTGGGGTTGAGGTTGACGATGGTTCCCGGGTAGGCGTAGATCTTCATGAGTCCGGATCCGGCGGCCAGGTCAGTGCCGGTCATATCGGTGATGACGGCATCTCCGATGGACCCGTTGAGCTGGTATCCCCCGCTGGTGGCGGGGCGTCCTCCTTGGGTGATGTCTCCTCGGGTGACGCGGTATAACGACCCGACCATCTCCAGGGCCATCACGGACGAGACCATGGCGGATACGAACAGAGACAGGGCCGCAAACCGCCCGGCCCGTTTCCAGGCGTCGGTTCGGTTCAGATCGACGATGTCTCTTCCCGCTCTCGTCATGGAGGCGACCCTCCTCGAATCTTCCTGAACGTGCTAGTTCCGCGTCACTTGCTTTCGAAGTTCGTGAAGATCGGGGCGTTCTTGTTTCCCCGCTCCAGTTTCTCCAACAACATCTTCATCTGTATAAACTGTGCCTTCAGTTCGTTGAAGTCCTTTTCCAGCCCGACCGGGGTGACGGCTCCCCCCTTCTTCTGTGCCGCCAGCTGTTGTCGCAAGGAGTTGACCTCCTGCCGGAGTTGTTTGACTTCGTCCGACAAGTTCCGTTCTCCGATGTCGACGAAACAGAGGATCTTTCCGCTGTTCGGCCCCGCGAAATCTTCCAGGGCCACGCCGACCGTCGGTCCGGGTTCGGTGGCCTTCATGGCATACCCCGGTTTGGAGGAGGAGGTGAGATAGTCCCCTCTTTGGATCGGCCCGTTCTCGAGACAGATTTTCACCGGGACACGGCCGGCCAGGACGAGCGGTTTGCCGGGATGGTTCTTGTTGATGTCCCTCATGTGGGAGTTGATGATGAACGCGCTGGTTCCGTCGGAGATGACCCCCAGGATCTTGGAGTCGTAAGTTCGGCGCGATTTCGCGACCTGGACGGTTTCGCCTCCGGGGCCGGCCACTGTCGTGCCTTCGTGGGAGACGACCACCACGTCGGCTGCTTCCACATCGAGCGCGGCTTGGATGTATTCCGCAAGGTCGGGGGTCGAGGATCCGTTGACGGCCCCGGCCACGTTGAGGATGCCGGTTCCGCCCAAGCTCATGACGGCGGTGCTGGAGGCGCCGACTCTCCACCAGAACTTATCCAGCGGGTCCGAGGAGGAGAACTGGGGGGCTGTAAAATCCCAGTTGGATGTGGAGTTGTTGGACAGTCCGCCGACGAACGAGGCTCCCAGCGTCGCCACGCCGGTGTTGAGAACCTTGTAGCTTCCCCCGGTCCCGAAGAACATGGTGCCGGAAACCATGAGGTCGTTCCCTCCGGAGACCGTGACGCTCGACGCGAAGGTCCCCGTCCCGGAAACGGACAGAGAATCGCTGACGGTCAACATGCCGCTCGAATCGATGGTCAGGGCATCTCCGCCGTCGCCGATCGTGGTGGCCGCACCGAAGTTCACGTTCCCGCCGCTGACCGTTACATCACCGCCGACCGTCAGGTTGTTCGTTCCGGATATAGACAGGGTGTCGTTGACCGTCAGCGTCCCGTTGGAGTCCAGTGTGATCGCATCCCCGGCGTCGCCGATGGTCGTCGCCGCCGAGAAATTAATGTTCCCTCCTCCTACGTTCAGGTCCGCATTCACCGTCAAACTGTCGTCGACGGTCACTGTCCCCGCGCCATTGAGCGTGAGGTTATATGACCCGTCACCGATGGTTGTCGCCGCGCCGAAGTTTACGTTCCCGCCGTTGATGGTGAGGTCATCCTGCATCGTGAACGCGCCGGAGCCGAACGTTCCGCCGTAGACGGTGCTGGCGTTCTGCGAGTGGGTCGTGGTCGACACGGTGAGGGCGGCTCCACCGTGATAATATTCCAGGGTTCCCGCACTGGAGTTGTATCGGATGTTCCCGACGGTCGTGCCGAGAGTGCCGGGAAGTGTCAGTCGGCCGCTGGTCCCATCGAAATTCAACGTGTCGGTGCCCGAGGCGTCCCCGATCGTCAGCGTGCCCGACGTGTAGGTGTCCGAAGTGTCCGACCGGAGGAACGATCCCGAATCGATGCTGTCCAATGTCGTCGCATCGTCGGCGGCATGGGTATGCAGCGCGGTATCCACTCCGCCGGTCA
>Ga0116153_10000374_pt1 | contig 59653 bp, 46 predicted proteins | sample AD_UKC028_MetaG_FD_89896 | JGI IMG/M metagenome (GOLD analysis project Ga0116153, IMG submission 89896) | Active sludge microbial communities of municipal wastewater-treating anaerobic digesters from USA - AD_UKC028_MetaG | ecosystem: Engineered > Bioreactor > Anaerobic > Digestate | place: USA...
CCGCACAACTCCATGGTGCGTTACCTGGTCGAGAAAGGGCATACCGTTTTCATGATCTCCTGGATCAACCCGACCGCTGCGGATCGCGATCTCGGCATGGATGACTACCGGGAAGATGGAGTCATGGCGGCGCTGGACGCAATTGCGACGATTCTGCCCGGACGCAAGGTGCATAGCGTCGGTTACTGCTTGGGCGGCACCCTGCTCACCCTCACCGCCGCCGCCATGGCCCGCGATGGCGATCACCGCTTGAAGACTGTGACTCTGTTTGCCGCCCAAACCGATTTCTCCGAAGCCGGCGAATTGCTGTTGTTTATCAATGAAAGTCAGGTGGCGTTCCTGGAAGATATGATGTGGGATCAGGGCTATCTGGACGCCGGGCAAATGGTCGGTGCATTCCAGTTGCTGCGCTCCAACGATCTGATCTGGTCGCGGATGGTCCACGACTACCTGCTGGGCCAGCGCCAGTCGCTCAACGATCTGATGGCGTGGAACGCCGATCAGACCCGGATGCCGTTCCGGATGCATTCCGAGTATTTACGTCATATTTTCCTCGGCAATGAACTGGCGACGGGTCACTACAAGGTCAAGGGTCGCTCGGTGGCTATTACCGACATTCACGCCCCGATCTTCACCGTCGCCACTGAGCAGGACCATGTGGCCCCCTGGCGGTCGGTGTACAAGATCAACCTGCTGGCCGACGCCGATCAGGTCACGTTCCTGTTGACCAGCGGCGGTCACAATGCCGGGATTGTCAGCGAACCCGGGCATGGCCGGCGCAGTTATCAGATGGCCTGTCGTACCGATCAGGATCGCTACATCGACCCGGATACCTGGCAGGCGACAATTCCCAAACAACCGGGTTCCTGGTGGCCAGCCTGGCAGACTTGGCTAGTCAAACATTCTGCTGAGCATCAGGTTTCGCCGCCGCCAATGGGTGTACCGGAGAAAGGTTTATACCCGCTCTGCGCAGCGCCAGGAACGTATGTATTGCAGAAGTAGAATACGGGTCCTGTTCGCTTAATCGGTGAGTGCATTGAAACAAATTCAACCGACCGGGGATTTTTCCCAACCCGCCGAGATCACTGAATTTCTGCGACGGGCAGCGCGCACCCCCACCGTAGCGACTGCACAGGGCCGGCTGATTTTCGCTCTGGACGCCACTGCCAGCCGGCAGCCGACCTGGGATCAAGCCTGCCAGCTTCAGGGGGACATGTTCGCCGCCGCCGCCGAACGAGGCGGCTTGGCTATTCAACTGGCTTGGTATCGGGGTTATGGCGAGTTTCAGGTTGAACCGTGGTTGACCGTCGCCGCTGAACTGCAACGTCGTATGAGTTCGGTGCAATGCCGGGGCGGATTGACGCAAATCAGCCGTGTCCTGGAACATGCGCTCCAGGAAACACAACGGCATCGCTTGAACGCTCTGGTGTTCGTTGGCGACTGCCTGGAGGAAGCTGTGGATCCGCTGTGTCATCAGGCCGGTCAATTGGGCGTTCTAGGCGTACCTACCTTCGTCTTTCAGGAAGGCCAGGATGCTGATGCTGCCCGGGGTTTTCGGGAAATAGCCCGACTGACCCTTGGCGCCTACTGCGCTTTCGATGCGGGCAGCGCGGGTCAACTGCGTGAATTGCTTAAAGCCGTAGCCATCTACGCCACGGGTGGCCGTCCGGCGCTTGAAGACTTCGGCAAGCGTCAGGGCCGACTGATTCAACAACTGACCCGACAACTCTGAATACCCCATGCTGGCGCGCGCCCTGCTGATTGCTGCGGCCTTGATCGGACTGTATGTCCTGGTTCGCTGGCTGCGCCGTTCTCCGTGGAGCGCATGGGCCGGGCGGGCGGTAATCGCTCTCGGCATCGTCGGCTTTCTGCTGTTGCTCACCGTGCGCGGCGGTGCTGAGGTCACCCTGCCCCTGCTGGTCGGCTTGGCTCCGTTCCTGCTCCGCTGGCTGAATGCCCGACGTCCCCCAGCCTCGATCACTGACTCGAACGCTCTTGGTCAATCCACCGTCGCCACCCGTTTTTTGAACATGACGTTGGATCACACCACTGGTGCGATGAGCGGTGAGGTCCGGGAAGGTTGTTTCGCCGGGCGTGCGTTGCTGGAACTGAACCTTCAAGAGCTGCTGGCGCTTTGGCGGGAATGTCAGGCAGACTCGCAGTCGGTGGCGGTTCTGGAAGCTTACTTGGACCGTCATGCTGAATCGGGCTGGCGGGAAAGGCTGCACGAAGCAGAGTCAGCTGCTGATTCGCCGGCGACGATGGGCATCATGAGCCGCGCTGAGGCGTACCAGATTCTCGGCTTGTCGCCCGGTGCCGCCGAGGCAGAGGTCCAAGCAGCCTACCGCCGTCTGATCCAGCGGTTGCATCCGGATCACGGTGGCTCTGCCTATTTGGCGACTCAGTTAAACCGGGCGCGGGAGGTGTTGCTCCGTTCTTAAAGCCGCCCGTATTGGTGCTGTTCCGCCAATTTCTGGCGCTGTTGGTAGCATTGCCAAGCGAGGGCAATATCCTCTAAAAACCAGTCCAGTTCACTCATCAGCATCGCCTGTGGCCCATCTACCAGGGCTTTAGCTGGCTCGGGGTGAAAATCTACCAGCACCATATTGGCGCCGGCGATGATGCCCTGAACCGCAGTATGCATCAGGTCGAGGATGCCGTCCGGTGAGTTTTCACGGGTTCCCACAGAATGCGAAGGATCAACGCATACGGGCATGCGGGTCAGTCGTTTGAGTACTGGCACATGACTGAAATCGACTAGATTACGATGGGGATCGCCCATGTTGGTTTTCACCCCGCGCAGGCAGAACACCACCCGTGAATTGCCTTCGCTGGCCAAGTATTCGGCGGCGTTTAGCGATTCGTTCAGGGTGATGCCAAACCCCCGTTTGAGCAGTACCGGAAATTCTTGCTGGCGGCCGACCGCTTTCAGCAGTTCGAAATTCTGGGTATTGCGGGTGCCGATCTGGAGCATCACTCCGGTAGGCTGACCAGTTTGCTCCAGGCATTCATGAATTTCCGCGACATGACTTTCGTGCGTCACCTCCATGGCGATGACCTTGATCCCGTACCGCCCGGCCAGCTCAAAAACATAAGGCAGGCAAGACTTGCCGTGGCCCTGAAAGGAATAGGGATTGGTGCGCGGCTTGTAAGCGCCCATGCGGGTGCAGATCTGACCGCGTTCGTGCAGGGCCTTGAGCATGATTTCCACATGTTCCGGGGTGTCAACGGCGCAGAGTCCGGCAAAAATATTTAGGTTGTCCTGGCTGAATTTCACCCCGTTGTATTCGAAGCCGCTAATTCGTTGCTCGTCCCGATGGCGGCCTAGAATGCGGTATTCTTCGGAAATGCGGATGACCCGCTCGACTCCCGGTAGCGCGTGCAGATCCTCGATAGACAGGGTTTTGGTATCCCCGATGAGATAGATCTCGGTTAAGGTCTGCTGAGCGCCTTGCACTTTATGCACTCGGGCGGCGATGCCAGGTAGCCGGGACAGATAGTCCAGTGCTTGCTGGTACTCTTTGGAATTTTCCGTAGCGTTGGAATCCAGAATGACAATCATGACGTGTTTTATTCCTGCGAATGATAATGAATTCCCCTGCGGTGCGGGGAGCGCCATACTACCATTGCCCAGCGTAGATGTTAGCTTCCTCTCGCGGGCGAATCTTTTTCTCTAAGCTTCTGCTGTTTCCCGTGAACAAGATTTACCTTGAGGTTCGTGCCTTGCTCCGGATTGGCGGCCCGTTGATGGCAGCCCAACTGGCGCAGATGGGTATGGGGTTTTTCGATACGGTGATGATGGGTCGGGTCGGCCCTACCGAATTGGCGGCGGTCGCGATTGGCACGGGACTTTGGCATACCCTGTTTTTGTTTGCGTTGGGTGTTTTGATGGCGCTGAGTCCCTCGGTAGCGCACCTGCATGGGGCTGGGCGGCTGGTCGAGATTGCGCCTCTGGTGCGCCAGGCGCTCTGGCTAAGCCTCGCGTTGGGGTTAGTCTGTTTTCTGAGCCTGCGTCATCTACAGGGATTGCTACGGGTTATTGGCGTTGAATCGGCGATTGTGCCTATTGCTGATGACTATTTGCGCGCCCTGTCTTGGGGGATGTTCCCTATCTTTGCCTGTATGACCCTGCGCCTGTTTAGCGAGGGTATTAGCCGTACCCGTCCGGTATTGTTGATCAGCTTGTTGGGGTTAATAGTCAACATCGTTGCTAACTATGTGCTGATTTTTGGCCGCTGGGGTTTTCCAGCCTTGGGCGCTCTGGGCTGTGGGATGGCGACGGCGATCAGTATGTGGGTGATGTGGGTTGGAATGACTATTTTGTTGTTTCTGGATCGCAGCTACCGTGTTTATGGTCTTTTTCGGTACTGGGATTGGCCGCGCTGGCTGATGTTGCGCTCTTTGCTGGCGCTGGGTCTGCCGATTGGTATTGGACTATTTCTGGAAACAGCGGTGTTTGCTACGGTAGCTTTGTTGCTGGGGACGCTGGGTGCGGTGGCCGCTGCTGCTCATCAGGTGACGCTGAACGTTGCTGCTATGACATTCATGATTCCGTTAGGCTTGAGTATGGCGACGACAGTTCGGGTGGGTCATGCCATGGGGCGTGGTGATCCTCATGCCGCCCGTTTTAGTGGCTGGGTCGGGATTGGCTTAGGTGGGTTGTTCATGGCGGTGATGGCGGTGTTGATTTTTGTCAATCACCAGACGATTGCCCGTTTTTACACTGATGATCTGGACGTAGCGGCGGTGGCAGCAGGGTTGTTGCAACTGGCGGCCTTGTTCCAGATTTCGGATGGTTTGCAGGTGGGGGCCTTGGGGGCGCTGCGGGGTCTTAAAGATACCCGGATGCCGATGCTGATTGTGGTGGTCGCCTATTGGTTGATTGCTTTTCCGCTGGCTTGGCAGTTAGGCATTCGGCAAGGCATGGGGCCGACGGGGCCATGGATCGGGTTGATCGTGGGCCTGACCGTCGCCGCAGTGCTGCTGAATGCCCGGTTTTGGCGGTTTAGCGTCCGTCTGGAACGATTGAATCCAGTCCGCCAAGGTAAGGTTTGAGGGCTTGGGGAATGCGAATGTGGCCTCGTTCATCTTGGTAGTTTTCCATGATGGCCACTAGAGTGCGTCCCACAGCCAGTCCGGAACCGTTAAGGGTGTGAACCAGTTCTGGTTTGCCGGTGGTTGGGTTGCGCCAGCGAGCCTGCATCCGTCGTGCTTGGAAGTCTTCGAAGTTGCTGCAGGAGGAAATTTCTCGGTATTTCTGCTGTCCGGGTAGCCAGACCTCCAGATCATAGGTTTTGGCGGAGGAGAAGCCGATGTCGCCGGTGCAGAGCGCGACGACTCGATAAGGTAATTCCAGGCGCTGTAATACGGTCTCGGCGTGTCGGGTGAGTTCCTCCAGTGCCTTATAGGACTCTTCCGGGCGGACGATTTGGACCAGCTCCACCTTTTCGAATTGGTGTTGGCGAATCATCCCGCGCACATCCTTGCCATAGGAGCCGGCTTCGCTGCGAAAGCAGGGGGTATGGCAGACATAGCGTAGTGGCAGGTACTCGGCGTCGGTAATTGTGTCGCGTACCAAATTGGTTACTGGGACTTCAGCAGTGGGAATTAGATAGTAGTTTAGTTCGCCGCTGAGTTTGAACAGATCTGCTTCGAATTTGGGAAGTTGTCCGGTGCCGCGCAGGCTGTCGGCGTTGACTAGGTAGGGGGCGTAGATTTCCTGGTAGCCGTGTTCTTGGGTGTGTAGGTCGAGCATGAATTGGGTCAGTGTTCGGTGCAGTCGGGCGAGTGATCCTCGGATGACGGTGAAGCGGCTGCCGGTGATTTTGGCGGCGGCGTCGGGGTCCAGCCCGCCCTCCCTGCCTAAATCGATGTGATCGCGTGGTTGGAATTCAAAGTGGTGTGGTTCACCCCAGTGGCGGATTTCAACATTATCGGCTTCGCTGGTTCCAATAGGTGTGCTGCTATGTGGTAGGTTGGGAATGCTGAGTTGCAGGTTGGAAAGCTGGGTTTGTAGCGTCTCCAGTTTGTTTTCGGCTTGCTGGAGTTGTTCTCCCAGTCCGGTGACTTCATCTAATAATGGTTGAATATTTTGTCCGCTGGCTTTAGCGCGGCCAATGGCTTTGGAACGGGTGTTGCGCTCGTTTTGCAGCTCCTGGGTGTGGACTTGTAGTGCTTTGCGCTGGGTTTCCAGTGTGTTGAAGAGTTCTGTATCTAGTGTATAGCCGCGTTGGGCTAGGCGGGCAGTGATGGATTCCAGTTCGCTTCTGAGTAGTTTCGGGTCTAGCATGAAGTAAGACTTCCTTGGTTTGGGTGGAGTTGGCTGGTAGTTAATGGCGGATTATATCGAAAGTTGGGTTAGTATTTACTAAAAAAATGATGATATAAAAAGAGATCATTTTAAAGGCGGCCCGGGTATCGAGCCGCCTGGATTAAAGTCGCCTGATCAAATCAACCGGTCAGATATTGCGGGTCCACAACGAAGCCATCGACGGACCAGTGCCGACGCACAATGACGCACCGCCTGTACTCTTACCCAACCGCTCGAGTTCGTAGTACAGGCTGACGATAATACGAAGGCCAGTGGAGCCAACTGGATGACCCAGAGCAATGCCGGAACCGTTAAAGTTGCAGTTATCCGGAGTCAACAGCATGTTATGTTCTTCTTTTAACATGCGCCCGACACCCAGCCACTGCGAGGCAAACGCTTCGTTGACTTCCCAATAGTCGATGTCGGTAAACTTCAGGCCAGCCTGGCTCAGACAACGGGGAATCGCTACCGCCGGACCAAGACCCATCACTTCCGCGGCTACGCCAGCATTGCAGATATTAACCAGCTTCATCAGCGGCTTGATGCCGAGCGCCTGGGCCTTTTCCAGCGACATGATCACTACCGCACTGGCGCCATCGTTAATACTGGAAGCATTCGCTGCGGTCACCACGCCATCTTTCTTGAAAGCCGGCGACAACTTGGCCATCTTCTCCAAACTGGCGTCCGGGATGAAATTCTCGTCGGTATCAAAGAAGGTGGAACCCTTCCGGGACTTGAGTTCGACCGGGACGATCTCGCGCTTGAAGATCCCTTCCTTGGTTGCGGTGGTGCAGCGGGTATGGCTAATGAGCGCCAGTTCATCGCATTCCTGCCGGGTGATGCCGTACTTGACAGCCACGTTCTCGGCAGTCATCGCCATGTGGCCCGGCACCAGTTCATCGAACAGGCCATCGTGGATCATGCTGTCCTCAATGTTACCCTGCCCCATCCGATAGCCCATGCGGCCTTTGGGCAGCAGGTAGGGAGCGTTGGTCATGCTCTCGACGCCGACCACCAGCCCAATTTCGGTTTGGCCCAGCATGATATTGTGGCAAGCGATTTCCAGCGCCCGCATCCCGGAAGTGCAATTCTGGTTGACCGAGACTGCGCTGCTGCGGTCCGGCAGCCCAACCCGTTTGCCAACCTGCCGCGCTGGCAGTGAACCTTGCATACCGCCGTACAGTTGGCCCATGCAAATTTCGTCGATCTGGTCGGCGGGAACGCCAGACCGTTCAATCGCACCCTTGGCGGCGGTCATCGCCAATTCCCGTGCGGATACGTCTTTGAGCGTTCCCATGAATTTGCCAATTGCCGTCCGTGCGGCGCTAACGATCACGACTTCTTTGAGAGCCATAGCTACTCCTCAGTTTAGGTGGTAATGCAGGGTTTACTGCGTTTGATGAAGGCCCATCCTGGCCTGGTTGTTGAGACTTCCTGCTCATGCGTCTGCCGCCCAGTGCGGCGTCGCGTGAACCGACTTGGAAAGTAAAGCTTATCTTTCGCGGATGTCAATTATTCCGGGGCAGGATTCTTGTTTGGTGTTCTACTATGATGAACGCTTTATGATGATGGTATAAGAAGCGCAAACTAATAATGTCCCCAATAGATGACCATGACCGGGGCGTTATGAGATTATAAGATTTGGAATGTCATCATCATTTTTGCAACGGATACCGACTGCGTGGATTCATTCAAAAATCCCACTCTCATCGATTACGCGCGTTTCGGCGCCTTGGCCGCCGCCCGCGCCCAGCGCCTGCTGCGGTTGACCTGCCAACTGTCTGCGCCGCGTCCAACGCCACTCACTCGCCCGCTCGTCGCCGATGTGCTGTCTCAGGCCATGCAGATGGAAGAATTTCTGGATGCCTATGGGGCGCGCAACAATCGCCTGTGGTCGCGGTTCCGGTCGCTGACGGCCACGCTCAAACTGTTCGCCGATGTCGTTTACAAACTGCTGCATATCCAGCATTCCCTGCCCTTCTACCGGCTGCCGCCTGCCGAACAGGACTTTGCCCTAGCCACTGCGCAGTCGCTGGAATTCACTCACGAAACCTTGGTGAAAGCAGCGCACCAGATCATCATTCAGGCAACCCGTCTGAATCTGACCGTCTCCCCCTATGAACCCGACGAAAACGAATATCTGGAGCCTCTGCCGCCGGGCCGCCTGCCCCGCGACCGGGCCACGCGCAAAGTCAGCAGCGCTGCCGAAACGGTCATTTATCTAGCCACCGCTTACCTAAATCTGGCCTCGGAAAGCGAGTTATTACATATCGTCGATTGGGTGAAGCCTGCCCAATACTTCAGTTGTTTTCCTGACCCCATCAGTGAAGATAACCTGCGTTATCTGCAATTCCGGTTTCACAGCCTGCAGGCGCTGTATGACACCCATGTCTCCGAAACGGAACTGGAATCGCTGGACACCGATTTGCCCATCCTGCGCGGCCACATCAGCATTGTCTTTCATCTGCTCGAAATCGCCACGCAACTGGTTCATTACTACGAACGCCACCTGAACGCCAAAACCGGCGATTCTTTGCTACGCCGCCAACCGGTCATCTCAACCCGGGCTTTGCTGACGCTGCTGATGAACTACGCCATCGCTTACGCCGGTCATTATCTCCGCGAGGGCCAAGGCTTCTGTCACGCCATGCTCAGGCGCTACGCCGAAGTGGGAAAAATCGAGGTGCCGGTTCCATCCTATCGAGGTTTCCATGTCCGTCCGGCCACCTTGATCGCCAAGATCGCCCAGCATTATGGCAGCCACATCACCATGGAACTGGATGGTCAATACTACGACGCTAACTCGCCCATGGACATTTTCCGGGCCAACGAACGCATCAACGCCCGTAAGCGGCGCTGGCTGGCGGCGGAAATCGGCAATTTGCGGTTACCCGTAGAGGATCCCAACGATCACCAGGTCCGGGCTGCTGTCCTGGATGTGGTGCTGAAACTGGCCGAGCAGGGCAAACTCATCATTTACCAGCAACCGCTCAATCTGTCGGATGAGTTCGGCCAGGAGAGTATCTTGCTGGAAAAAGTCACAGCGGAGATTGCCCGTTTACTGGCGACCGGGCAAATCGACATTCAGACGGACTTGAGCATCGCCTTCACTGGCGATAAACGGGTGTTGAGTGACCTCGAACTGCTGGCCCGGTCGGGCTATGGCGAGGACAGCTTCGGCAATAACGTCACGCTACCCAAGGAACTGGCTTATTTGCGCCGATAGGCGAATTTTCGCGTTGGGCATGGCAAAACATTTTTCCAAAGCTATTTTTAATCCATTCCATTCGGTCTTCACTTCACTAATTGAGGTCAGTACCCCCATGAACAAGCCCAGAAAAGTTGCAATCCTCACCGCTGGCGGTTTGGCCCCCTGCCTGAGTTCGGCGGTTGGGGGCCTCATCGAGCGCTACTCCGAGATCGATCCCAGCATCGACATCATCTGCTATCACAGCGGCTACAAAGGACTCCTGCTCGGCGACTCCTATCAAGTCACGCCGGAAATTCGCGAAAAGGCGCGGCTATTGCACCGCTTCGGCGGCTCGCCCATCGGCAACAGCCGGGTCAAGCTCACCAACGTCAAGGACTGCGTGAAGCGCGGCCTGATCAAGGAGGGCGAGGACCCGCAGAAAGTCGCCGCTGACCAACTGATCAAGGATGGCGTCGACGTCCTCCATACCATCGGCGGTGACGACACCAACACCGCCGCCGCCGATCTCGCCGCTTTCCTGGCGAAAAATAACTACGGCCTCACCGTCATCGGTCTGCCCAAGACCGTCGACAACGATGTGTACCCGATCAGGCAGTCGCTGGGCGCGTGGACGGCGGCGGAACAGGGCGCGCATTACTTCCACAACATCGTTGCCGAGAACAACGCCAACCCGCGCATGTTGATCATCCACGAAGTCATGGGCCGCAACTGCGGCTGGTTGACCGCCGCCACCGCGCTGGAATACCGCAAGCTGCTGGATCGCGCCGAATGGCTCCCCGCTATCGGACTCGATCGCTCCGGGTTCGATATCCATGCCGTCTATGTCCCCGAGATGGAAATCGACATCGCCGCTGAGGCCCAGCGCCTGCGCACCTTGATGGACCAGGTCGACGATATCAACATCTTCGTCTCCGAAGGCGCGGGCGTGGAGTCGATCGTGGCCGAACTACAGGCGAAGGGCCAGGAAGTGCCCCGCGATGCCTTCGGCCATATCAAGCTCGACGCCGTCAACCCCGGCAAATGGTTTGGCGAGCAGTTCGCCCAGATGATCGGCTCGGAAAAAACCCTGATCCAGAAATCCGGCTATTTCTCACGCGCTGCCCCGGCCAATCTTGAGGATCTCCGCCTCATCAAGTCCTGCGTCGACCTGGCGGTTGAATGTGCCATGCGCCGCGAACCCGGCGTCATCGGTCACGATGAGGATCGCGGCGGCGTGCTGCGCGCCATCGAGTTCCCGCGCATCAAGGGCGGCAAGCCCTTCGATATCGACACCCCCTGGTTCACCGACATGCTGGCCGCCATCGGCCAGCCGAAAGGCAAAAAAGTTACGGTCAGCCACTAAGGCCGGGGGCGCAAGTCTTCGGGACGGTTATGCCAGCCGGGCGACGGGTGCCCATAACCGTTCCAGACAGGGCAAATCATTGCCCAGCAACGGCCGCAGGTAATCGCGGAAGGCATCGGTCACCTGATTGCCCTCAGCGTTGATGAATTCATCCGGCAAGTGGCGGGTCTTGGCTGCAATATCCGCCAGTTGCGCCAGCTCATACTTCACCGCGTAGTCGCCAGTGCGCTTGATCACCACCGAGCCGTCCACGTTATGCCAGCAGGCGTAATGCGCCGCCTTCTCACCCACCTCGCGCGCCTCGCGGGCGTCCACATTAGACACCACGCCGGGGAATGAGCGTTGCAGATAGCCGAACGTATCCGAGCGCACCCGCTTGATGCCCAACCGCTTCTGCACGATGTCGGCCAGTTCATCGGCCAGCGCCCCGCCGGACAACTGAATGTTGCCATGGGCATCGACCTGCGGTTCGCGGCCCGCTTTGGTCATCAAATCCGCTGCTAGCGGCACTTCCCTGCCCTGCTCATTCCGGGTTGCCCACACCCCTTCTGAAAGCGCCACCAGGCAGCGGCCCTGCTGCTGGTAGACGCGGTCGATATCGCCCAGATAGCGGTCGATAGAAAATTGCCGCTCCGGCACATAAACCAGGTGCGGACCGTCGTCGTCATGCTTGCGGGCCAGCGCCGCCGCGGCCGTCAACCAGCCGGCATGACGCCCCATGACGACTGCGATATAAACGCCCGGTAGCGCGTTATTGTCGGCATTCACGCCACTGATCGCACAAGCGACAAAGCGGGCAGCGGAGGGATAACCCGGACAGTGATCATTGATCGGCAGATCGTTGTCCACCGTTTTGGGAATATGAATGGCCCGCAGCTCATAGCCTTCCCGGTCGGCCTGTTCATTGACGATCCGCACCGTATCCGACGAATCGTTGCCGCCGATGTAGAAGAAATAGCGGACATCATGCTTCTTGAACATGTTGAAAATCCGGTGGCAATACTCCGCATCCGGCTTGTCGCGGGTCGAACCCAGCGCCGAGGACGGCGTCCCGGCGACCAATTCCAGGTTATGGGTCGTTGCTTCCGACAGATCGATGAAGGTTTCGTTAATAATGCCACGCACGCCATGCACTGCGCCCCACACGCGGGTGATCTCTGGAAATTTCCGGGATTCGAGCACCGCGCCTACCAGACTCTGATTAATCACCACCGTGGGACCGCCGCCCTGGGCGATCACGACTTTTCCGCGCAAGCGACTCATTGGGCCTACTCTCCTCATGGCATTGGGGTTCGTGGTGTTAGCGAAAGCGCATATCGCTGGAGCTTAAGGATAGCAAACCGCTGGGAATTGAAGAGACGACTTGCAGCAATGCGGCGCTAACCCGCATCACCGACCACGTCAACGCCGGGCGGTGGAGTGAACTTCAGCAAAGCAGGATCGAGCGTCGGATTGCGCTCCAGTTTCTGAAAGTCCAGTCGGGTTCGCTGGCCGAAACGGTCTTCCAGTTCCAGACTGACCAGCGCCTGGCCCTTGAAGGCGACCCGCAGCAGTCGAAACTCGGGCTGCGGCTGCTTAGGCGTCAGATCGTACCAGTCCAAGCCATCGCGGTGTTGGACGTTGCCGACCTCAAAGGTGTCTTCAATCGGTGCAGCGCCGCTCAGCAAGGCCAGTGGCGTCGAACTGAGCGCCGTATCCAGCTTGCGCACCGTGACCTGCGCCAGATCCACGTCATAGGCCCATAACCGCTCGCCGTCGGCGACGATGATCTGTTCGGCGGGCGTTCGATAATCCCAGCGAAACTGGCCAGGCTTCCGCATCAACATCTGGCCGCTGGAGGATTGCACGATCCGCGCCCGCTCGTCGTAGACCCGCTGGATGAAATCGGCCCGCAGCGATTGCAAATCCTGGAAATAGCGTTGTACCGGCGTTGCGGCCCATGTCGGCCCGGCCAGTGGCAACATCAATAGCAAAATGATCAATGAACGTATCAAGACGATGCTCCCAGATAAACCAGTTCCCAGCATAGACCGTCTATGCTGGAGTCGTTCCACTCATCATCACGGCAGCGGCGCCAGCACTTCACGACTGCCATTGGGCTGCACCGAACCAACCACGCCAGCCGCTTCCATTTCTTCCACCAGTCGCGCTGCCCGGTTATAGCCGATCCGCAGCCGGCGCTGCACCCCGGACACCGAGGCGCGGCGGGACTCGATCACGATGCGCACCGCCTCGTCATACAGCGGATCGCTCTCGCCGCGCCCATCCCCCTCGCCGGTTCCACCGTCGATCTCCTCGCACGGCTCGGCCAGAACTTCATCGACATAGTCCGGTGCGCCGGTCCGCCGCAGATAGTCCACCACGCGATTGACCTCGTGGTCGTCGACAAATGCGCCATGCACCCGTTGCGGCAAGCCCGTACCAGGCGGCAGATAGAGCATGTCGCCGTGACCCAGCAATTGTTCCGCGCCCATCTGGTCGAGGATGGTGCGGGAATCCACCCGCGACGAGACCTGAAACGCGATGCGGGTCGGAATATTCGCCTTGATCAGCCCGGTGATCACGTCCACTGAAGGGCGTTGCGTGGCGAGAATCAGATGGATGCCGGCGGCCCGCGCCTTCTGCGCCAATCGGGCGATCAACTCCTCAACCTTTTTGCCGACGATCATCATCATGTCGGCCAGTTCGTCGATGACCACTACGATAAACGGCAATGGCTGCAACACCGCGATCTCGCCCGGTATTTCAGCGCTGTCCGGCGTCCAGAACGGATCGGCCAATCCCTCACCCGCTGCCAGCGCGTCCTGCACCTTGCGGTTAAAGCCGGCGATGTTGCGCACCTTCAACGTCGCCATCAGTCGGTAGCGCCGCTCCATTTCGGCCACACACCAGCGCAGCGCGTTGGCCGCTTCCTTCATGTCGGTGACGACTGGCGTCAGCAAATGCGGGATATCCTCGTAGATCGACAATTCCAGCATCTTCGGATCGACCAGGATCAATCGCACCTCGCTGGGTGGAGCCTTGTACAACAAGCTAAGCAACATCGCGTTAATGGCCACTGACTTACCGGAGCCGGTCGTCCCGGCTACCAGCAGATGCGGCATTTTGGCCAAATTCGCCATCGTCGGCTGACCGCTGATGTCCTTGCCCAGCGCCAGCGTCAACGGCGATGCCGACTGGTCGTAGATCGTTGATTCCAGCACTTCCCGCAGATAAACAATCTCCCGCTGCCGATTGGGGATTTCCAGACCGACCACTGATTTGCCGGGAATGACCTCCACCACCCGGACACTGATCACCGACAAACCACGCGCCAAGTCCTTGACCAAGTTGCTGATCTGGCTGACCTTAACCCCCGGAGCCGGCTCTACTTCGAAGCGGGTGATCACCGGCCCCGGCTCTACTGCTACCACGCGAACGGCAATACCGAAGCTTTTGAGCAGGCTCTCCACCCGGCGCGACAGGCTCTCCAGCACAACCGCGGCGGTACCGGCCGGTCGAGGCGGTGGAGGGTCCAGTAAATCCAGCGGCGGCAATGCAAACGGTGCAACGGGAGGCGGCGGCGCCAACCGGCGGACCATCACAGCTACCGGCGCAGAAGACTTCCTCTCCTCCAATCTCTCTCCCCCAATAATCTCCTCACTTTCTTCGACCAAGGGAGAGCGCGTTGAAACCGGCGGTAGCGGTGAAGTTGACACCCCCCCACCCCAACCCTCCCCCACCAGGGGGGAGGGGGTTACGTTTTCCCCTCCTTGGATAACGAGGGGCGGCGCATCAGCGCCGGGGAGGGGTGATCTTTCCAGCGACGGCGATGAAGGAATAATGGTTGCTTCCATGACTGATTCAGAAGCGACCCCCGACACCATTGAAACAGAAATCAACTCACCTTCTCCTTCAAGCGACTCTGCCTGTGGATGGAAGACCGGCTCGATTCTCACCGGCGGCAACGACGACTCTTCTACCGCCGCCGGCAACGGTGCATTCCCTGTTTCCACTCCCGCACGGCGAATCCGCCACCAGGCCCGCGATTTTTCAATCGCCAACCCCACCCAATGCGTCAGGATCGGTCGCCATCGTTCCATCACTTTTTTAACGACCGGTGTATCTACCGAATCGGTGCTAATTGACTCTGCTTTCTCTCTGCGCTGCATCTTCATACCCATCATCCAGCGCAACGGCGCCATGATCAGCCAGCCCGCGCCATCCAGCACTTTCAGCAAGGCGGCGCCGATCCAGTCCACCATCGTCAACCAAGGAACGCCGGTCATCAGGGTCAATCCGGCCAGCAGCAGCCCGACCATGAACAGATTGCCACCGGTGAAACCAAACGCCTGCCCCAGAAACCGGCCAACATACACTCCTACCAGACCACCCGCCGTACCGTCGCCAGGTACGGTCCCCGGAAACACCTGCAGATGCATCGCCGCCAGTCCGCAGGCCGTCGCCAGCGCCACGGCAAATCCCAACACCCGGAACAGCACGATTTCCGCGTCCAGTTCCAGCAAGGCCCCGCGCTTGAACAGCCGCCAACCGGCGAATGCTACCCCCAGCGGCAACAAAATCGCCGGATAGCCGAAGAAATACAAGGTCACATCGGCGAACCAAGCGCCAGCCGTCCCGCCCAGATTGTGCAATTGAACAACCTCAGCGGTCTGGGTCCAGGCCGGGTCTTGCGGATTGAAGGTCGCTAAAGCGCCGATCATCCCCAGCGCGATGGCGACCATCAGCCAGAAGCTGATCTCGCGCAGTATCCCGTTAAAAAAGCGAAGAATACCCACCCGGATCACGGGCTGATTCGTCTTGATGCGTTGTGCCTGCGCCAAAATTCCTGTCCTGTCATGTGAATGGATAAATGGCCCGCCGCCGAACCGACGCGCCGTTTCGAGTTCCAAATACCCTGTCTCCACCATCGATCCCTGGATCATGCGCCTCGAACGCCTTGAATGCCTGAGCGACCTCCCCGCCGCCGAGTGGAACACCCTTGTTCCTAACCATCACCCGTTTCTCAGCCACGAATTCCTGAGCGCCCTGGAGCGCCACGGTTGCGTCGGCGCAGCCGTCGGCTGGCAACCCTGGCACATCATCTGCCGGGGCGATGAGGGGCGACTGCTGGGCGCGGCGCCCTTGTACCTGAAAACGAACTCCTATGGCGAATTTGTGTTTGACTGGGGCTGGGCGGAAGCTTATCGGCGCCAGGGTTTGCCCTACTACCCCAAACTGGTCAGCGCCATTCCCTACACGCCCGCCACCAGTCCCCGGCTGTTGCTGACGCCCAACCAACCCCGACCGCAAGAGACCGCGCAGGCACTGGTCGCCTTCGCGCTGGAGGAAGGCCGTCGCCATCAACTGTCCTCCATCCACTGGCTGTTTCCCATGCCTGCCGATCTGGAACCCCTGTTAGCGCAGGGCTTTCTACCCCGGCTGGGCTGCCAGTTCCACTGGCAAAACCGGGGCTACCGGGATTTTCAGGACTTTCTGGACACGCTCACCGCCAAGCGCCGCAAGAATATCCATCGCGAGCGCCGGTTGGTGCGTGAAGCGGGATTGGAACTACGCACCCTGTCTGGCCGGGAACTCAGTGAGGCGCAATGGCAGACGGTCCACAAATTCTATCGCTCCACCTTCGACCGGCTCGGCGGTCGGCCCACGCTTACCCTGCCCTTTTTCCAGGACATTGCTGAAATGCTGGGTGATCAACTCCTCCTGGTTCTCGCCTTCGCTCAGGGTCGCGAAGTCGCCAGCGCCATTAGTTTCCGCAGCGCCGATACGCTCTATGGTCGTCACTGGGGCTGTCGGGCCGATTATGACAGCCTGCACTTTGAAGCCTGCTATTATCAGGGGTTGGAGTATTGCATCCAGCACGGCTTACAGCGTTTCGAACCCGGCGCGCAGGGTGAGCATAAAGTGTATCGAGGATTTCTCCCGACGCTGACTTACTCCGCTCACTGGATCGCCCATCCCGGCTTTCGGCGGGCCATCGCTGATTTCCTCGACCGGGAAACGCCCGCCCTGCGCGACTATGCCCGACACTGGTTACAACATTCACCCTACCGGGATGAGGTAACGCCCGATGCCCCTGCCGTGGCTGGATCCACGCAACGATAACCAGCCCTTTCCTGTGTCCAATCGCGCCTTGACCGAACCCAATGGTCTGCTGGCCGCCGGCGGCAGTCTGAGTCCGCGCCGGTTGCTGCACGCCTATCGCCAGGGCATTTTCCCCTGGTACTCGTCCGGCCAGCCCATCCTGTGGTGGTCGCCCAACCCGCGCCTGGTACTGTTCCCGGAATATGTCAACATTTCCCGCAGCCTGCGCAAGACCCTGCGTAACGGGCCGTTCACCGTCACTGCCGATGCCGCCTTTCCCGCCGTCATCGACGCCTGCGCTGCGCCGCGCGCGCCCGGCGAGGGCACCTGGATCACGGCGGACATGCGCCAAGCCTATTGCCGGTTGCATCGCCTCGGTCATGCGCACTCCATCGAAACCTGGCGGCAGGGCGAGTTGGTCGGTGGTCTGTACGGAGTCGCGGTGGGCCGGGTATTTTACGGTGAATCGATGTTCAGTGGGGCCAGCAACGCTTCAAAAGTGGCGCTGGCGGCGCTAGCGACCCAGTTGCGGCGCTGGGATTTCGCCCTGATCGACTGCCAGGTGCGCACCGACCATCTGCTGCGCCTGGGCGCTGTGGACATTCCACGGGAAATGTTTCTGCAACTGCTTGAACGCTACTGTCCGCTGCCGGGACGGGAGGGTCTCTGGCAGTTGGACGACGACTGGCTTACCGACCTGATTTCTGTACCGTTATCATGAGTAACCCCCGCGACTCGCTGTACGATCTGCGGATGTTCCTGACCACCGATTATCCGTGCAGCTACCTGCCGGGCCGGATGGCGCGCAATCTGGTCGCCGATCCGGCGGTGACTGACAACCGCTTGTACACACAACTGGCAGCGCTCGGTTTCCGGCGTAGCGGCGAACACATTTACCGACCCCATTGCCGGGGCTGCACCTCCTGCCGATCGCTGCGCATTCCCGTCGAGCGCTTTCAGCCCAACCGCGCCCAGCGGCGGATTTGGACGCGCAATCAGGATTTGCAAACGCGGGAGATGGCGGCGGAATTCCGGGAAGAACACTTCGATTTGTTCGCCCGTTACATCATGGTGCGGCATTCCGGGGGCGGCATGGACCCCGCCAGCCCGGAGAATTACTGGTCGTTCGTGGCGTCGCGCTGGTGTCCGACCGGGCTGTGCGAATTTCGCCTCGACCAGACCCTGCTGGCGGTCGCGGTCGTTGATCGGCTGGACAACGGACTATCGGCGGTTTACACCTTCTTCGATCCGCTGGAAGAAGCGCGCGGCTTGGGGACGTTGGCGATTTTGTGGCAAATTGCCGAGGCGCGGCGCTTGGGGCTGGACTGGGTCTACCTGGGCTACTGGATCGAGCGCTGCGGCAAGATGGCCTACAAAGCCCGTTTCAATCCACACGAGATTTTTGTCACGGAACGCTGGGGATGGGTGGCAGGAAAAACTAAATGATGCGCAAAAAAGGCGGCCCGCAGGCCGCCTTCGATGTATCAAAATCCGAGCGATCAGCTTCGCCGACGCTGCGTGAAGCCAAGACCGGCCAAACCGATAACGAACAGGGCAAGGCAAGCGGGTTCCGGTACTACCGCCAATCCTTCAAAACCCGCCAGCCGGGTTCCAGTTCTATTCAGCGTCACATCAGCAATATGAGTGGCCGCCCCGGTAGCCGTACTGATCTGATAGATCTCGCCGAGGTTGTTAAGCCCCCACAGGATTCCTGACGGATCGAAAGACAGACCAAAATAACTGTTTTGATAACTTTGGGCGGTGAGACCTAGGCTTCCTACACGCGAAACAGCGCCGTCGCTCAAATCTAACCGGTACAGCGAGTCGCTGAATATGCCATCGATCACAAAGGCTTGCCCGATCTTATCAATCGCCAGCCCATCGGCGAATTGATCGTTCTGGCCAATTAAAGTCGCGGCGCCAGTGCTTGAATCAATGCTGTAGAGCGCCCCCCCGGAAGTACTCCCCTCATAGGCGTAAAGAGTCTTGCTCTTGGCGTCATAGTCAAGCCCGGCATCGACACCGCCACTGATCCCGGTACGCCCCACCCGGTTTCCGGGCGGGTCAGTGATATTCCATAGCTGATGATTCGAGGTCGTGCCCGTACCGATAGCGTATAGCTGCGACCCTATGAAGGCCAAACCCTCTGCGTCGCCCACTCCAACCTGACCCAAATCCGCCGCGACGCCCGTCAGCAAATCGATCCGATAAAGATGATCGTCACCCTCGGAACTGACCGAAAACCCAATCGGCCCTGCGATAGCGCTTTCTATCGCCACGAACAGCGCGAGAACCAAGCCGCTGACGCTGGTGGAAAACAGCCGTTTGATCAAGGCGTTCATTCCATTTTCCCCTTGAACTCATGGCAGGAATTTATCCAGGAAAGCATTGCCGATGCTTCTACCCTGGTTCGCGTTGAAGGCATCGTTGTACGTCGGATACCGATGTGGGCCGCTCGCATCCGTGCGATCTCCCAGCGCGTCGAGTACATCCGTGCCCAACAGGCACAGTTCGGCGCTTCTGGACTGACAGTTTGCTTCCAGGCACATCGCTTCGCTGAAGTCGTGGTCTTCCGTCGGGAGAACGCAACCGTTTTTTCCAGCCAGGAATTGCAAACCGGGTTCGACGGGCGGCCAAATGTGCGCTTTACCTCCGCCGAAGAAGGGCACGTTGACATCTTGCAGGTTATGCACATGGAAAAGCGCCGGGTAGCCGCTCGTGCTTGCAGGAGTACAGGTCGCGTCTGTCCGCGTCGCAGCCGTAACACCGATAGCGGCAAACTTGCTGGGTTGGTCGCAAGCCAGACTATACGCAAGCATGCCGCCCAGCGAATGGCCGAATGCCAGAACCTTATCCATCTTCACCGGATAAATACTGTTGGCGTCAGCAATGACCCCGTCGTCAATAACCCTGCCGTTAGTAACCTGTTCCGGGTTCACGATAAACCCCACGTCATTGATCTGGCACAAATCACTCAGGGTGGACATCGGTGGACTCGATTGGGTATTCCAGTTTCCACCATCACAGATCACAGCGCCTGCGTTCACCCGGCACGCATTCGGATACGCAGTGATAAATCCTTCAGCAACCCCCCTCTCCTCAAATTTCACCCGATCGCGGAATGTTGTTCCATTCGCAATTTCACTTGCATCACTCCCGCCATGTAACGCCAGCACCAAGGGTACGGCTTGCCTACCCGCAACCGGCTGCGCTCTGAGAGTCGGAGGTATGCAAAGAATATAAGAGCGGATGAGCGTCCGATCTCCCTGAATCGGGCAACCATCAACATTGGTGGGTTTGACATAGGAGGTAACTATGGTGCGCAGCTCGCATCCATACTTATCGGGAGCGGTGTTGGCATCGCTCCAAAAAAGCGTCAACATGATTCCCAGTATGGTCACCTGCAAGCAATGCGCAGGAAAAATATTGTCTTTTCTCATAAATCCCCCTTAAGGCTTTGTGCATATAGGGTCAATTTTGGAAAAGCAGGCTGGCTTGCATCCAGCATTGGAAAAGCAGGCTGGCTTGCATCCAGCACTTGAACGACCTGACACATATTTGGTCGTCTAATAATTTTACACAAAAAATATGGTAATGTCTATTCCGAATGACTAAATTGATTTTTATAGACACCGGGGCTAAGGCAACCAGGACCACATCTCCACAGTTACAAAGCGCACCAACCGATGGGTAAAGGCCACCGCCAGTGGTTCCTCCCCCGCAGCAATCTTGGCGTAACCGGTCATGCCCGGCTTCAGCAGACCTTCCGGGTTCGGTACCTCCAGGATAACCTTAACGACCCGACCGGTAGGCGTATCACTGGTGGCCGTATCAATTTGGGTGACCTTGCCGGTAAAGTAGCGCTGAGAAAAAGCCCATAGTTTGAGCCGAGCCTGAGCGCCCAGCGTCACCAATGGCAGATCCGCCTCCGGCAGACTGATTTCCGTCCACAGCACCCGATCATCCAGCACCGTGGTGAATAAATCTTTTTCTTCAAGATACTTGCCCGTCAAATTCCGCAACTTCAGATCCATTAACCGCCCGTCAATCGGCATGATCAACCGGGTGCGCGCCAGCAATTCCTCATCCAGCACCAACTGCGCCTTGAGCCGCGCCAATTCGGCCTGCGCGGCGGTAATATCCTGAAGATAAGGACCGGCCTTGACCAAATCCAGGTTAGCCTGTTGTTTCTGTAATTGCTGGCGAGCGACGTCCAGCTTGCTTTCCGTCGCTTCATACTGTTGCTTCGAAGTAAAGCCTCGTTGTAGTAATTCCTTCTGCCGGCTCAATTCGCTGCGCTGAAATTTCTCCTCAGCCACCGCGACCTGCAATTCACGATCAGCGATGGTCACTTCCTCCGGGCGCGGCGTGTTCAGCAATTTATCCAGATTAGCCTGTTGGCGGTCGATAGCCGCCCGCGTAATAGCCACCCCCTGCTCCTGACGATAGGATGACTGTCGAGCGATCAGCGCGCCGGCTTGCAGCCACTCGCCGCCCTCGTAGAAGATCTCCTCCACGATACCCGAAGTCTGGGCGTAGATTTCCCGGCTCTGAATCGGCATCAACTCGCAGGGACCGCCGGTTTCATAGGGATAGGGCAACGCTCCGACCAAGACCGCAAGACCCAGCAACAGCGGCAGGGTCCAGTGCCGGGTTCGCGCGGGAGGAGCAGCAGGCTCACTCAACGGTGAGGGCGCAGCCGCCCGGGCAGGGCCATCCGTTGATCGTGGCCGATGACGCCTTTGGCGCTGGGCGGTCCGCTGGCGAAAGGCCCGCAGGAGACTCCAACCCATCCAGATGAGCAAGATGAACCACAGGGCAACGCCCGTGCCGCTGAAATGCAGCCGCAGCCAATCGCCCATCAGATAGAGCGCTAACCCCAACAACATGAGCAAGTAAACAAAAACCGCCAATGCATAGGCGATAAAAGCAGGGCGCTGATCCTGTGTATCCTGCTTGGCCGAACGCCAGCGGAACAAGGCGCGAAAAGCCTGAGCGCGCAAGTTCCGCATACCCAAATAGGCCGTCAACCAGCGATAACCATCACCCGCGCCCAGAGGATTAGCGCTTAACAACAACATGATCGTGGTCATCAACACCAGCATCAAGCAGAAAAACGGCAACTGGGTTCCAGTGTCGCGACTCAGGATCCACCCCAGCACGCCCAAGCTAAACAGAGCAATTTTGACCAGAATGGGAGTTGCCAGCACCCAAAGCAGATGATTTCGCGACAAGCGGTCAAGCTCGTCCAGTTCCACATGAAAGCGCGGCAGAACGCCAAACGCAAAGTAGATGCCCATCCCTTCGACGCGCCCACCCAGCACGGTACCCACCACACCCTGTAGCCCATGGCTCAGGAAATTGACTAACAGGAGGTTAATCAGCAGATGCAATAGCAGATGTTCAAGAGGAGTGACCGGTCCCCAGAAATAACTGAGATCAGTTCTCAGATGCCTGGCGTTGTACATGAGCGTGACCAGCGCCAGACCAAAACCGAGCGGCAGCAGGTAGATCAAGGACGCCAGCGGTCGAGCTAGCCGCGCCAGAAAATCCATGAACGCCGTCGTTTTCGCTAACCGCCAATAATGAGCAGGGGCGTGTTGACCTGGCTTACGACCGCCCGGTTTGAGCATGGACAGCACAGCGTCGGCAGCCTTTGCGTCAGCGGCACGTGGGTTAACATTGGACGACTCGACCGGTTCCGGGGCTTGATCCCCGTTGACTGTCACTGCCGACAGCGGGGTTTCAGGAGCCTCCGCCAGTAACCCCCAGCCGGAAAGATTAGCCAGAAATTTATCGAGATAAGTCGGGGTCAGACGTTGCCGGTAGCGTTGCTGAAAGGCTTGCAGCAGTGACTCCGGCGAGGTGCAACCATCGAGATGGGTGAGCAGGAAGTACTCCTTCTCGCCGAACTCAAAGGTTTCGTTCCAAACAGGATCGCGGATGACATAGACGGTTCCCTGCTCCCGAGGTTCGCCGACAATGACCAGATCATCCCGCAGCTTGGGAAGACTTGACACGGCTTAACGGCGACCCAGCCAGATTTCCAGACCGCCCTGGGGGTTATCCTCATAACGCCACTGGTTCTCATGCTGGACCGCTACCCGGGGACCGAACGGGTTAGCGGTGCCGAGAAAGAAACCTTGGGGCGTGGACACCAGAGTGCGAAGTCCATAATTGTAAGGATTACCAAAGCCTTGGCGATTCACCGGCAGCCAATTCTCGCCATCGCTACTGCGCCACAACTCAAATCCGCCCTGTTGCGTAACGATGTTTTCGACGCCGATCAGTTCGTAAAGACGGCGGATTTTTGGAGAGCGCCGTTCCAGTTGCGCATAACGCACGGTGTTACTCCAGTCCATGGTGCCCGCGTAAAGCCAACCGTCATGAACACCCATCCGCCAGATATAGGCATTGAAGAAATTGCCAAAACCCGCGTTAAGACCACTCAGAGGACGTTTGAAACCCTGGGAAGTCTGCCGGGCGTTACCGACGATCAAATCCCAGGAGCCGTCGTCCTGCACCCGAAGGATCTCAGCGCTGGCCGGGCCAATTTTATGGACGTAATCATAGCCGCCGTTTTGAATGCCGGTGCCCAGATAAAGCGCATCCTGGAAAACCTGCATGCTGACGATCAACTGGTTCAGCGGGCCGCGTTCGGCACCGTGATCAAGGACTTTTTCCCAACGATAGGGGGGGCGACCCTCGGCGGCGGTGCGCCATAACTGGAAACCCTGATTATTCAGCGCACCGGCGTAAAGATGATCAGCGAAAACCGTCATCTCGAAAATGGTCAGATTATCGGGATCACCAAAGCCAGGTTCGTTCACCAAAACCCAGTCGCTGCGGCCAGGATCGCGACTGGTGTAGATTTCCGGCACCCGCGAGGCATTGGGACGACCCTGGGCTGCGCCGGTGGGCGCAATAAACAACTGCCCCTTAAAAGGCGTCAGGGTTCGCAGACTGGTCACCGGCTGACCACCGATCCGGCCCAACTGGGCGGCCACCTCGAAGGTCGCGCCATCGCGGCAGCGCAATAATAAGGGGCCATCGCCATGCGCCCGCGACCAGTTGCTGGTGTACAAGGCCGGTTCAGGATCGCTGGCGCTTTGGTAAACCACCATGCCCCGATAGCCCAGATCACGGCTCATCACGCCGCCGTGACTGCCGACCACCAGTGGCGCCCGGTAAATCCGGGTCCAGACATTCCCAGCGGGATCATACTTCCAGATTTCGGCGCGGGCCTGCAGGGTTTCAAACTCCTCCGATAGCAACTTGTAGGGACACTCCACCGGCCAAACGCCGATATCAATATTCAGCCTTTCCTGAATCAGGCAGAGATTCGCCCGAGTCGTGCCCACGAATAAGGCGTTCTGGTGCCAGGCCATGCAGTGGGCATAGGCATTGTTGCCGTCGCCGAAGCCGTTCACGCAAATCTTGCGGAAATTCTCGAAACGCAAGCCCGGCGCGGGGGATGGATGAAGGTAATGGGTAGTCAGTCGGGGGGGAGCGGTCATCGGAGCGATCGGAGTAGAGAGAGATCGTGATCAACCCGTTGGGGTCGATCCAAAAGTTTTGCCGGCTTCCTCAAAAAGGGCCAGTTCCTCGCGGGTCACGGTTAATAAGGCTTCCAGCCAGGCAACGCGGTAGCGCAATTCCCGGCAACGCTGGTCAATTTCTTCCGGAGTGCTGGAACCCGGATCAAAGACCTTGCTGAGATCGAAGTCCGGGGGCTGTTTGTCGAGCAACCATTCCAACTGCTCGGCGGTTACCCCCGGAATGGACGCTGGTGGGGACAACACATCCAATAAGTGATCGACCGTAGGCGCCGGTTCTTCAACCGGAATCAGCGCAGCGCCAGATTCATCATCGGTTGGCGGAGTGGTCAGACCAAAGCGCCCCTGGGCGCGCAGGCGTTCCAGGGCCAACAAGCGTCTCTCTACAGTACGGTCCATTCACGACTCCGTGAACTTAAAGCGAAGCAGTGCTGGGCTAAACTATGCATAACCCAGTTGTTCAGCCAAGCGCAGCGTTTGCGCGTTAAACCCTTGCCCATCGGGTCGCCAAGGCAAGGAACCTGCCAGATGACTCGCGGCGATGCGTCCGGGACGAAAACCGGGTTCCTTGAGAAAATGGATGTCGTTGCCCAGATGCGCTCCGAACGGTCCGAGGCAGGCATAAGGCGACTGCTCCGGATGCAGCATGGCCTCCACGGCTTGCGGGTGATCGGCCACCCCCAGCCAAGCGCTCAACGCTCGCAACTGCGGCGCGGGATCGTTCAGAAAACCCTCGCCGCGAATCACCCGTTGCCGTTCCCAAGGGATGTCCGCCAGAAAGGACAAAATATGATTCTGCGTCCGGCTCCAGGCGATCTGCGGATCGAGAGTCGGCGGCAAGGTACTATAGTCGTAAGCGTTTTCCATCGCAGCCAGCAGCGGATTCAGCCGCAACAGCGATTCTCCCTGGGTGCGTGGATGCCGGACCAGGTGGATATAGCGGGCGTCGGGAAACGTCTCGGCCATACGCCGCAAATAGCGCGGACTGGCGCAATAAACCGGACTCTTATCCACGATGCGCAAGGGCGCCACCCGGGTGACCAGTTCCTGATAAATCTCACCCGTAGCGCAGGAAAGCCGCCGCAGGATCCAGCGACGCGCCATATCAACGCTGGCCAGGGTCTGTTCCCCGGCATAGACTTGGGCGATCGTCCGCAGTAACCCATGCATCATGAACTGGCGCTGACCGGTCAGGCGCAGCCACAACCGCCGTAGATCGGGTTCAATGAACAGATTGAGTTCCGGCACTCCGTAATGAGCCGGATGCTGACCCAACATTGCACAGATGACTGAGGTAAAGGAACGCGGCGAACCGAGAATAAACAGCGGCGCGGGCGTAGCCATAAATCCATTCACAGAGACCACCGCCAGAGTGTCAATCCGGGCGGCAGGGAATTGGCGTCGGGCGCTGCCGCAGAGGAATCCGCCGCGCTGGATGACGCCCCATCCGATTCCATCGCGCCAGCGCTCACCAGGACGAAATCACCCAGATCAATCAACGTCAGCAGGGATTGAGCGGCCTCGACCAGCGGCCCCGGCCATTCCAAAAGATCAAACCGCTCCCCGTCATGACTCACCCAAAGCTGCTGGCGAACCGGCTCCCCGACCTCGGGCAAAGCACTGGTTGCGACATAGAGAGCGTCGCGGCGACTGAAACAGCCTAATAAGTTGACGTGCGCAGGATCGCCAAAACCAGGGCCTATCGCTGCCAGCGGCGCTTTAAGACCTTCAGGGGTAAAGCGCACCCCACCCGCCAGAATTTCCCAACGGTCGTCCCGGTCCACCCGCAATAATTCCACCCCCAGTGGCCGGGCGTTAGCCACGGTCTGCCCCGTTCGACCGGCGGCCAGATACAACTGATCATCCCAAACAGTGAGTGCGAGCAGCTCGCGATTGCCCGTATAGCGCCCAGCGCCATCTCGCAACACGCAATGCCAATCGTCTGAAACTCCCTCCGGAGTCAGCCCGGTCCGCCAGAGCTGCAAGCCTCGCTCAGCGTTGGCGATGGCGACGTAGAGTTGTCCACGCCACACGATCAAATGACTGATCATGGCATCGGTGGGATCGCCAAAGGGTGATTCGGCCATCGTGCGCCACCCTTCCCCCACTGGATCCTCGCTCCACCACAGGGTAGGCGCGTTACCGCTTACCGTATCGCCAGCGACCGCTGCAAACAGCCGATGCTCGTGCGCCAGCAATGCAGTGACCGGACCGTAGCCCTGAGGAAATCCAGTGACGGGCCGGAAGTTTTCATCCATGTCCATCCAGGCCAACGTGACCCCGCTTTCCTGAAAGGCATTGGTGAACAGACGAGGAATGCTCCCCTCTACCATGGCGAAGGCCAGCGTCGGCAAGAAAGTTCCTCCCACCAGTTCGATCAGCGTCAAGGTCTCCCCGCCGATTGGATCTAACGCCTGCCAGCCGGACTCGCCCCATTGACACCGGGCGACGCCCACACCGGCTGGTGTCCGCGTCGCCAGATAGCAGGCTTCGCCAAAACGGATCGCCGCAAGCGCGGTCACGGTAGTTGGCCCCGAACCCATCACCAGGCGCTGGATCGGATTGAACGAATCAAGTGCGGACATTTAACCGTATCCCATCTGTCTGGCCAGTTCGCTGACTGCGCCCACCAGTTCCGAATCCGCAATTTGCGCCAGCAACGGATCATCGCGCAGAGGTGGCCAGCTCAGTTCGGGGCGACGCAAGGTCGGTGATAATAAAAACTTGCGGTCATCGCCCCAGCGGGCATTGACTGGCCCTGACTTGGCGTAGGGCGACTGCTCAGGGTGGCGCATCGCCTCAAGCGCCTCGGCATCCTCCCGAATACCGAGCCATTGAACGATTTGTGGCAAGTAGCAGGCATCCTCGGCTAGCAGGCGTTCGCCCTGAAGGCTCACGCACTGCCCTTCCGGCAGTACCGATACGAAATCCAGGATCGCGTTGTGCCGATGCAACCACGCTTTCAATGGCTGCTGTAGCCATCCGCCGCCTTCCGGTGGGGGCGCTTCGCGCTGTTCCAACAGGGCATGGGCAACCGCCAGGGGGTGAGTCGTGAGGTGCAGGAAATTCGCCTGCGGCAGGGTTTGATAAGCGCGGATGAGAAAGTCCCATTGGGCGGCGCTGGTCGAACTCTTTTCCACCAGGATTCGGGGCGCTACTGCTGCGGCAAGATGCTCGAAGATCCGGGCGATGCTCCACTCGCGCCGATCCGCCAGCCAACTCCAGGCGCGCCGGACGCTGGCTTCGCTCTGTTCGCCTTCATGCAACTGTGCCAGGGCGCGCACCAACCCGTGCATGGCTTGGGGCCGGTTCTGGCAGCGGGTATGATCATCGTGCCACTGCGCCAGGGTATCAGCGACAAACAAATGTAGCTCCGGCAAGCCGTACAGTTGCGGGTGCTGACCGAGCATGGCACCGGCCAGCGAAGATAGCCAGGGCGAGGCGCTGAGAATAATGACGGCATGGATGACGGGAGATCCCGAGGGATTCAAGGCTGGCGTCCGGGCAGCGAAACACTTGGGATATTGTTGAGCGCATCGAAGAAACGCCACATCTCGCGGCTGGCGGAAATCGAGCGGCTGGAGTACTCATTACGCCCTCGCGGGTCCGTGCGCTGGCCGCCCGGCCAGGTATGCCCGCCGCCGCTAATCGTCACCAGCACGATAGGCCCACCCTTGCGGCAACTGAACTGTTCGATATTGGCGTCGCCTGTCCGGGCGTCCCGGCCCTGACTCTGGCATTGATGAAGTTGCCGCAGCCAGTCTATGGTATTCGGCACCGAGCGATGTGATATGCCGCCAATGGAACGAGCGCCAAACCCGCCCTCGAAGGGCGCGTTCTGATCCGCGAGACCATGAAAGTGGATCACCGGAATCGGACGATCGGGGTTACACCGCTCGATCATCATGGCGCCAGCCACGGGAGCAATGGCGCTGATCCGATCCGACAGATCGCAAGCCAGCCGGTAAGCCATCATGGCCCCGTTGGAAATCCCCGTCGCATAGACCCGACTCGCATCGATCCGGAACTGGCGGGAGACTTGATCGATGATCGCACGGGTAAAGCCGACGTCATCGACATTCCTGCGCTGGGCGATGCCACAGCAGGCACCGGCATTCCAGGTGAAGCGGTTGCCCTCAGGATCGCGTCCGGTACCGTTGGGATAAACCACAATAAAACCTTTCTCTTCGGCCAGTTCGTTCATGCCGGTGAGCGGCGGCATTCTCTCGGCATTGCCCAGCCCGCCGTGGAACACCAGGATCAGTGGCGCAGGACGGCCAGGGTTATAGCTGCGCGGCACGTAAATTAAATAGCTGCGCGGCAACCCTCCATAAAACAGGTTGACCCCCTGGAGGCCCCCAGCAATGCTCTCCCGCCCTTGAACCACAGTTTGAACGGGTTCGGAGGCAGAAACATCGCCATCGCCGGCATTGCATCCCGTCATCAGGCTAAGGCCGATCAGCCAACAAATCAGTAAGTTAAACACTTGACGCATGATTAACGAGTCCTCGCGAAGGGTAAAGTCTTCCCGGTCAATCCGGTGGGCTATGCCCCCAGCCAAACTGCGCATCCATCACCGCTGACAACTCTGCTCGTGCCTTGCCGCTGACGGCGCCGGGCAATTTCCTGGGAACTCCCCATGAATAGCCCTATCGGCGTTGAGAGTAAAGTTCGGACGCCAGCGTGGAAAGGATCGCCAAACCCGGCGGCAGCCACAGCCTGCCACTGATCCCCATCCTCGCTGGCCCACAATTGAAACCCTCCTTGCAGTGGCTGACCCATTAGGACGCATTCGAAAGGCTCCCAGTGAAAGGTGCCAACGTACAGGCAGTCATCATGAGCGACCATGCACCAGAACACAGAATTATAGAAATCGTCGAAACCCGGCCCTCGGACTGCAAAGGGCACTTTCAAACCGGTGGGAGAGAAGCGCGGCTCGCCTACCACCAATTCCCAACGGTCATCCGAGTAGACACGCAATAGTTCGGCAGCGGCAGGACCGACATTATTGGCAGAATCGTAGCCCAATCCTGGCAGTCCCGTGGCTATATACAAAGCACCCTGGAAAACGGTCAAGGCGGGCGCCAGGGCATTCAGATTGTAGCGCCCGGCGCCGTCCCGTAGCACCGGCTGCCAACGATAGGGTGGCTTGCCTCGGGCATTGGTCTTCCAAAGTTGAAAACCGCGTTCGGGATTGCCGGTCGCGGCGTATACCTGGTTAGCGAAACTCGCCAAGGAGGTAATGGTACGGTTGGCAGGATCGCCAAATCCGGGTTCCATAGCGGGTTGCCAAACGCCATTGAGCGGATCGTCCGTCACATAGACCGTCGGATCGCCACTGAAATAGTGGTCGAACTCTTGTTCATCCACCGCGCCGGTGGGGGCGATAAACAGTTTACGACCATGACCAAGCAGGGCGCGGAAAGAGAGCAGGCACCCGTTATCCAGGCCCGTTAGAGGTACTGCCTCAAAGTACTCGCCATCCAAAGAACGGAGTAGATCTACCCCCCAGTGACAAATGGTGCTGACATAAAGGGCGGGCGCAGGATCAGAACGGCCTTGAAACACGGTCATCCCGCGAAAACCGCGATAGCGTGGCACGGCGCTGGCGCTGTTCTGGCGCGGAGCGCGATGACGAAGAACGTCTTGCGCGAAGACGCGGCTATCAGGCGCGGTCAGCGGCGAAACAAACACCGTACTCCAAACTCCCTGGAGCGGGTCGTAGCGCAGAATACGCGCCCGATCCTCGGGACCTGCGCCACGCGGATGGGTCACCCCAACATACAGAGCATCCTGGAAATAGGCCATGGACTGCGCCACTCGGCTGCGCGGGTTGCCCAACCCTTCCTTGCCAATCAACTTGAATTGCTGGCTGTTCAGCATTGCGGTTTTAGGTTTATTCGTCATTGGTAGCCGAACTCTCGGGCCAGCTTCAGGGTCGCGGGTGAGAAATCACTGCCGGGACGCCAGTCCAGTTCTCCCTCCAGACGGGGCTGCTCCTGGGCGCGGGCCGGACGCAGGCGTGGATCTTTGAGAAAGTTGGGATCGTTGCCCATCCGGGCGTTAGCTGGTCCCAGACAGGCATAGGGCGAAGTCTCCGGATGTTTCATGGCTTCAATTGCATCCGGGTCGGTCCGTACCCCCAACCATTCCGCAATCTGCGGCAGATAAACATCAAGCGCAGATAATAGGTCTTCGCCCTTGATGCGCATGTGTTGGCCTAAAGGCAGGGTGCGGGTGAACGCCACAATATTACGGTGGGCGATAGACCAAAGTCGTTCCGGGTCGACCCGTTCAGGATCGGCTGGACCGTTCCATTCGTGATTGCGCTGCACGAGGTCCAGGATGGATTTGCCCGTCGTGCGAGGATGACGGGTTAAATGCAGGTAACTGGCGTTGGGACAAATACGGTGCGCGATCTGCAGAGAATGCGAACTCATCACCGTCGCCGGACTTTTGTCGATCAGCATGCGGGGAGCAACCAGATCGGCCAGATAAGCGAACACCTGCTGGGTGGACCAGCTCAAACGCGCATTGAGCCAGTGCTGGGCGCGGCGCACCGTCGTTTCGGTCTGCTGGCCGTCGTGCAGTTGCGCCAAGGCGCGTAACAAGCCATGCACCGCAAAGGGACGGGTGCGCTGATGCCGCTGGAGCAGCGCACCGAGATTATCCTCCAGAAACAGATTCAGTTCCGGCATCCCATACATCTCTGGATGCTGGCCCAACATGCCGCAAACCACTGAGGAAAAAGAGCGCAACGGACAGAGGATAATCAGAGGATCAGGCATCTCGCATTCCACACGCCAACATGAAATCCCGCCAAACCTGAATGAGCAGATCTGGTTTGGACAAGGGGAAAAAATGCCCCGCCTGGGGCACCAGTTCAATCCGGGCTTGTGGCCACAACATCCGTAACCCCTGCGCGCTGGGCAGCGTCTGGGAATACTCGCCGTACATCGCCAGAGTCGGCAAGCGCAGAGATTGCAGTGTAGTCAGCGACAGACCATCCTCAGTCAACTCGCGCCGTGCGCTGGTCACTTCCAACAGGCGCAACCAGTGGCGCGCCGCTCGGTGACCTACCGGCCCGGTAAACGGCAGATGTAGCGCGGGCAACCGCCGCATCCGCTCAGGGGCGACCAGATAAAGCTTGGCCATTTCTTCGAGCAGCCGGTGACTGAACAAAGGATCACTTTCATCCAGTTGGATACCCAGTTTTTCCAGCAACGGTTGAATGCGCCGCGAATAAGCCAGGTTGCGGGGTTGGCGCACCTGCAATACGGGAATCCGCGTATCCAGCAAGGTCAGACTGCGCACCCGTTGAGGCTGACGCAGTGCCAAATGCAGAGCCACCAGTCCCCCGAAGCTGTGCGCCACCAGATGCAAAGTCGCGATGCCCAAATGATTCAGCAATTGCCATAAGTCTTCGGCCATGATCCGGGGCGAGTAGCCACTGGCGCTCATCGCGCTGCGCCCGTGGCCGCGCAAATCGAACAGCAGGGTGCGATGGCTGGCGGCGAAGGCTGGCGCCAGCCGGGCATACCAGAACGCCAGATTGGCCGCCAAGCCATGCACCATGACCACTTCGTCGCCTGGCGCGTCCGGGTCCGGTCGTCGATCCATACGCAGATAGTGCAGGCTGGTCTCGGGCAAGTGAATGACCGGCACAACTACTCCATATAACCCAACATGTGCAATTGTTCGATAATCTTCGCTTTTTCCGCTGCGCTGGCCTCAACGGCCTGGCGGGTTCCGTCCGCGACCGGCAGCGTCGGAGCGCCCTGACGAATCGGATGGGCCACCCGTTGTTCGGCGGTAAAAAACGCCTCGGGCGTCCTACCCTCCAGGTCCTCGGGAATCTCCAGCCCCAGGCTGTACAGCAACGTGGCCGCCACATCCACGATGTCGCAAGGTTCACCGCGCTGACCCGCTACAATGCCCGGACCCGCCGCCAGAAAAATCCCCTCGGGATGATGCGTACCGACTGGATAAGGGCGCGGCAACACCACCGGCTCCAGATTTTTAATCGAAACGAAACCGAAGTCGCGCAACGTCAGCAACAGATCGGGGGCCTGATGCATGGCCGGCCCCGGGAATGCTTCCTCACGGGTGCGGATGGCGCGAATAATGCGCTCGCCGCTGTGCGGATCGCACAGGGTTTCAAGATCGCCGATCAATCGGGCGCGAAATGCTGGATAATCGGCGGCGGCAATCCCCGGCTCGCCAGGATGCCGGGCAATGCGAATCGTGATGCCGTTACTGGAAGGCGTATGGCAGTAAGCCAAAGTCTTCTTCCAGTCGAGATGCGTAAAGAAAGCGCTGGCCTCGCGCCGGGTGAACTGCTCGCTGCCGTCAGACGATTTCCAATACAGGTACCCTTTCTCATACAGATAGCGGTTGATTCGCACCACCTCGGTGCTGTGCGTGAAGCCGTGATCCGAGGCCATAAACACCTGGGCTTTGGGGCCGGCCAGCGCCACCAGTTGCTCCAGATACTGATCCAACTGGCGGAAATAGCGCAGGCACAACGCCCGCATCCGCCGTTCCCAAGGCGATGGATCGCTGCTAACCAAGGCCGACTCCAGGAAGCGCCAAGCCTGATGCTGAATCTTGTCCGTCCCATCGAACATCACCGCCATCAAATCCGGTTGCTCGCTAGCCAACAGATGACGGGCTACCCGGAACCACTGCTCCTCGCGAGGCAGGTGGTAACCAACCCAAGCTTCGCACTCGGTTTCAGAGAGATCGTCCAGCGATTGATTCTCGCGCTCGAAGTCCCAGGCTAATTCTTTGGGATTAAAACCGTCCAGGGCTTTCAACCGTTCGTAAAGCGACTCGGGATAGCTATTGCGGCGCAGATGTTTCCAAGGTACGAAACCGGGCAGCAGGAAACCGTTGACGGGCCGAGGCGGCGCAGTGATCGGAAAGTTGAGCGCTGCCACGCGCTGCTGCTGGCGGCTGGCGATGGCCCAGATCGTCTCCACCCGGATATCGCGGGCATCGTAAAGGGTCGTAAAACCCTCGCCATTCTGCTCAGCGACCCGCAGAAAATCGAACACTCCATGCTGGCCCGGCCAGCGTCCGGTCATCAACGACACCCAAGCTGGCGGCGTCAACGGATTAGGGGTAGAGCGCAACACCGCTCGCGTCCCGCCCGCTATGAAAGACCTGAGAAACGGCATGACGATCTCACCGTCAGACGCCGGCTGGGTCAGCACATCCAGGAGGGTAAACGTGGCGCCATCCAGACCAATAAACAGGGTGCGGATCATGGGTCATCTCCTCATGACAATTTCCGCTCGACAAACGCAACCAGCTCGCCGACGGTCAGATCGCTCACATACTGGTCGCCGTGCATCAGCAACTCCTCGAAACCCAGACGGCCCCGCCCGAAGTGTTCCTCAATCGCCACCACCGTGTGGACGATATCGATGGAACTGAAGCCCAGATCCGCGACTAACCGGGTTTCCAGAGTGATCGGCTCATCCAGGGTGATCTCCCAATCCCGAATCAAGTCTTCAATGAGCGTGATAATGCTGAATTCAACTCTAAGCATGGTGATTTCCAACCCGTTGAGGCCCGAACTGGAATTTCATGAAGCGACTCCCTCAGCCAGCGCGACCACCCAGCCGGCCTGTTCGTGAATGATCGCTGCACTTTCCACGGCGGCGTGAGTCAATCGCGCACGCTCCATGACCGCGTCACTGTATGGCGGGACAAGCCACGGTTCAGGCGATGCGTCACTGGACAAACCCAGCCATCGGGAAACTGCCGCCTTAGCACAAAGCAAGCGTCGGGCCAACCTCCCCTGTTGTGTCGTCGATTGCCGGGCCAGCCAGTCCCGCTCCCCGGACTCCAGACGTTCCACGAACCGGGTTTCCTCAATTGCCGCGTCGAACCTCAGCGCGGCAATCCCTAATCGGCGACGACTGGCCACGACAAACACGTTGCCCTGGCGGACCACCGCTGCTAAATAGAGAGGAACCGCGTTGCCGTTCCGATCCGCCACCGCCGTCAACCAGGCCCCCTCCCGGGTCTGCAAATGCAAATCGGCGGCATAATGGCGCTGTCCCTGCCGGGACCAGGCCCAGTGACGCGCCGCCTCTTTGAGAGCGATGCGCTCCAACAGCCAGGGGTTGCGCGCCTCCACCGTCTCCGGCAAAGCCCGCCAATGCTGGCGCTCATCACGATTCAGGGCAATCCGCGCCAACACCCGTCGCCAGAGCGCACCGGCCTCTTCCAGGAAACCGTCCGGTAATGCCGCCACACACCACACTACAGCGTCGCTGTCCGGGAACAACGCGCTCCAGTCCTCGCCTAGATAGCCGGTCAATGGTTGGTGCCGCACTTGGTAAAAACGATGCGGCACCGGCAAATAGCGGTCCCACCAGCCCTGTACGCGAAACAGCGGCGTTCCATCGGCACGCAGGCACCAGTAATCGCCCTGCACAAAGGTTCCCAACGCCGGACCTGGGGTCGTGAACCGGCCCTGCAAACGCAGAATTTCATCTTCCGGCCAATCCGTCGTTATGAAGTCGATCCGCTCAATGCGCGAGGGGAAGGAACTGAAGTCGACGCCAACCTGTTGCGAGATCCAGTAAGCGGATAATTGCCCCACTGCATCGAGCAGTGCCGGAGAAAACAGCAACGCGGGGCGCTCGTCGGCGCGCAGAAAGCCGTTGATCGTCGGCGCAACCACTTGGGCGTCAATGCCATAGTCATCCCATGCCTCCAACCGGCGAATGCTTTGAAACAGGGGACCGTGGAACATGCCGATCGCATATAACTCTTCATCCCGCCAGCGCGAGGGCCGGCGTTCCCGCAAAGTCAATGGCGGGGGAGGGTGATCCAAGCCACTGGCTGCGAACCTCACATCCGCCTCCACGACCGGCTGCCCCTCAACCCACAGGATCGCGTGCAACACCTCCTGATCTACTGTCGGCGCGGATTGCCGGACCGCTGTAATCCGCACCGGCAGATCCTCCTGCTCATCCATGGCGATCCAGCGATGAGCGCGGACATTGCTCAACCTGATCAGTCGGGTGAATCGAGCCAGACAGGTCGCGGCCTCGGCCAGCATCTCCAGAGCCACAGCTAAGGGAGCTACCGCCAATCCTGTCAATCCCGGATCCATCGAGACCGGTCCCGAAAGAATATGGTGGCTCAGAAAACGATCCCGGCCCAGCGCCAGTCGGTATTCAACCTCCACCCGCTCTGGTTGCAGACTGATCACGCGATGAACAAATGGGAAACGCTTCACTGGATAGCCGGCCCGTTGCCCGATCATCATCGCGCTCTGGGTGGTCAGAAAGTCCTGCATCAACTCCAGGTGGCGCAGCATGACCCCCTGGCGAGCTAACTGTTCACCCCCCCCACCCTCTCCCTCCCCCGCCAGGGGTGAGGGAGTCTTGTGAAATAGCGGGATACTGGATGAATCCGGCTTAGGCAAAAGCGTGACGTGTGGACGCAATTCTTTCAGTTCTTCGGCGCTAAACCGCAGATAAGGCAAGGTATTATCCAACGCCGGTTCAGGGCGTGGTCTGCGCCTGGAAACCCCCTCGGCTGGCTCTTCTGCACAAAGTTCTGCAAGATTCAACGACCGTCCGTGAACAAACAGCACAGATAAAGCGTGTAGCAGTTGTTCCCAGCCAGAACGGTGACGATCATTGACCGCTATCGCCAGATGCGCACGGCCCTTGAGAATATCCTTGACGAAAGCGGTCAGATTGCCGCCAGGACCCACTTCCAGGAACAACCGTGCGCCATCGCTGTACATGCGCTCGATGGTCTCAGCAAAGCGCACTGGAGCGGCCCATTGCGCAGAAGCCAGTTCCCGAATCGCGTCCGGCTGGATGGGGAAAGGCGCAGCACTAGCGCAGGAGTACAGGGGGACGTCTGGAGGACGAACCGGCATCTCTTGGTAAAAACGGGCGAATACCTCCACCACCGGGGCAAACAGCGGGGTATGGTAAGGCCGATCAAAATCCAGATAGGCGCACAATCCGCCCCGCGCTTTAAAGCGCTCTGCCGTGCGGGCGATAACCTCCCGTTCACCGAACAGCACGACCTGTTGTGTGCAGTTATCCATCGCCAGATACAATCCATCTCCTGCCGCAGCCATTTCCTCAACAATCACCCGCCGGTCCAGCGCGCCTACCGCCAGCAAGGCACCCCGGGGAATGCCTTGTTCCTCCGCTCCGGTCTGGTAAATCCGCCGAAGTTTCAAAATAGGCTCGCGCAATAATTCGCGACGTGGATAACGCACCGCGCCTGCTGCTGCCAGAGCGCTATTTTCGCCGGTGCTGTGTCCGACCATCAGATCGGGGCGCACTTCCAGGCGTTTCAACACGCTTAACAGTGCCTGATTGGCGATAAACAACGCTTCGGAACCGAAATAAACCGTATACAGGCTTTTCCGCAAAGTCTCGCGCTCAATTTCCGTGAGGCCCGTGGAGGGCGGAAATACGCTGTCACTCGGTAAAACGTCCGTTGCTTCCGGATGCAGGGTATCCCAGAAATCGAACCAGTCGCGCACTTCAGGAAACTGGCAGGCCAAATCGGCCAACATGCCGGGATACTGGGATCCCTCACCGGGGAACAGGAAAGCCAGTTGGCCCTCCAGAGGCTGGTCGCAAAAATAGAGGCCGCCCCGGGTCCGTAACTGATGACACTCGGAATCAGCAGTTTTTTCAACGACCTGGCACAACTTGCGGCGAAGATCCTCGCGATCTCGAGCGACCAGCGCCAGGCGTTGCGGACCCTGGCTCAATGACTCAACCGTTTGCCTGGCGATGGCGTGCAGGGAAAGCGGACCGTCCAGGCGAGTCATCAGTTCGCCTACTGCGGCCTGTAAGGCCAGGCGATCCGCTGCCGCCAGCACGATCAGTTCCGCGTCGCGCAGCGGCCAACGCGGCGGCGCATTCGCGGCAGGCGGCGCTTCCTCCAAAATGGCGTGCGTGTTGACACCGCCAAAACCGAACGCATTGACGCCGGCCCGGCGTGGCTCCACACCGCCGTGAATCCACGGGCGTGGCGCCGTGTTGACATAAAGCGGCGTCTGCTCAATGCCCAACGCTGGGCTGACCGTCTCGCACAGCGTCGGCGGCAGAATTTTATGGTGCAACGCCAGCGCTGCCTTGATCAATCCCGCAATGCCCGCTGCGGGAATACAATGGCTGATCATCGACTTGACCGACCCCAGCGCGCAACGCGGCGGTTGACCGGCCCGGCGGTCGCCCAACACAGCACGCAACGCGGCGACTTCGGTCTGGTCGCCTAAAGGAATGCCGGTGCCGTGCGCCTCGATCAGCCCGAGCGAACGGGGTTCAACGCCCGCCTGCTCGTAGGCGCGACGAATGGCCAGCACCTCGCCCTCAAGGCGTGGCGCCAGCAGACCCAGCGCCCGTCCATCACTGGCCTGACCGACGGCCTTGAGCACCGCATAGATCCGGTCGTCGTCGCGCTGGGCATCGGCCAGACGCTTGAGGACGATCACTCCCAATCCCTCACCCAGGAGCGTACCGTCCGCGGAACTATCGAAAGGGCGAATCGTGGAACGGTGCGACAGGGCCGACAACTGACAGAAAATTTGTTGGGCCTGGGGCGGTAGCGTGGCGTTCACCCCGCCCGCCAGCATCAGATCAGCGCGGCCATCGCGCAACAGATCCATTGCCGACGCTACTGCCAGTAACGAAGAAGCACAAGCGGCGTCGATCAGGAAATTGGGGCCTCTGAAATCCAGCCGGTTAGCGATCCGCCCGGTCATCACATTGGGAACCAGTCCTGGCGCTGTAGCGGCGTTGAAGGGCGGTAGCTTAGCCTTCAACTTGTGGCGCAAATCCGCCAACGCTGCCGACTCCAGATCAGGGCGCAGTTGCGCCAACAATTCCAGGGTTTGATCCAGCACGATGCTGTGCTGGATCAGAGTCGCCTGGCCGCGATGCAAATAGGTGCTGTGTCCCAGGATAATGCCGGTGAGACCATGATCGTGTCCTGGATCGAGATAACCGGCATCGCGCAGGGCGGCGGTTGCAATCTTCAGAGCCAGGAATTGATCCGGTTCACCGCCATCCACCGAATTGGGCATCACCCCGAACTCGGCGGGATCAAAGCGCGCCAAGTCCCGCAGAAAACCACCCTTCTTGGTGTAAATACGCTCGCCGGAACGGTCATCGGGATCGTAGTAGCGTTCAGCACCCCATTCCGGCAACGGTTCCCCGATCGCATCCACCTTATTGAGGATGTTCTCCCAGTACTGGCGCAAATCCGCCGCGCCGGGAAACAGACAGGCCATGCCAATGATGGCGATATCGTCGCCGGATACCGGGTGGCGAAAAGCCGCTTTATCGGTCATCAATTCAGTCCACGACGGCGGCCAAAGTCCACGCGCCGCGCTCTGCTTCACGCTGTTCCCACGGTCCCGCGCCAGCGATCAACTCCACTTCGTCCAGGGAACCGTGATCGAGTTCGTTCAGGAAAAATTCAGCGCCTGCCGCCACCCCCACCAGACTCACGCCCTGAGCCGCGAATTTGCGCTCGGCTTCCGGGGTCACCATGCCCGGGCCGTGGCGGGACGCAGCCCATGGCCCCCAGTTGATCGCCATCACCTTGACCTGATCGCCCCAACGCCAATGAAGTTGCCAGGCCAGCCGGTTGACCAGTTCATTGCTGGCGGCATAGTCGGTCTGCCCGCTATTACCATAGCGTCCAGCCACCGAGGTAAAGAACGCCAGAAATTTGAGCATGGATGGGTTCAGTAGCCGCGCCAACAAAAAAGCGCTATCGCTCTTGGTATCAAACACCCTCGCCCAACTAGCCGGAGACTTGTCCAGCAACAAACCGTCCTCGATGAGGCCCGCGCCATGGATCACGCCATCCAAACGGCCATAGCGCTGATGAAGATCCGTCAATAAGTCCTCCAGTTGCGCCGGATCAGCGACATCGGCCTGCCGATATTCGACGCGGGCGCCCGCTTCACTCAATTCCCGAAGGTTGGCAGCGACTTCCCGATCGCGTAACACAGTCCGCACCCGTTGCTCCAGCACGGCTGGGCGCGGCGACTGATCTTGCGTCCGGGCCTGTTCGATAAAATAGCGGCGCAGGGCAGCGGCATCCGGCAAAACTGCCGTTTCCGCGGATTCAGGGCCGGGGGCCGGCGAGCGTCCCACCAGCACCAGGCGCAGCCCGTAACCGGCCAGACCGCGCAGAACTTCCGCGGTAATGCCCCGCGCACCCCCCGTCGCTAATACAACCCAGTCCGCTTGCGGGGTACGCGGCAGCGTCTTACCCAGAGTCAAGGGCGACGGAACGGTCGCAAAAACTGTCCTTTGTCCGGCGGGATAACCGACCTCAATGCGTCCGCCAGGCAGGCGAAACTCAGTTAACAATTCATCGACAATCTCGGCGGTCGGGCGATCCGACGCCACATCCACTGCCTTGCAATAAACGTTCGGCCACTCTTCGTGCAGCGCTTTTAGCAGACCGACTGCTCCCCCCTGGGCATGGAAGCCGGTCATCATGGGCGTGCGGCCAAAACAACCGCCGAGCGCGCTGGTGGCCAGCACCCGGCCACCGGAACGCAATTCTTCGCCCAATTCCCGTAGCAGCAAAAACAGCGCCTTATCATGAACCGCAGTCTGCCTTCGCCAAGCACTCAGATCAGCGTCCGCGGACAGTGGCGATGCACTCAGCGCCGCCAGATGCCACAGTCCCCGCACGGTTCCCTGCTGCCGGTGGCTCACCAGCGCCCGGTGCAGGAGTTCAACATCAGCCAGCATCGCCGGTTCCAGTAACACCGGAACGACTCCAGGCCACTGGCGCAACCGTTCCCGGAGGATCGCGACGACGCCCTGATCTTCACCGGTCAGAAAATGCACCCCTGCCTCCAAGTCCGATAGCGGAACCTCCGCTACCGCCTCAAGCCGCGCCTGCATCGAAAACCGGGGCAGCGTGGCGCGGTCACGGCAGGCGACCACTACCCCGGTTGACTCAAAAGGGCGCGCCGCCTCCGGGCCGCCTCCGATTGAATAACACTGGTTGAGAATACCCGCCAAAGTGCGCTGGGTGCTGAGCGCATCCGCTTCACGCCCTGAAATCCGGTCAAAGGGCGGCGGCAACGCCTTGAGTAAAGCACCGACAATCTCCACCCGCTTGATCGAGTCAATCCCGAGATCCGCCTCCATATCCTGTTCCAGTCCCAGCATATCGGGCGGATATCCGGTGTGTTCAGCGACAATGCCCAATAACAACCGGGTCAAGCGATCTCGATCAGTAGCTCCGGCGGATGTGGGAACAGACACCGGTGAAGGCGACTCAGTCATTGTCGGCGGCGACGCGACGAGTGGAGGCGAATCGGGCTTAACCGCTGGCGGCGGAACCGATGAAATCGGCGCAACCCGCGCCGGTGACTCCGGGATGGCAGCGACGGGGGATGGAGCCACGGGCGGCGGCATCAGGATCGGCGCGGGCAACGCTGGCCGGGAGGGCAGCGTCGCTATTGGACGGGCCATGGGTGGCGGACCACCGGTCAGGTAGGCCACCATGACCGCCTCCTGAGTCTCCAAAAAGCGGCGCATGGTGTCGTGGTAGGCGCTCATCACCGCCTCTTGCCCTCCTTCCAGGTCATAGCGGGGGGGTATCATTGGGTCTGCCATGTATGTTTTATCTCCCTCCTCGGTAGGCGGAATTGAAAAAGCGAAACCGGACGCTGGCCTCGACGTGAAATCGGCGCCGGCTGAGCAAGGCGCAGCCACTACGTCAACCTCGTCTGCAATCGTGGAATTCAAAACCGGCGCTGGAACTGACGGCATTTCCCGAGCAACCGCCGGCGCACCTGCCGGACGGGCGCTGCTGCCATTCAGCATCCAGATATACGGCGACACAGGTTTTGGGCGGGTGGCCTCAACCAACTGTCCCCAATCCAGCCGCTGGCAGGAACGTCCCTGAAACAGGGGCGTTAAATCCAGCGTCACGCCCTCCGCCAGCAACGCCGCCAGGGCATGGAGCAACCCGGGAAGACCCCCGCCGCGATCGTCGACCGCCACTGCCCGATGGGGCCGTTCCCGCAGAATCTGTTCGGTCAACTGCTTCAAAACGGTCTTGGGGCCGAGTTCCACGAACAGTCGGGCGCCATCCCGGTACATCGCCTCGATTTCGGCGACGAATTCCACCGGCCGCAGCAGATGCTCCGCCAACATTCGCCGCATCTCGTTCACATCTTCAGGATAGGGCTGAGCCGTGGTATTGGAATACACCGGGAAAGCCGCCGGGTGGATCGCCAACCCGGCGATGAACGCTGCGAGCGGCGCCTGCGCCGGAGCCATCAACGGGGAATGAAACGCCGCCGCCACCGGCAAAACCCGCACAGTAATGTTCTCGGCGACCAGTCGCTCGCTGACCGCCTGGATCACTGGACGCGGCCCCGATAACACGCTTTGCCGGGGGGCGTTGTGATTGGCCAGCACCAGTTCCGGATAAGCCGCGGTCGATGGCTGGACAGCCTCGCGAGGGGCCGTGACCGCCAGCATTCCGCCCAAATCTCCAGCGGCAGCGGCCTCCATGATGAAGCGTCCCCGGGCCTGCGAAACCCGAAACAGACTAGCCCGATCCAGCACCTCCGCCGCGTACAGGGCCAGGTATTCACCGTAACTATGACCGGCGACCATATCCGCCCTGCCGCCCAATTGCTGCCATAGCGCCCATAAACCCGCACCCACCGCGCCCAGCGCCGGTTGGGCCAGTTCCGTGTGGGTTAGAGTCGCGGCGGCGGCTTGAACAGCGACCTCATCGTAAGCGCCCGGCGGATAGATGGTCTGGCTCAGCCGTTGCCCTCCGGTGTGCTGGGCGACCGCCTCAGCCAGCACGGTGTCGGCCTCGGTCAAACTGTCGGCCAGGACGGGAAACAGCAGCGCCAACTCCCGCAACATATCGGGGTATTGGGAACCCTGGCCAGAAAACAACACCGCCACTTTGCCCTGAAACGCCAGCGGTTCCCGACTATACTTAGCGTTCGTCGGCCAAGGTTGCGCAGGATTTTCCCAATGAGCGATCACCTGAGACAAGCTGGTGGACAACTCATCCCGCGTTCCGACGACCAGGGTCAGCGTGCGCCCTGGACCGGGAGCATTCTTCAATTCCAGCGCCAGGGTATAAGCCAGGTCGCGCAAGGCGGGCACTGCCCCTTGTTCCAAAGCCGCCAGCAACTGTCTTAACGATGCGAGCAGTCCGACTTCGTCCGCAGCCCGCCAGCACAGCAATTCCACCGGCCATTGAACACGACAGGCGGCGCTCCGGCAGGAATCCTGGTAAGGATCGCGATACTCTTCCAGGGTGACGTGGAAATCAGTCCCCCCAAAGCCAAAGGCGCTGACGCCGGCCCGGCGCGGCTGGTCGGGTGCGACCAACCAGGGTTGCGCCTCGCGCGCCAGGTATAGGGGAGCAGACGCGTCAGCCAGTTGCGGATTGGGTCGCTGCACCCCCGCATGAGCCGGCAGGATGCGGTGATACAACGCCAGCACCGCTTTCACCAGCCCTGCAATACCCGCAGTCGCTTTGGTATGGCCGATCAAGGTCTTGACTGAACCAATCGCGGCCTGGCGCGGACCGGCTCCGGCCTGTTGCAATACCCGGGTCACGGTTTCCAGTTCAGCGCTGTCGCCAGCGACGGTACCGGTGCCGTGCGCCTCGAACAACGCTACACTGGCTGGCGAATACCCGGCCTGGGCATAGGCCCGCTGCAGGGCGCGCATCTGGCCAGCGGGATGAGGCGCAGTCAACCCCTTGGCGCGACCATCGCTGGAGCCGCCGATCCCTTTGATCACCGCATAAATCCGGTCGCCATCGCGGTAGGCGTCGGCTAGCCGCTTCAACACCACCACTGCCAGTCCTTCGGAGATCACGATGCCGTCGCTGTCCGCATCGAACGTCTGGCAACGGCCGCGTGGCGACAGGGCCTGGGTTTTGCTGAAACAGAGATAGCCGAATGGCCCCTGGACCGTATCCACTCCGCCAGCCAGCGCCAGATCGGCGCGGCCATCCACCAGTTCCACCACCCCCTGGTAAACCGCCGCCAGCGAAGAGGCGCAAGCTGCGTCCACGGTAAAGTTCACTCCGCCGAAGTCGAAGCGGTTGCTGACTCGTCCGGCAGCGACGTTGAGCAGAATTCCGGCGAAGGTATCCTCGCTCCATTCCGGGAGAATCTTCGCCACCGCTTCAGGCAACTCCCCCAGAAAGCGCGGCAGCTCAGAACGCATGGCGTACTGCACTCCGACATCGCCGGCCCCGCCGCTGGCGCCCAGAATGACGGAAACCCGCTCACGGTCGTAACCCCCATCGGCATAACCGGCGTCTTCCAACGCCTGTCGCACGGTTTCCAGCGTGAGCAATTGCAAAGGATCGATGGACTTCAGCGAATTAGGCGGCAATCCATAGCGCAGCGGATCAAAGGGTTGATCGTCGAGAAATCCGCCCCAACAGGAATAGATCTTGTCCCTGGCCCGGCGGTCGGCAGCGAAGTAGCGTCGCCAGTCCCAACGGTGCGGGGGAATTTCGCGGATCGCGCTGACCTGATCCAGGATATTTTCCCAATACTGGCGAATATCGTTGGCCCCAGGCAACAGCACGCCCATGCCGATGATCGCAATATCCGCCGGCGCTGGCGGACAGCCCGTCACCGGCGCCGGGTGCGTCGCCACATGCTGGCGCAATACCGCCAGCGCGCCGTCGCTGACCGCGTGATGCAACTCGGCCAGACTGATCCGGGCATCGCGCAGCGTCGCCGCCTGGCCGATCATGTACATCCCTTCCTGGCGCTGGCGCTCTTCGGAAACAGGGCGCAACCGTCCTTCGGTATCCCGCTCCTGGCCCTTGCTGGCCAACCGCAACCGCCCGAGGTTGAGCTGTTCCAGGGCCATGCGCAGCGCCTCGCCGCGCAATCCCTGTTCACGCAGTCGCTGGCGGGCGATAAAGAATTGCTCGGCGAAGGGCGTCGCCGCACAGCGGCTGGCATGACCCGGACCGGTCTCCAGACTGACCGTGCGCCGGCATTCCAGAGCCGCCTGTTGAAAAGCCGGCGTGATAGCGCCGCTGGCAGTGATTTCCGGGGTAAACAGATAGGCGCTGCCCAGCAATACACCGATTTTCACTCCCCGGGCGGTCAGCGGGGCAGCCAGCACCGCCACCAGCGCCGCTGAACGTTCATCGTGGATGCCCCCGGCAAACAGCAGATGAATCTCACCCGGCTCCGGGATGTTCGGTAACTGCGCCAGCAGGCTCTCGACCATGCTCTCCCACAACACCAAACTGGCGAGCGGTCCAATATGTCCACCACATTCCCGGCCCTCGAAGATAAAGCGCCGCGCGCCCTGTTCGAGGAATAGCGTCAACAGGCGCGGCGAGGGAACATGCAGGTAACTGGGAATGCCCTTCGCCTCCAGGTCCAGTGCCTGGCCTGGTCGTCCCCCGGCGATGATGGCCAACGAGGGCTGAAACTCGCTGGCGACGGCAATCTGTTCGTTCAATAAGGGCGGATCGGCGAAGCCCAGGAAGCCGACGCCCCAAGGCCGTTCGCCCAACCGTTCCCGGGTTTCGGCCAGCAGGTCGCGCACCTGCTCGCCCTTGAGCAACGCCAGCGCCAGCATCGGCAGCGCACCCGCTTCAGCCACCGCCTGAGCAAAAGCCGAGTTGTCACTGACCCGTGTCATAGGTCCCTGAACGATGGGATAGACCGTGCCGTGCGCCAGCGCCAACGGCGCCCCACGGGCTAAAGCGGCGGCCTGCAACGCTTGGCGTGGATGGTCGACGACGCTGCGTTCAATCGCCTGGAGCGCCCGCGCCACTGTGCCGAAATCCTTCGCCCAGACAGCGGCAAAAGCCGCCGCTTGCCCCAGCGGCAAGAGTTGCTCGCGGGAGTCTATCCAGCCGCACAGGCGAACAGCCTCACGTCGCCAATCTTCCGCACCGCCCTGCTCCACCACCGTGCGCAGCGCCTTGACTGCGTTGAAATCGGGGCGGTCGAGTACCCGGAAATACCGCCCTTGAGCCGGGTCGCCCAGCGCAACGGTCTCATTGCCCACTAAAGTGCTGAGCAACGGTGCCAGACTCTCGCGCACGGGCGATTCCCGCAATAGCAGCGCCTGATCGTCGATAACGACGCCCGCTGCGCCTATCGCATGGCAAGCCGCCGCGCCGTGGCGACCAACGCTGCCCCGCACGTAGACCGGACGTGTCTGTTGCGCCAGAAATTGTTGCAGAAGAATAAAAGCGCTGTCTTCGCCCACTGCGCCGCCGGCTTCATAGCCCTTGACGATCCAGCCATCGCATTCCGGCTCAGCGCGATATTCCTCACACCAACCCACGCTCTCCACCAGCACTCGCCCGCCCAGGCGCCGGAAAGCCGCTAGCCAGTCCGTCGCCAGGGCGCTCACTGCGGTTTCGTCCACTATGAGCCAGCGCAGGCTCAGATTGGCCTTGCTGAGCAGCCAGTCCTGAATAACCGGGTCGAGAACCGCCAGCTTCACGCCACAGGCGTGCTGCGGCGTGGCCTGAGTCAGTGCGGTCAACCGCTCCAGAATCCACCCGATAGCAGTAGAGTCGTGCGCTTCCGCATTGAAGACGCCGACGCCGCCCGCCCGGCTGGCGGCAATCGCCAAAGACAGGTCATCAAGTCCGGCGGGAGTTTGAACGAGGCAATGGAAACCTTGCATGGTAGCGCGGCTCTGTGAAGTTCGGCGCTGATCAGGAACGCCGCTGAGTCCTGTTGATCAGGACCGATTGACGACTACGGGCGCCCAGGGAAATGCTGTTCGCCGTAGCAGCCCGGGTTTTAGCCTAACGCTTTTGCAGTTTGTCAATCAGCTCGAGTTCCTTGAGTCCCTTATCCAAAGCTTCCTCCAGCCACGTAATGCGTTTTTCCAACTGAGCGCGATAACGACGCAACATTTCCGGCGAGAAGGTACTAAAAGGTGGCGAGGATTCACCCGCCATGGCGATGTCGTCGTCAACCGTCGGCGGTTCTGGCTGCGGCAACGACGGTGCAGCGGGCGCAGGCTTTCCTGCTTCTCCATCCAGTGTTGCCCGGAAACGTCCGCCACGTCCGCCGCCCTGTTGCGCCCGCTGGGCCAACATCTCCCGCAACCGGGGGAAGCGTTCCAAAGCCGCTTGAGCATCGCCGCCACCGCCCATCCGCCGATTGCGGAACAGGCCCGATCCTGCGCGCATTCCGCGTTGATCTTGGGCATCATCCTCAGCGAATGGCGGCGGCTCTGGAGATTTCAGAAGGGACGGTTCCAGGATTTCCGGCGATTCCGGCGCCTGATCAAGTTGTTGGTGTTTGGCCTTTAGCGCCTGCAGCCGTGCGCGCCGCGCCTGAGCATCGTCTTGAGCCATGCTTGTTTCACTCGGTGAACAAATCTTGAAGAGCTAGGGGCATTCCCCCTCGCGCCATACTTGACCCGCCATGATGAACGAGTCATGAACCACGATCGCCGCCGGACGCTTAACGCGGTGCCCGTCCCTCTATGAAGGGAACTTCGAAAACCTTCTCGTGCATGATTGGCCCATGGCCGAAATAACCCTCTTCACCAAACAATTCGCCATGATCGGCAGTGATGATGAAGTGTGTGTTGTCGGGGCACCGGGCGAACAGACGACCCATCAATGGATCCAGGTATTCGACACAACGAACCTGCTGCTGATGCAGGGCGCGCATCTGCTCGCTATCGAAGAACTCGCCATCCTCTTGAGCATTTTGACCGCTGGCCAGCGCCTTGTAGACGCCATGCACTCCGGAAATATGCGGCAGGCTTTCCCTGGGCAGCATATAAGGGTAATGGGTTTCGCCCAGGTTGAGAAAGTAGAAGCACGGCTGCCCGTCCTCAAATTCAATGTCCTCGATCATGCCGGCGAAATCATTATGGTTCTCCATCAACCGATAATCATCGAAATGGCGGTTCAGCAGCGTGAAGGAGTTCAGCACCGGCAAGGAGACACGCGCCACACAGTAATACCCCAAACTTTGAAGCACCTTGGGCAAAGAAAGCTCCGGCACGAAGGACTGGAAAGATAGATTGGGACTATCCAGCCGTTCAACCCATTGAGTGAATTCCTGCTTATAGACCTCGGAAGCGAATACGCCGGGCGGGCTGGTATGCGGCATCATCCCCATGAGAAAGGCATAGTGAGCTGGCGCGGTCCAGGAGGCATAACTCCAGCGGCGCTCCAGGACGCCCACCCGCGCCATGTTCGGGGCATTAGCCCGGGCAAAGCTGTCATAACGACAACTGTCGAGAATCACAAAAACCAGATGATTAGCCATGGTTAGACGCCAAAACCGCGCAACATTCAGGTGCGGCGCAACGATGGGCGGCGAGCAGGCCGGGCTGGAGCGCCTTTGCGCGAGCGTCGACGCTGACCAAAGGGGATGCGAATCCCGGTGAAGACTTCATGTAGACGCGCCGCTCTAGCGCGGTCATCACCCGGAATAATATTCTGGGTCAATTCCGGATGCTGCTCGGCCAGTTCTGGCGCATGTAGCAATACCGCCTGATATTCCTTAAGCGCTTCTTCAGGATAATCCAGAACCATATAGATATGGCCCAACAGGGCGTGAACGGCAGCGGCGCCATTCTTGCCGCGCAGCAATTCACGCAAGAGGTCCAGGGCATCATCGTAACGCTCTTCGCGAACATACAATTTCGCTAAATTGTACTTGGCTCCGCTGGATCGGGGCTTAAGGCGCAACACGTCCTGGAAGCAGGTTTGCGCCAGTGCATAGTCACCGCTTCGCGCTGCGCAAAATCCCAGGAAGAAATGCGCTGACACCTGATCAGGATGGTGGTCGAGTACTTGGCGGAAAGCGGCGATTGCGTCCGGATAGTTTTTCTCACGCAGATACAGCCGACCCAACTGGAAAGCGCCCTGCCAGTATTTGGGATTCTTGCGCAATGCGGTACGCAACTCGGCGCTGGCTGCCTTGAGATCGCCCTGCGCACGGTGGATGGTGGCTAATAAATTATGTGCAGCCAGCAACTGGGGATTAGCGCGCAAACAGGCTTCAGCCTGCTGTCTGGCCTCTGTCCATTCCTTCTGTTGCGCCAAAAGGCGTCCCAGTTGCAGTTGCACGCCGGACAAAGTAGGTTTTTGGATCAACGCTTCGCGGAAGTAGGCCATCGCCTGTTCTGGCTTGTCGAGGGCAGCATACGCATTGCCGGTCATCGCCAAGGCCGCAGCCGACGGGCGCGGGCCACGCAGCGCTTGCTGGAAATGTTCAATGGCGGCCTGATAGTTGTCTTGCCGGTAGTCAACGCAGCCGATGAAGAAATGGGCCATAGCCAGCTTCGGCTCAAGGCGTAACGCCTGTTGCAAAGCTTCCCGGGTCTCGTTGTAACGCCGTTCCCGGAAATGCCGCACCCCGGTCCGTGCATAGGCTAGCGCTTCCTGACTGGACGGACCCCTGCTGACCCGTTCCAGATGCGGCTCCCATTCGCCATCCTCTGCCAACATGCTATCGGTAATCTCGTTTTCAATCATCATGCGTTCCGGATTTGCTGCTTTAAGGTGACGCGACTGGTTTCCCGAAAATCAATACAGGCCTTGTGCTGGCCTGCTATGTAGACACGATATTACCGATTTTTCTCCGCAGCCGATAGGTTCCTTGTCACACCCCGTTCATCACTTCGCTCAACCGGGTCACGCCGCGCGCTTCCAGCCCCTCCACCCGGCTGCCGCGCCGGGGCAGATTGGCGCGGGGCACAATGGCCTGTTTGAACCCATGCTTGGCGGCTTCCCGCAACCGCTCCTCGCCGTTCGGCACCGGGCGGATTTCCCCCGCCAGTCCCACCTCCCCGAACACCACCAAATCGGTCGGCAAGGGCCGGTCGCGGAAGCTGGACAGCGCCGCCAGTAATACCGCCAAATCCGCTGCGGTCTCGTTGATCCGCACTCCGCCAACCGCGTTCACATAGACATCCTGATCGTACATCGCTACGCCGCCATGCCGGTGCAACACCGCCAGCAACATCGCCAGCCGGTTCTGTTCCAGCCCCAGGGTCACCCGGCGCGGATTGCCGCCATGGCATTCATCCACCAGCGCCTGAATTTCCACCAGCAACGGCCGGGTGCCTTCACGAGTCACCATGATGACGCTGCCCGGCACCGGCGTATCGTGGCGGGAAAGAAAGATCGCCGAGGGATTGCTGACTTCTTTTAGACCGCCCTCGGTCATGGCGAACACACCCAGCTCATTGACCGGCCCGTAGCGATTTTTCACCGCCCGCAACACCCTCAACCGGCCACTGGGATCACCCTCGAAATACAGCACCGTGTCCACCATGTGTTCGAGAACCCGGGGTCCAGCGATAGCCCCCTCCTTGGTGACATGACCCACCAGGAACAGCGCCGTCCCGGTGGCTTTGGCATACCGCACCAACTGCGCCGCACTTTCACGCACTTGGGCGACTGAACCCGGAGCCGATTGCAGCCGCTCCGTATACACGGTCTGGATCGAGTCAATCACGATCACCCGGGGCTGTTCGACCTCGGCGGTGGCCAGAATGCGCTCGACATTAATTTCCGACAACAACCGCAACCGGTCGCGGGATAATTGCAGGCGCTGCGCCCGCAAGCTGATTTGCTGGGGAGATTCTTCACCGCTGACGTACAGGGTGCGGTCGCGTTCCGCCAGCACGGCCAGCACCTGCAACAACAAAGTCGATTTGCCGATGCCCGGATCGCCGCCAATCAGCGTGACTGAGCCTTGCACCAGCCCGCCGCCCAGCACTCGATCCAGTTCGCCGTTGCCGCAGGTCTGACGGACTTCCGCGCTGGCGTCCACTTCCGAAAGGAGACGCACTTCCCCGGCGGTAGCGGCACCGGCGTAACCGGCGAATTTCACCGCGCTTTTACCCGGAGACGGCGCAGCGGGCGCTTCCTGCAACACATTCCAGGCGCCGCAATCGCCGCACTGGCCGGACCATTTGCTGGCCTGGGCGCCGCATTCCGTGCAGACGTAGAGCGTGCGGGCCTTGCTCACTGTGTTAGATCACTCGCGGATTCACCAGTCGGCTCAACCACCTCCACCTTGACCCGTGCCATGATCCCGCACATCAGGGTGTAAGAAATGGTGCCGGCGGCCCGGGCGATGCGCTCCACCGGCAAGCCCTCGCCCCACAGCACCACCGGATCGCCGATGCGGGCTTCGGGATGCTGGCGCAAATCCACGGTGATCATGTCCATCGACACCCGGCCGATCAGCGCCGCCTCACGACTGTTGACCAGCACCGGCGTTCCCGAAGGCGCATGGCGCGGATAGCCGTCGCCGTAACCCACCGCCGCCACCCCCACGTCCATGTCTTCGGGACAAATCCAGGTTCCGCCATAACCGACTGGATCGCCTTGCTGGAGCCGCTTGATGGAAATTAACCGGGTCTGAAAGGTCATCACTGGGCGTAAATCCTCGTCAGCCGCCAGGCTGTCAACAAAGGGAGAAGCGCCGTAGAGCATGATGCCGGGCCGCACCCAGTCAAAATGAGTCTGCGGCCAGCCGAGAATGCCCGCGGAATTGGCCAGGGAACGTGGACCCGGTAAATCGGCGATTGCCTTCTCGAAAACCTGCAATTGCTGGCGGGTAACGTCACCATCCCGCTCATCGGCCCGGGCCAGATGACTCATCAGACCGATAGCCGGAGCGACGGATGGGCAGTCCATCAATCGCCGGAAGATCGCCGGCGCGGCGCCCGGCTCCAGCCCAAGCCGATGCATCCCGGTATCGATTTTCAACCAGACCCGCACGGGATGATCCAGTTGAGTCGTTTCCAGCATTCGCACCTGTTCGGGATGATGGACAGCGATATTCAAGCCATGCCGGGCGCAGCGCGGCAATTCGGCGGCGTCGAATACACCTTCCAACAACAGAATCCGTTGCTGAATGCGGACTCGACGCAGAGCTTGTGCCTCTTCGACAGAGGCCACCGCAAAGGCATCGGCGTCGGTCAACGCACGGGCGACCCGGACCAGCCCGTGGCCATAGCCATCGGCTTTAACTGCGGCCGCTACCCGCTGGCCGGGGGCTGCCGCCCTTACCCGCTGGAAATTGTGAACCAGTGCCCCCAGATCGAGGCGCACTGTAGTTGCTCGACTCATGACCGGAACCTGTAGAGTAGGATTCGGGAGCATAACTCTCGAAACGGGTGTATTGCCCCAGAAAAGTCAACTGGAACTTGCCAATAGGGCCATTGCGTTGTTTACCAATAATAATTTCCGCAATGCCTTTTTCGGCAGTTTCGGGATTGTAGACTTCATCGCGGTAGATGAAACAGATCAGGTCCGCATCCTGTTCAATGGCGCCAGATTCCCGCAAATCCGACATGATCGGCCGCTTGTCGCCGCGCTGTTCCAGTGTGCGGTTGAGCTGCGACAGCGCCAGCACCGGCACGGACAGTTCCTTGGCCAATCCCTTGAGTGCGCGGGAAATTTCGGAGACCTCAGTCGCCCGGCTTTCATTCGTGCCCGGCACCTGCATCAATTGCAGGTAGTCCACCACAATGAGTCCGAGATGCCCCTCCTGCCGATGCAAACGCCGCGCCCGCGCCCGCAGCTCGTTCGGACTCAGACTGGAACTGTCATCAATAAACAGGCGCGTCGCCGACAACATATTCACCGCCGACGTCAATCGCGACCAGTCCGCATCATCCAACTGCCCGCTGCGCACCCGTTGCTGCTCAATGCGCCCCAGCGAAGACATCAACCGCATAATCAGACTCTCGCCTGGCATTTCCATACTGAACACCGCCACCGGACAGTTCACATGAATCGCCGCATACTCGGCGATATTCATGGCGAAGGCCGTCTTGCCCATCGACGGCCGGCCCGCCACCACGACCAGTTCGCCGGGCTGCAAGCCCGCGGTCATCCGGTCGAAATCCACCCAGCCACTCGGCAGCCCGGTCACCGGGTTATCGCTCTGGAACAGCATATCGACCCGTTCCACCGTGCGCGCCAACAAATCCTTGATGTTGGCGAACCCGCCACGCGCCCGCGCCCCGCGTTCCGCGATAGCAAACACCCGCTTCTCGGCGTCGTTCAACAAATCCTGGCTGTTGCGCCCCTGGGGATCGTAGGCGCAGTCGGCAATCTCGGTTGCGGTGCGGATTAAATCACGGCGAATCGCCCGCTCGCGGACGATGTTGGCATAGGCGCGGACATTAGCGGCGCTGGGCGTCTCTCGCGCCAGCAGGTAGACATAGGCCATGCCGCCCGCCTCTTCCAGATGGTGGTGCGCTTCCAGCCATTCAAACACCGTGACATGATCAAAGGGCTGGCTGTCCTCGGCCAGATGGCGGATCGCGCGGAAGATCACCCGGTGATCGTTGCGATAGAAATCGTCCTCGCCTAGCTGGTCAGCAATTTGATCCCAGGTGGTGTTCAGCAGCATCAAACCGCCCAGCACGGCCTGCTCAGCCTCCAGGGAATGGGGTGGCGTCCGCAACGCCTCAGCGGCAGGGTCCTTGCGATGGGGCAACGGGGAAACCGGCTGCATGGCAGAGTGAGATCAGGGATTCGGGCAAGCCGGCCAGGGGCCGATTCTATCTCGGGATCAGGGCAAACCGGCCAAAGGCCGGTTCTACCTCGGAGTCATTCAATGCCGCCAAAACGGCAGAGAACCTTCAAGCTTCAGCAATGACGTTGACCCGAATCTGCGACTTGACTTCGGGGTGCAGATGCAGATCGACATCGTATTCGCCAATCTGGCGAATTACTCCGCCCGACAGCCGCACTTCATGTTTCTGCAACTCAATGCCGGCGGCGGAAACCGCATTAGCAATGTCCGCTGCGCCCACCGAGCCAAACAGCCGACCTTCACTGCCGGTCTTCACCGACAACGTCACGATCAACTCGGCCAATTGCTCAGCACGCGCCTTCGACCGGGCCAGTTGCTCGGCGGCGACCCGCTCCAACTCGGCGCGGCGCGCCTCGAAACGGGCGATATTCGTCGGGGTCGCCGTCGTGGCCTTACCCTTGGGAATGAGATAGTTGCGGGCATAGCCGGGCTTGACCTTGATCCGGTCGCCCAACAGGCCCAGGTTATTGATTTTTTCCAGCAGGATGATTTCCATGTTCAGCTCCGATAATCGATAGCGGTCGCTTAGTGCCGGTCGCAAAACGGCAATAACGCCAGGAACCGGGCGCGCTTGATCGCCACCGACAACTGCCGTTGGTAGCGGGCCTTGGTGCCGGTGATCCGGCTGGGAACGATCTTGCCGGTCTCGGTGATGTAGTTCTTCAGCACCGCGATGTCCTTATAATCAATTTCCTTGACGCCTTCGGCGGTGAAACGGCAAAACTTTTTACGACGGAAAAAACGTGACATGGTCTAGTCCTCGGATGATTCGGTATTCAGAACATCAATATGAGCAGCGTGTAGCGCCAGCCGATACTCGCCTTCACGATAATTCGCACGGCCCACGAAGCCCCTTACGCGCACCCGGGCGCCCGGCGACAATCGCCCAGCAGCCTGCGCCAGTGCCGCGCCACAGGCCACGACGGGAATCCGGCAACGTACCTCGCGCGGCAAACCCGCTTCTACCTGCCCAGAATGGTGATCCAGCAAAAATTGGCCAATGGGCACCCCCGCAGGCGTCGTGCGAACCCCATTGGATTCAGCAACCTGACCGGCGATGATCAAACAGTTGTCAGCGAATGGCGCAGACGACGGCATGGCAACAGGGCATGGCTTAAGCCGCCTCGTCTTCGATCTCGACGTCGTCATCAGCATCGTCGCGGTCATGGCGGCCGCGATCGTCGCGATCATCACGGTCTTCACGATCGTCGCGTTCCGGACGCTCATCGCGCGACCGGATCAGTGGTGAAGGCTCAGTTTCGGGGCCGTCGCGCTGGATAATCAGATTGCGAATGACGGCATCGTTGAAGCGAAACGCGCTCTGCAGCTCATCGAGTACCGTAGGGCTACATTCGATGTTCATCAACACATAATGTGCTTTGTGAATCTTGTGGATCGGGTAGGCCAGTTGACGCCGGCCCCAGTCCTCGAGACGATGGATGTGGCCACCATCTTCCTCGATCAAGGCGCGATAGCGCTCGACCATAGCGGGAACCTGTTCGCTTTGATCGGGATGGACCATAAACACGATTTCGTAGTGTCTCATGCAGACTCCTTACGGATTCAAGAAGCCTCCCGCAGCGCGGTGAGGCAAGGAGGAGCAGCCCGGACGGACCGCAAAGGGAGGGTATCTTAGGCGGAAAGGTCGGGGGGCGCAATTGATTCGCCGACCCGCCCCGCGCCGGGCGATTGATGAAACGGCCAGAAAGTAGTCGGCTGCGCTATAATCTATGCCTCTCCACGATCACCGGGACTCACTGGCTATGGCGTTTTGGCAGCATCTGCGCGAAGACATCATCTGCGTATTCGACCGCGACCCGGCGGCGCGCAATGTCTTCGAAATCCTCACTTCCTATCCCGGTATCCACGCGGTCCTGTTTCACCGGTTCAATCATGCCCTGTGGAATGTGGGCCTGAAATGGCTGGCGCGGTTCCTGTCAGCCCTCGCCCGCCTGCTGACCGGCATTGAAATCCATCCCGGCGCGAAAATCGGTCGGCGGTTTTTCATCGATCACGGCATGGGTGTGGTCATCGGTGAAACGGCGGAAATTGGCGATGACTGCACGCTCTATCAGGGCGTGACGCTGGGCGGCACTAGTTGGAACAAGGGCAAGCGCCACCCGACGCTGGGCCGAAATGTGGTGATCGGCGCGGGCGCTAAAGTACTGGGACCCTTTACGGTCGGCGACAATGCCCGCATCGGCTCGAATTCCGTGGTGATCAAGGCAGTGCCGGTGGGGGCGACGGTGGTTGGCGTGCCGGGCCGGGTGGTCGAGGCTGGCGGCGCTGAGGATGTCCGCCGGGAAATCGCCCGCAAGCTGGGGTTCGACGCCTATGGCGCGACGCCGGACTTACCCGATCCGGAAGCCCACGCGATTAATCAGATGCTGGATCACCTGCAAGCGCTGGATCGCACGGTTCGCCAATTGTGTCAGACCTTGCGCAATGCCGGCATTGACCCCGGCGAATTGCAGTTGTGCGAGTTGCAAGGCTGCGAGCTGCATTCAGCGGCCAGCACCAATGGCTGGCATGAGCAAAACCGCGAAGACGCGGTCAAAGCGGAACCCTGAGCGGCAATTATGCGGGAACTGAGCGCCACCGCCCGAGACTATTTCGCTAATCCCCGCCATGCGGGCGGTCTGAACGTCGATGAACCGGACGTGACCACTGTTCGGGTGGAGGTCCCGATGAGCGGCGAAATTTTGCAACTGCAACTGCGCGTCAACGAGCAGAGCGTCATCGCCGAGGCCTGGTTTAAAGCCTACGGTTGCGGTTGGCTGATCGCCTGTGGGTCGCTGCTGACGGAGCGGATCACCGGACTGACGCTGGCGGACGCCGGGCGATTCCGCCATCACGAGCTGGTCGAGCGGCTGACCGTGCCGCCGGAGAAACTGCATTGTGCGGTGCTGGCGGAAGCGGCGCTGCAAACCCTCACCCCCATCCCCTCTCCCACTAGGGAAGAGGGGGGTTAAGCTGAATTTTCTACTGAGGAGATGACCATGATTACCCTGACTGAAAAAGCGGCGGACCGCGCCCGGACCTTTCTAGCCAAACAGAGCCAGGCGGCAGGATTACGGCTGGGCGTGCGGAATACCGGCTGTTCCGGTTATATGTACGTGGTGCAACTGGCGGAACAGATCGATCCTGATGATCAGGTGTTTGAATCACAGGGTGTCAAGGTGGTGGTCAGCGCCAAAAATCTGCCCTATCTGGATGGCGTGGAAGTGGATTACGCCAAGTCGGGATTGAATGAGGGCTTCCGTTTCAATAATCCTAATGCCAAGGACGCCTGCGGCTGTGGTGAAAGTTTTAGCGTTTGATGAATCTCGACCCTTGAAGGCGCTGAGAAGCGCTTTCGGCAGGGACACATGGAAATTATCAGGAATCTATATTTCGCCATTCAACAGCCCCAGTCGGCGTAAGCGGGCGACCAGCTCTTGGCAGAGACCGCTCGACCCACCGGGTCAACCGGGTTTTGGTTTTATGGATATTGATTTGCTGGATCATCCAGTTAGCCGCGTTGGGTTTTGAATAAAGCCCCGCCTCGCAGAAAATTCCATTTTCAATCCAGAAAAAAATGACGGAAATCGGGACGATTCGCATGAAGCGCTTTTTGTTGCTGCTGATCCTAGTGGCGATTATAGGCGGCGGGTTCCTGCTGCGCTTCCAGGCCGTCACTTACACAGAGGTCGATAACCCTATCCGTGCAGATGCCGCCAAGTATATATTATATGCTTATAATTTAAAAAATTTTGGTGTTTATACCCATAGTAACAGTGGAATTTCTGGCAACCCGCAGTTGCTTAAGCCTGATGCGTTGGTCACGCCAGGATATCCATTGTTTCTAGCGCTTTTTCTTGATAACCAACGTATTACCGCCTATCAGTATTACCAGATCCAGTTATTTCAGGTTTTATTGAGTACGGCTACAATTCTTTTAAGCTATCTACTGTGCATACCATTATTAAATAGAAATTTGTCGCTGGTCGTAGCGACGCTGGTCGCCTTGAGTCCACATCTGATCAATATGAATGTTTATCTATTGACAGAAACTTTATTTTGCTTCTTTCTAACCGCCTTCCTAGCGGTGATGGCGTGGATAAAATCACCTACAGATTATGGAAGATTGTTTGGGGCAGGCGTGCTTTTTGGCCTAGCAACCCTGACCCGGCCTTACACGCAAGGATTCGTTATTGTAAGCGCTTTGCTTCTGTTAGCGCCATCGTTTCGCTTGGGATTATGGCGCGTACTGGCTTTATTATTAGGGTTTTCAGTGATTGTCGCTCCCTGGGTGATTCGTAATCTGGTTGTACTGGATCAAGTCAGTGATCCTACGTTAACCATCACCAGCCTCTATCACGGCTTCTATCCGGGAATGATGTATGAATTTCGTCCGGAGTCATTAGGCTTTCCTTATCGTTTTGATCCAAAAGTCAATGAGTTCGTATACACTTTACCCGGTTTCGTGAATGAACTGAGCCAACGAGCGGCACGTCAGCCTTGGGTGTATTTTGAATGGTATCTATGGGGTAAAACGGCAACGGTATTTTCTTGGAGTATCCTCGCGGGTATGGGCGACGTATTTGTTTATCCCGTAATAAAAACGCCTTATGTTGATTTATCATACTTCAAATCGACCCACGAATTTATGCGGTTTACTCATGAACCTCTGATGATTTTATCATTAGTTGGAGTGATCCTGGCATGGTTGCCAGCCAAGATTGCGCCAGTTTCTCACAAGGCGCAATGGGTAGGGCGATTTCTGGCGCTGTTTATATTATATTTTATGATATTGCATATTTTAGGAGCGCCATTCCCTCGCTATTCCATTCCGATAAGACCCGTCACCTATAGCATGGCTTTATTCAGCCTATTAGTATGTTGGCTTATTTTAAAGCAACATTCCGTCAGTCACTCTGCCAGCTCCATGGAAAACAAGTCATGATAAAATGTATGGCCTTGCTGATTCCTGCTTATCAGCCAGATCATCGCCTAGTTGAGCTTGTCAACCAGATTGAAGCGCTTAATAAAAAAAATGGAATATTCACCGCGATTATCATTATTGATGATGGCAGTGGCGCAAAATACGATTCGATTTTTAAAACTGTGGCGCAACTGCCACAAGTCACCGTCATTCATCATGTGATCAATCTCGGCAAGGGCGCGGCGCTGAAAACCAGCTTTAATCATATCCTGATTCAATGGCCAGACGTGACGCATATTGTCACCGCTGACGCCGATGGGCAGCATGCGCCAGGCGATATCATGACCGTAGCGCATGCCGCCGTGAATGATCCAAGGACGCTGATTCTGGGAGCGAGAACCTTTCAACGCACGATACCCTTACGGAGCCTGTTGGGTAATCAAATCACTCGCTTGGTCATGGGGTTTTTTACGGGGATAAAATTAGCCGATACGCAAACCGGTTTGCGTGCATGGCCGAGGCAATTCGCCATGCAGTCCTTGCGGATACCGATCAATGGCTATGACTTCGAGATGGAAGCTTTGGTCCGGGCCAAGGAATGGCTCGGCGGTGATTTGCAGTTAAAGGAAATGCCGATCACGACCATTTATGAGGAGGGCAACCGTCTTTCTCATTTTGACCCACTATTCGATTCCATGCGGATTTATTTTGTATTCATTCGCTACTGCGGTTCAGGTTTGTTAACAGCATTGGTAGATAATGTTGTTTTTATTATTGCGTTTTCTATTTCAGGTAGCATATTGCGAAGCCAAGTCATCAGTAGAGCCGTCGGTGCGGCAGTCAGCTTTCTCTTTTCCAGGCATATTGTTTTTCACAGCAGCGCGAATTATGTTTACGCCATGGCAAAATTTCTCACATTAGTGATCGCATTCGGTTTTTTATCTTATGGCATGATCCATTTTTTAAATTCATCCTTGGGCATGAGCGTCATATTGGCCAAGATACTGGCCGAATTGATTTTATTTTTAGCATCCTTCGCTATCCAGCGGGAGTTTATTTTTAAAAGGTAGCTCTCTGTATTTTATATTAAGTACAGGTAGTGTTTCAGATTTGGCTGAAACACTACTTGAAAATCCAGCAGTCACGACAGAAATTTGGGTCCTGTAAATTTTCCCGTGATGAAATATTAGTATATACTAATATCGAAAATTTATAACTTAACATGAGGAACAACGAATGCCTACTACTGAATGGGTTCTGCGCGATGACGATAACCAAATTATCGATCAACGAGCCACAAAGAAATATTCGTTGAATTTAAATGGACAAAGCGTTCATGACATTGAAGGAGCCGTTGAGGACTTTAAAAAAAGTGCATTACCCGATATTGAATTGGCTTTACTAGAGGCGGCTCAAATTGCTTTTATTCAGGATAAAAAAAGATCTGATTTGTAATGGTAAAACACCGGTGACCATTAAGACATTACATGGCCGAATTACTTTTAAAGTCCAGCGATTTAAAAATGGCCTACAGCCTACCGAAAAAGAACAAAACTACTTTGATTTAACCGGACAGTTTCAAGAGGTTTATATTACACCAAGATTACAAGGGCTATC
>Ga0116153_10000377_pt1 | contig 59237 bp, 48 predicted proteins | sample AD_UKC028_MetaG_FD_89896 | JGI IMG/M metagenome (GOLD analysis project Ga0116153, IMG submission 89896) | Active sludge microbial communities of municipal wastewater-treating anaerobic digesters from USA - AD_UKC028_MetaG | ecosystem: Engineered > Bioreactor > Anaerobic > Digestate | place: USA...
CGGCACGGAGCGCCAGGACGTATACGGTGACGGGTTTGCAACCGGGAGCCAGCTATTTCTTCGCGATCCGGACACAGGATGACGGGAGTAATTGGGGTATATGGACGTCGAGCGCGACGAACCCGGTGGTGAACACGCTGGCCTATGGGCCTGCGGGAGATACGGTTCCTGGTGCGCCGACGGGTGTGGCGATCGCGGGACGGGGACCGAATTTCTTGCAGTTGACCTGGACGGCGCCGTCACCGTTCCCGTCGGATATGGCGGCGTATGAAGTCTATTATGGGACGACGAGCGGGGTTTATACGGGCACGAGCACTGTGAGCGGCAACTCTCCGATATCCATCAGCACGACGGCGGTGACCTACACGGTGAGCGGTCTGATCCAGAACGCGACGTATTACGTGGCGATGAAGAGCGTGGACAGCGGACCGATGGTGTTGAAGAGCGACTTTTCGGCTCCGGAAGTGTCGACCTGCGTGATGGCGTCGCCTCCGGGGGCATCGGCCAGTTTTGTGGGGACAGCTTTGTCGACTGATAGTATCCAATGGGCTTGGACGACAGTGAGCGGGGCGACGGGATATCGGTTGAAGACGTCCACGGGCGGCACGGTGGTCGACTTGGCGAACGGGAGCACGGACACCTGGACCCAGGGTGGGTTGACGGCCAACACTGCTTCATCGGTGGACCGGATATTGGCCTATAACGACGAAGGGGAAGGAACCCCCCGGACTGATGCGTCCGCCCCCGTATACAGTATGGCGGTGGTTCCGAGCGCTTTGCAAGTGGTCAGCGTGACGTCCGTGACGGCGGTCCTTCAATGGGCTGACGGAGTGAACGGTGGGACGCCGGTCTATGAAATCAGCGCGTCCACGGACGGTTTTGTGGCGAGCTTCTCGACTCCCGTGGTGTTCGGGAATAATCTGACGGGTTTGACGACGACGGTGTTCAACTTGAACCCGAACACTCCCTACAGTTTCAGAATGAGGACTCAGAACGGCGATGCCATGGCCACGGCGGGCTTTTCAAACGTGATCAGCACCCAGACGAACTTGCGGCCTCGGACCCCGCTGGTGCTCAACGAGATCATGCACGATAACTGGGCGTCGGGTACCGACTGGGTGGAAGTCTATAACAATTCGACGGCTGCCGTGGATATGACAGGTTGGGAAGTCTATGACGGGGACGGGACATCTTGGGCGTCTTTGACGCTGCAACAGGGGAACGCGACCATCCCAGTGGGCGGCTATGCGATCCTGGCCAGCGACGCGGTGACGTTTTTGACCAACTATGGGGCGGACCCGAGTAGCACGACATGGACTCTGTTCGATACGACATTAAGCTTGCTGGATTACGCCGGCGGGGACACGGTCGCATTGAGAGATGCCTCCGATATTATCGTCAGTTCGGTGAGCTATGGTATCGCCGCTCCGTGGCCCGCCCAGGTGGAAGGATATTCGATCGAGCGGATACTCTCCACGCCGGACTCGGTGGACATCAGCACGTCGAACTGGGCGTTGGGTCCCTCGAGCGGAACGCCGGGCGCGATCAATAACGCTGTGCCCGATACGACGGCTCCCGGAGCGATATCGAACCTCACGGCTCTGGCGGGTGCCTCCGATGGTGTGATCCAATTATCATGGACCGCTCCGGGTGACAACGAGTTCTCCGGCACGTTGAACAGTTCGCTGTTCCGCATCAAGTATTCCACGGTCGGGGTCATCAGTAATTTCGACAGTCCTCCGGCCGGAACGGTCACGTTGGATATCTCCACCAGCGGCGTGGCGGCATTGAGCTCCCGGTCCCATACGTTGACGAGCTTGATCCCCGGCGCGAGTTATTGGTTCTCCATCGAGACGCGTGATGAGTCCAATAACTGGAGCATCTGGACGGCGAGCGTGACGGATCCGGCGGTGAACACCTTATCCTACGCCGTCTGCCCGGATTCGATCCCCGGTGTGCCCACTAGTGTGCAGATCCTCGGGCGCGGCCCCAACTTCGTGACATTGAGCTGGACGGCCCCATCTCCGTTCCCGTCGGATATGGCGGCCTACGAGATCTATTATGGAACGGCCACGGGCGTCTACACAGGAACCAGCACAGTGAGCGGCAATTCTCCGATCTCCATCAGCACAACGGCCACCAGCTATACAGTGAGCGGATTGATCCAAGATTCAACCTATTATCTGGCTTTGAAGAGCGTGGATACGGGCCCCAACGTTTTGAAGAGCGATTATTCCGCTCCCGAAGTCTCCACCTGCGTGACGGCGGCTCCTCCGGGGCTGACATCCAGTTTCAGCGGTGTGGCGTTGTCCACCGGCAGTATCCAGTGGTCATGGTCTTTCGTCCCGAATACGACCTGTTACATATTGCAGACGGCCGGCGGAACGGATGTGGTCGCCATCAATGATGCGGGTACGGTGAGTTATATAGAATCCGGATTGTCGGGGAACGCTCCGTCCACCATCGCGCGTGTTTTGGCGAGCAACGATGACGGTCGTGGCGCCTCACGGACCGATCCCGCCGCTCCGGTCTATACGTTGGCTTTGGATCCGTCGGGGCTGAGCGTGGTCAGTGTGACGTCGGTGAGCGTGAACCTTTCGTGGAATAATGGGGGGAATACGAACAGTCCCGCCTATGAGGTCAGTATGTCGACGGATAATTTTTCGACCAGTTTCTCCACCCCCGTCACCTTCGCCAGCGCCTTGACGGCGACGTACGTCACCGTCTCCGGTCTGAACCCGCTGACCAATTATAATTTCCGCGTGCGAGCCCAGAACGGCGACGCCATCGCCTCCGCCGGTTTTACGTCTGTCGTGAGCACCCAAACCAACCTCGGGAACCCCGGTCCGATCGTCATTAATGAGATCATGAACCATAATTGGGGAACGGGAGTGGACTGGGTTGAAGTCTATAATAACTCGACTTCAACCGTTGATATGACGGGTTGGCAAATCTATGACGGTAATTCATGGCGTTCGTGGATTTTACAACAGGGGGATGCCAATATCCCGGTCGGGGGGTATGCGATCTTTGCCGGCGGCCCCACGTTTTTATCTACCAATAATGATCCAAACAGTGCGACATGGACGGTGTTCAATACAACGACACTGACTCTTAATTATGCTTCACCGGATATCGTCGCTCTGCGTAACGCATCATCAGTTATTGTTAGTTCTGTCAGTTTTGGCGTCACGTCCCCATGGCCCGTTTCAACTCAGGGGTATTCCATTGAAAGGGTCAGTTCGTCTCCATCATCCCGTGATAGTGATGCAACGAATTGGTTGTTGACGACCGTCAGCAGTGGAACGCCGGGTGCGGCCAATAGCAATCTGCCGGATACAACGCCACCGTCCCCGATTTCCAACTTGACGGCTTTGGCGGGACCGTCCGACGGACAGATTCAACTGGTGTGGACGGCTCCGGGGGATGACGGCAATAATGGCACCATTAACAACGGCATTTTTGAGATAAAATACACGACGGGCGGGATCATCACCAACGCCAACTATGACGCGACTCTGAACCCGATCCAGATTTCGACCAGCGGTGTGACCTACGGGTCGACACATTCACGATTGATCTCCAACCTGATTCCCGGTTCCACGTATTGGTTCGCCATTAAGACCAGAGATGAGGTCACGGACCAGTGGAGCGTGTGGAATTCGAGCGGGGATGTGTCGACGGTCAACACGTTGGCTTCCTGCATGGCTCCTGATTCGGTTCCCGGAAGTCCGCAAAGTCCGCAGGCGAGTGCCGTGAACAGAGCGGTGACGGTCTCGTGGACGGCTCCGTCCCCGTATCCCGACGACGTCGCGTCCTATTCTATCTATTTCGCCACCTATACGTTCGGGACGTTCGGTGAGTCGGCGGTCAGTTCCAAGAGTGTGACGGCTCCCGCCGTGACGGACACCGTCTCCAATCTGACCAACGGCACAACCTATTATTTCAAGGTGGTGACGGTTGATAGCGGCCCCAACGTATTGACCAGCGACACCAGCACGATCGTGAGTGCCATGCCGAGGATCCGTCCTCCGTCGGCGGTGTCGGCGACGCATAATAGGACGTCGGTCAACTTGACCTGGACCGCTTCTCCGGACAGCGGAGCCCCTAATTTTGTCGGGTACAACATCTATCGGTCCACCACGAGTGGGGCGACACATCAGTTGCTCGTGTCGACCCTGACAGGCACTTCTTATACCGACACCCCGACCTTCGGGGGATACAGCTACTATTATGTTCTGGTTTCCTCTGATGGTGGGTTGTCTAGCATTGAAACAACAGAGGCCGCCGCGGTCGTGCAGACGATTCGTCCTCCCACTTCGGTGACGGCGTCCCATGTGAAGGTGGGCACGACCACGGTGGTGGATGTGTCATGGACCCAGTCGGCGGATCAATCGTTCTGTGCAGGATACAATCTCTATCGGTCGACGATCAGTGGGTCCGGTTATGTGCTCCTGGTCTCCTCCCTGTTGCAAGGTACAACCCATCAGGACACGGACAACATCTCAGCCACCCAGGATTATTATTACGTGCTGACGTCATCCGATAGCACCGGCGGGCCGGTCAGCGCCTATTCGAACGAAGCGGTGGCCGCCTCCGACCTGTCGGCCCCCGTGATCACACATTCCGCCATCAATTTCGTGATCTATTCGAGCACGCCGCTGGTGATGTCCGCTTCCGTCGTGGATCATCAGAACACGGCCAAGACGATCGCCGGGACCGTCCAGTCCATGACGCTTTACGTGAGAGTGGCCCAGAGCAGCGGGTCCTATACGGCCCTCTCTTTCACCGGAACGGGATTCAATACGTCGAGCGCCACCGGCACCGCGGAAGTGCCCATCTCGTTCTTGCAGCAGGCCGCGGCGGTGGGGGGATTCACCTATTACATATCCGCCTATGACGGTGTGAATACCGGATATTCAGCGTCCGCCGCCAGCCCCAACACGGTGGTGGTGGATTCACCGTCGTCTCAGGTGGTCGGGCCGAACGGCGGCACCGTGAGTTCTGCCGGCGGGTTCGTGGAAGTGGTGATCACCACCAACGCGCTGAACGGGAACGTGACCATCACGGTGACTCCGTTGGATACGGCCGGCACTCTGAGCGGTGCGGGCAACGAAAACATCCCGAATACGGGCGGATACACCGGCCGGGCGCTCACGGCGGGCGAATTCGGCCCCGACGGGTTGCGATTCAACATCCCCGTCAAGATCAAATTCAAGTTCCTGGACAAAGATGGCGACGGTTATCCGGAGATTCCGCCGGGCGGCCAGGCCTACGAACTGCCGAACCTGCCGGAATACCACATGGACCGTATGAAGATCTATCACTATACGGCGGGGCGTTGGGTGATCGTGGGAGGCAAACGGGATGGCGACGTGGTGTGGGTTTATACGCCCCACTTCTCCACATATGGGTTGTTCCCGACGATCTCCGCGACTCCGGCGGCCCCTGCGGAACGTTTTGTGACGCCGAACGCGGACGGAGTGAACGATTGGGCCACCTTCGGGATCAGCGTGATCCGGGTGACGATCTTCGACGTGACCGGTCTTGAGGTGTGGACCGCGACGGGCGACGGGATCACCGCCATTCAATGGCCCGGAACGGACACCAAAGGACAGATTTTGGAGAGCGGACTCTATCTCTACAGGGCTGAGGAGACCGGCGGCGCTGTCACGAACGGAGCGATCGTCATAGCAAAGTAGTGAGGTGGTAGAAGCATAAAAGTGGAATGGTAAATGGTAAGAGCAAAAGAGTCGAATAGCGGCCGCGATGACGCTCTCCTAAAGTGCGGCCTGTCCTCGGAGCACTGCGGAGAGGGTGAGTGGTAAAAAAGAAAAGTGGAATGGTAAATGGGAAAAGCAAAAGAGTTAAATGGGAAAAAGCGATGAATGAATTGAAGACTATAAATGGCTTGATAGGGCGGAGGAAATCCGACGGGATTTCTCTGGCCTCTTTGCGCCTATTCATTCGACTCTCTATCTCTCTATTCACCATTTCACTATTCAACTATTTCACTTCTGTGCCCGCTTTCGCCGCGTTCAAGGAGACCGGATGGGGGACACGTCCGTCGGGTATGGGCGGCGCTTTCACCGCGGTGGCCGACGACGCCAACTCTTCCCTCTACAATCCCGCGGGACTGGCGCGCATGGAATCGCGCGAGTTCATGTTCACTTACTCCAAACCCTATATGGGTCTCGATCTGAAGGCCGGAACGAACGGGTCCACCACGTTGGGGATGAACTCCCTGTCGCTGGTCACTCCCATCGCGGCTCAGCGGTGGGGCGCGGTCGGGTTCTCCTGGGCCAGCTTCGGCGCCAGCGGCCTTTATTCGGAGAATACCTATGTTCTGAGCTACTCACGGTCTTTGCATGACCTGTTGTGGCCGTCCAAAGAGTTCGGCCTCTATACCGGGTTCAACATCAAGTCCATGTCCCATGAATACGAGTTGGACGCGCTGACCCGTCAGACGGAGGCCACGTCGTCCCGGTCTCCTTTCGCAAAGGGCACTTCGGCTTCGGCCATGTCGGTGGATTGGGGATTGCAGATGAATCCCCTGGACTATTTTTGGGTCGGGTTGCTGGGGAAGAACCTGAACTCGCCGGACGTGGGATTGGCCGAGACGGACACCATCCCTCGGGAATATCGCTTGGGCTTGGCCTGGAAGATTCCCCAGTTGGTGGGTTTCGAAGACTTCCAACCGACGCTGGAATTGTCTTATCGGAAACCGCAGGGCAACGATGCGGATCTGAGGGTCCATTTCGGGATGGAATCGTGGTTCAGCGATCATACCTATGCGCTCCGGATGGGTGGGAACGACCGCGAACTCTCCTTCGGGGGCGGCTGGAACCGGGAGTTCTCCAGACTGTCCATCCAACTGGATTATGCGTTCGTGTTGTCCACCACGTTGGAGGACAACAGCGGTACTCACCGGATTTCCATCGTGTTGCGCCAGGCCGTGGTTCCCAAGGAGGAACGGAGCGAGGTGTCGAGCCCTGCCCGTTGGGAGCCCGTGGAGGAAAAACCGATCGCCCGTCCTTTGCCACCGCCTCCTCCCGCCCCTAAGAAAGTGGAGCCGCCGCCGAAGAAAACGGTCCCCGCCGTGAAGCCATTGCCGCCACCTCCCGTCGTCGATGAGGAGGACGAGGAGTCGATGGATGAAGAGGAGAGTGAGGAGGCGGTCCCTGCCGTTCGGCCCGTCCCGACCCCGGCGGTGCCGGTCGTGATCCCTCCGCCACCCCCGCCTGCCGCCCAGGAAGAGTTGGATGAAGAGGACGAAGAGGAAGACGATTATCTCTCCGATGACGAGGAGGATGCTCCGGAACCGCCAAAGAAAACTGTGCCGGTTCCGAAACCCGTTCCGCCCCCGCCGCCGGCAAAAGTGGAATCTCCAAAGGCGACGGAGAAGCCCGCCCCTCGAACGGTTTCAGAACCTCCCAAGCCCGCTCCGGTGACGACCGGTGTCCGTTCCACGGGGATAAAACCGGCCAATGCGGAATCATCCCGGCCGGCGAAGGAAGAGGCGCCTCCGCAGAAAGAGAAGGCGTCTCCGGCTCCGTCCACGACGACGGGTATCCGTCCCGCGAAAAAATAAGATAGAATTTTCGTTCACTGATAAAAATCCGAAGGAGGGTGTCCCTTGAAAAACAGCATGAGAGATTGGAAGGTATCGCTGATCGGAGCTTTTCTGTGCGTGTCGTTGGGTGTGGCTTGCGTGGGAGCCGAGGAGGAGTCCTCTGAGGCGGCTCCCGCGGCGGCTCCGGCCGCTTCCGGGGACCTGTTGGTGTCCGATGTGTTGGTTTCGGATGACGGCGCGGCCGTCACGCTGAACGATGCCGTCCAGATCCGCGAGATCAAGGTGATGAAGACGGAAGGCCGTGTCAACCTCCGCTTCCCCGAATATGTGGCCAAATCGGGGAAAGCGTTCCCCCAGGTCTCCGTTCAATCCAAAAAAGTCTATGACGCCATCGCCAACGCGATCTCTTCCGGCAAACCCTCCGCCGAGAAGGTCCGGTCGATCAAATTCACCATCACGGACCTGAAACTGCTCCGCAGCGCGACTCGCAAGGCCAATGTGGAGGTCACTTTCAATGACGCCGTCAGCATCACGATCGGCGTGATGAAGAGCAACCGTCCCGGGAAAGACCCGTTCTGGATCAGTTACCCGTCGAGAAAGCCGGAGGGGGGAGGGCGGTTCGTCAACCAGATCGTCATCACCAATCCGAAGTTGAAGAAAGCCCTCGAAGACGCCGTCATCGCCAAGTTCCAGAGAGCGGTGAGCGAACAGGGTGGCGGGAATGATGGTTCTTCATCCGAAGAATGATTGAAATTTGAAATTCACGGCCCGAGGCGGAATCTCTTTGTGAGGTTTTGCCTCGGGCTGGCGTTTATGGCAGGTCCGCAGAATGAAATATTGAAATGATCTGGAAAGGAATTCTCTTGCAGGACTTCAAGGAGTTTTTTCCGCTGTTCTCGAACGTCGCGGTCCCGGTATTGGCCGGATTGGTCTATTTCGCCATGGCCATCTATGTGCGGAAGATCGCTCCGATGAGGACGCTCATCACCGGTTCGTTGACCTACACCGGGGCTTTCTGGGGATTTCTCTTCTTCGGAATCTATCTGGCCACGCGGCCTTTGCAGATATTGATCGGGCCCCATCCGTGGCCTCTCATCATCAATAACATCCGTGAATTCTGCATGATCGGGTTTTTCGGCCCCGCCGTGTTTTTGGCGATGCTCAGTTTCGTGTTCGGCGAGGACAACATCCCCCGCCGGGCCATCGTCTGGACCCTGGCGTTGGGCGTGACGTTGGCGTTGATGTTCGTGATCGTGAACGTGTTCGCCATCGGAGGGAGCGAGGAGATCTTCCGGGTTGGCCCCGTGACCGCTTATGACGGGTTGTGGTTTAAGAACCCACGTCTGGATATCCGCGAACTGATGCGGATATTGTTCGTCATCCGGTTGATCGATCCGGTGATCTTGGTGTTCATCGCGGGGAGCGTGGTTCTGTGGTATGCGAAGAATTATCCTCCGGAGAAAAAAGTGTTGTATGACAACATGCCCGCGAAGCTCTACCTCCTCGGCGCCGGATGCTATGCCTTTTCATTCTCGATGTTTTTCGTCGGCTTCCTTTTTCTGGTGGCGCATATATCGAACCAGTGGTGGATCTATTATGTGGGCGCGTTGACGGCCGGGATATTGGAGACGGTCTCGTTGTCCATGCCGGTCAAGAAGCATGTGCAGGTCAGCGAACATCATGAGTGGTGAGGGTCGTGGAATAGTGAATGGTAAAGGAAACAGTGAAATAGTGGAATGGTTTAATGGTGAAAGGCGCCCCCACTGGCTTTTAAAAGCTGTCATTCCCACATGTGTTTAGTGGGAATCTAGACCGAGAGTCGTGGGAAAATATGTAAGACAACGGTCTGTGTGAAGAGCGAACAGATGTTTGTAGGGCTGGATCCCCAACCCTCGGCCACAGATTCCGAGGGCCACAGAATACGAGGTGGAGACATTTGGGGATGACAGATGAAAGAGAAAGTTTAAAAGCGAAAGGTGAATCATTAAAATGAACATGAAAACAAACAAAAATATCGCTTTGGCAGGTCTTCGTTTTTCCTTTTTACTATTCACCATTTCACTATTTTACTGTTTTACTGCTTCTCCTGCTCGGGCGGCGATCGTGATCAACGAGGTGGCGTTCGATGAACCGTCAGGAAGCCCGGACTGGGTCGAGTTATACAATAACGGCAATTCCGCCGTTTCCATTAATGGTTGGACGCTGGACGATGTGGATGCGGCGACTCCCGTCACGATCAATCTGTCGGCCGCGGTTCCGGCGGGAGGGTATGTCGTGATCTTCATCGATGTCGCGGGCTCTGATGAAACGGATTTTTCTGATAATGTCGTAACTCTATATTCCGGAACGACGACGACGGTGGGTTTGGCAGCCAGTGAGGACGAGGTCGCTCTCTACAACAGCGCCACGCAGAGCAGTGCGACCATCGTGGATTTCACGGCTTATGTGGGGGATGGGCAGGCCTATGGGGGTATTGCGGATCAGAACGACGCCATCCTGGCGGGGATCTGGTCCAGCGGGACCTACGTCAGCATCACGGATACGGGGTCCGGTTATTCGATCGGCCGGGTCAATAACGGAGTCGATACGAACGCCGCCTCTGACTGGGTGAAATTCGCCGGTCCTACTCAGGGGACTTCGAACGGAGGGGGCACGGTCGGCGGCGGGACCGGGGCCTCGAACGAGAATTGCTCGAACGGTCTCGACGATGACGCCGATGGTCTGATCGACTGCGCGGACGGAGATTGCCTGAACAGTTCTGAATGTCTGGGGGGCGTCACCGCTTCCACCATCACGGCCAAGAACTTGGAAGTGGATCCCACACGGAACCCGTTCTCGCCTTACGACACGAACCTGTCCTATCAGAACGTGCCGATCATGTTCCACGTCACATCGGCTTCCGTGGTGAAGACCATCCGGGTCAGCAACATCCGGGGGGAGATCGTGCGGGTGCTGGTGGATAACGATACGGGGCCGACCGGAACCAGTCTGGCGGGTCTCATCGACGGGTCCGTCCTCTGGGACGGACGAGACGACGAGGGGAACATCGTTCCCGTGGGGATCTATATCGTTTTCATGGAGGCGGTGGACAGCGTGACCGGAGAACGCGTGACCGGTAAGGACACCGTGGCGGTCGGGCGGGAGTTTTAGTGGTGGATTGGTGGAATAGTGAAATAGTAAAAACAAAAGAGTGAAATGGAAAAACGGGATAGTAGAAGACAGAAAAGTGAAGTGGTAAATGCAGAAAAATAAAATGGTGAATCGGCGTAAAAAAGCAAGGATATCGATGGTAAACCCGAAAAAGGTGAATATGAAATGATAACTGATTTTAAGGATTTGAATGTATGGAAGAAATCGAATGATTTGGCTCATTCGATTTATGATTTGGTGGATACATTTCCGAAAAGATATCTCTTTGGTTTGTCTACCCAACTGGATCGAGCTGTTTTGTCTGTTCCTACAAATATTGCCGAAGGGAGTGCTTCTTCTCACTCTGCCGAGAGGATACAATTTATGAACATTGCTCGACGTTCTTTAAGGGAAGTTCAATCATTGCTGTTGTTCGCAAAAGACCGAGGGATCGTTCCGATAGAAAAATACGCAAAACTTGATGCAGATATCGAGTCTGTCGGGCGCATGCTGAGTGCGTTGATGAATGCTCTGCGCCGGGCAAGGGTGCCCGAGCGGTCTGGAAAAATTGGTGTCTTAGCTTTTTTCTGTGTCTGCGTGCTTTTACCATTCCACCATTCCACCATTTCACCACTTCACGCTTCTTTCGAGGAAAAACCCTACTCCGCGCGCGCCTCGGGGATGGGGGAGGCCATGACCGCCGTCATCGGCGACGCGAATAGTCTCTATTACAATCCCGCGGGATTGAGGTTCTCCAAACATTCGGAACTGTTGACCAGCTATTCCCAGATCATGGCCATGTCCGACCTGACTTACAGCGTGGCCGCGTTCTCGTTCCCGACGAGACGGTTCGGCGGATGGGGATTCTCTTATAGTCAATTCGGGCCGGCTTTTTATCAGGAAACGGAGATCGCCGTCACCAACAGCGTGTTCCTCTCGCCTCAGGCCTCTTTCGGATACACCCTCAAACAGTCCAGTCTGAAACTCAAACGCTATGGATCCGGATCGGCGATGGGGATCGATCTGGGTGTGGCCGGTCAGGTCCATCCGATGGTTCACGTGGGCGTGTCCGTGAGGAACGCCAATCAACCCAATCTGGGAAGCATCCCGGAAAGTCCGTCGCAGGACCTGCGGGCCGGCCTGGTGTTCCGTCCCGTCGCCGGGTACGTGACGGCGCTGGATACGGTGAAACCCGTGAACGGCGAGTTGTCTTATCGGGCGGGGCAGGAAGTCCAGCTGTCGAGACTCCTCTCGCTCCGTTTCGGCGTACAGACTTCTCCAAACCGGTATTCCGCGGGTTTGGGTTTCAGATTCAAGGGCGGCCGGTTCGATTACGCGTTCATCAGCCATCCCTATCTGGAATCGCAGAACCAGATGACCTTGTCCTGGTGGTTCGGTTCCCAGGAGGAAGTCCTCATCGCTCCGACGCCCGTCAAAAAGACGCGCGGCAAGAAAGGTTCGTCGAAAAAGAAGAAATCCAGCACGGAGGCCCCGACGGAGATCGTGGACCTGAACACGGCCTCGATCGAAGAGCTGACGACTCTGCCCGGTATGGGCCGGGTGACGGCTCAGAAGATCATCGATTTCCGCGAGGAGAACGGTTCCTTTAGGACGATCGAGGAACTGTTGAACGTCCCCCGGTTCCAGCGGCGCATGTTCCTTCGCATCCGGAACTACATCACCGTTTCCGGCGGTGCGCCGTCGGCTCCTCCTTCGCCGCCGGTCCGTCCCGCAGCCGTCACGCCTCCCCCGGAGGAGCCCGCCCCGATGATCGAGGAGGAATCGGCGCCGGCTGAAGAGCCGGTGAAGACCAAGAGGCCGTCTTCCGGAGTGGTCCCTGCGTCGGCCGAATAAACGCCGCTGAACGAGGCTATGGTCCATACGATCTCTTTCCGCATCCGTCAGAGCCGGCGATGGCTGTTTTTGCTGTTCCTCATACCCTCGCTGGTCCTTGCCGCCGATAAGATCGACATCAATCTCGCGACCATCGACGACCTGAAGACCATCCCGGGGATGACGGATTCTTTCGCCGAGATGATCCTCTATCAGCGCCAACAGCTCGGATCCTATGCGTCCATGCAGCAGATGCTCTACATCCCGGGGATGACCCCGGAGGCCGTGGAGGCTTTCAAACAGTATCTGCATGTCCCTTCCGAGACCGCCGTCAAGGAATCCACCGCCGAGGAATACCAGGAGGAGATCGAGAGCGAAGAGGGATTCTCCATGGACACGCCGGTGAAGGGGGACGAAGACGCCCTCCAGGAATTGGCGGTCAATCCGCTGGACATCAACCTGGCGACCGTCGATGACTGGTTGGAACTGCCGATGATCGACAAGACGTTGGCTCGTAAGTTGGTGTCGGAACGGCGCGCGCGGAAGAAGTTTAAGAACGTGCAGGAGCTGTTGACGGTTCCGGGGATGACGCCGGCGATCTTGGCGAAGATCAAGCCGTACATCGCGCGGTCGGCCGTCGGGAAAACCCCCGCGTTTTCCGGAGATCTTCGCCTCCGGATGAGGAACGTGAATCCCCGCGGGAGCACCTTCCTCGGCTCTTCTCCCGAATTCCAAAACAACACCTACCTCTATAACCGCGTCCGCATGAAGTTCGGGCAGCAGTCACAGGCGGGCTGGCTGACCAAACGGGCCAGCGTCGGCGCTTCCGCCACGCCGGAACATGTCCAGCGCGTCTGGGCTTTCAAATATTCCATCCAGGAGACGGACGTCGCGGGTCTGGATAAGGTGATCGTCGGGAACTACACCTTGTGTCACGGGCAGGGACTCATCTTCTACGACGGGCTCGGCGAATATGTGCGTCCGGCCAAGGTGAAAGGCCGCGGGGCTAAACAGGATTTCACCAGCGGATCGAACGATTACCTCAAAGGGGCCGTCGTGGACAGCCGGCTGGGGCCGTTCGACACCCAGTTCTTCATCTCCCAGAAGGAATTGGATATGCCGGTCAATAAGGCGGATGGGACCATCAGCATGGACCTCTACACTCTCCGCGACATCATGGGCGACGTGCAGGACGCCGACGGGCTGGTGAACAACGATACCGTGAGCGAACGGTTGTACGGCGGGAGGATCTCTTATCGTCTCGCCAAGAACACCACCGTCGGGTTCACGGGTTACGAATCCCATTACAGCCGGGTGATCGATCCGACGGGGACCACCTATGCGGATTCCCATGTCTTCCGGGGGAACAAGAACATCATCCAGGGATTCGATTTCGACACCAGTTACCGCAGCTTGAACCTGTTCGGAGAGATGGCCGAGTCCCATTCGAGTGGCCCCAACGTCAAGGATCAGTCCGGCAAGGCGTGGACGATGACCCCGATGTTCCGCCTGACGCCGTTCATGCTCTGGATCAGTCTCTTCGATTACGACGCGGAATTCTTCACCCGTCACGGGAAGGGCGTCTCCTATGCCATCGTGGGGTCGCCGGAACAACTGACGGACAACCAGAAAGGCTCCGTGGTCGGGTTCGAATACACCGGGAGCAAATACAAGAACCGGACCAACTATTACATGGCCACGTTCCCCCGGGCGTTGGGGTCGGAGGGAAGCTCAAAACCGCTCCAGGAGTCCCAGGGTCGCCAGATCTACTTCGAGAACTTCTATTCGGTGACGAAACCGTTTGAACTCTATTTCCGTTATCAGCGGTCTGAGCAGGATGCGAACCTTCCCGTTTATTCCAACGGGATCAATACCGGCATCCGCCGGCAGGCGTTGGAAGACGTCCAGAAATACCGTTATCAGGTCACGTGGCGTCCCTCTCAGACGGTGAGGTATCGGGCGCGCTATGAGACGCGTTTCGAGGATTATCCGGGCACCAACGAACGCCAGACCGGACACCTGCTCATGGGGGACGTGCTCGTGAAACCCACCAGGACCCTCTCCATCAACGGGCGCATGTATTTCTTCCATTCCAACGGCGCCACCGTGACTTCCGGTGTGGAGGAGATCTGGAACAAGGTGGTGTACTACCGGCTGGCCGGAGCCATGAACACGCTCACCGGGACGCCGGGGAACCGTTTTTATCTGATCGTCAAGCAGGCCGTCGACAAGGACATCGATGTTTGGTTCAAGTTCGACGTGAACAGGAAGCCGAGAGATCTCAGCACGATCCAGTCCAGCGTGTCGAACCAGCAGGACAAGGCCATGAGCGCCGCGAAATACGGGTTCCACGCGCAGTTGGATTACCGTTGGGGCGGTTCGGTGAGGAAATCAAAAGCGCCGCCGACGCAGACGGCTTCGGCCAAGACGGATTGGGCGGCGGAGCAGGAATAGACCATGAATACGAAAGAGGGGTGGTTCAGGATGAAGACGAATCAATGGAGGGCGGCCGGACTTTTTTTCGTCCTGGCTTTCCCGGTCGCGGTGGAAGCGGAGACCTACCTGGGAGTGCGTGAGTTGGGGGACCCCGTCGTCGGCGTGGGAGCCCGGAGTCTGTCCATGGGAGGCACGGGAGTGGCGCGAGGAGGCCGGGCGTGCACCCTGGCTATCAATCCCGCCGTGATGAACGATTTCGACCGGTCCCGGCTCTCGATGAGCGCGGGCCCGGTCTTTATGACGGAAAAAGCCGCCGAGACCGCCAGCACCACGCGGTTCCGGAACAGCAACTACCTGGAGATCAACGAGTTGGGCGCGGCGTTCCCGTTGGGGGAAAGCCGGTTCCGTTTCGGATTGGCCCTGACGCCCATCACGGATTTCCATTACAAGATGACGTCGTCCATCTACGCGGCGTCGGGCGCGCCAACCAAGACCACGGAGTTGAAGGATTCGGGAGTGGTGTGGGCCTTGTCGCCGGCCATCTCGTTCGGGTTCGGGGATAATTTTTCCCTCGGGCTCTCCTATAATTATTGGACGGGCAGCGAGGACGCCTCGGTGAACCTGAAGAGCGTCTCGTCGGGCGTCCTGTGGGACATCAGCGAGTCGGCCACCTACGGAGGGAGCGCCCTCCGCCTGGGCTTCCGCCTGAAGGCTTCCGAGCGTTTCCAGTGGGGCGGTTATTATCAGCCGTCGTCCAAGATGACGCGGAATTACAGTTTCACCAATTCCACCGCCACCGCGATGAACAAAAGTTCCCAGGACACGTTCGACTTCCCGTCCTCCGTCGGGATCGGGTTCTCCTGTTATGTGCCCAGCGAGCACAACACCGAGTTCAGCATGGAGATCCATCAATCCAAATGGAGCCAGGTCAAGGTCAACGGGGCGCCGGTGAACACGGTCTCCGCCATCAAGCCGATATTTCAGGAAGTGGCCAACCAATCCCCGAACCTGCTGGGATACGGGAACGCCACTCCTCGGAACTACCGTGATGTGACGGAAGTGCGGGCCGGGATCGAGCATGAGCTGGCTCCCCAGATGTTCCTCCGCTACGGGTTCCATTACCTGCCGTGTTACAGCGATCAGACCATCGAGGCGACCTATTTCACCGTCGGGTTCGGAACGCAGATATCGGAGAAAGTGGGTTGGGACCTCGCGGGAGAGTTCGGCAAACGGGACTACACGGGCGACAACCTCTATTACTCGGCCACCAAGAGGGTGGACGAGAGCCACCGGAAGATATTGCTGTCGGGTTTCGTGAAGTGGTGAGATGGTGAAGATAAAAAAGTGAAATGGTAGAAACAAAAGAGTGGAATGGCGAATGGTAAAAGAATAATAGTGAAATGGTAGAAGCAAAAGAGTGGAATGGTGAATGGTAAAAGAATAATAGTGAAATGGTCGAAGCAAGAGAGCGGAATAGTGAATGGTAAAAGCATTATAGTGAAATGGTGAGGAATAATTGGATAAGGGTGAAATAACGGAATGAAAACAAAAATGAATTCAAAGAGTTATGACTGGTCCAAAGAGCTCCGTGGGGTTCTTGGGAATCGCTTTGCTATTTCACCATTCCACTGTTTTTCCATCGCGCGATTGGCTGTTTTCCTATTCACTATTTCACTGTTCCACCATTTCACTGCTTCTCCGGTATATGCGGACGTGGTCATCAATGAGATCTTCTATGATCCCGACGGGTCGGACGCGGGATGCGAATGGGTGGAGCTGTATAACAACGGCGCCTCCGCCGTCAATCTGTCCGGCTGGTTCCTCCAGGCGGACGTAAACGGCGTTTGGACCACCACTACGTCGGCGGTCTCCGCGGTGCTGACGGGATCCATCGCTTCGCGGGGATATTACCTGGTGGCGGATTCCACTTACGCCACTTCTGCCGTCGAGGACCAGGTGCTCGTCACGGGGACGATGGGGATGTCCAATGCGTCGAGTAAGTCGGAGGGGGTCCGGTTGGTGAACGCGGCGTTGGTGGAGATGGACCGGTTGGTCTACGGCACTCCGGACGCCGACGGGATCGGTGCGGAGGGGGGCAGCGGGAACGAGGCGGGAAAGGTGGCCTCGGACAGCAGTCTGGCCCGCCGGGTGGACGGCGAGGACACGAACGTGAACAGGATCGATTTCATGGAGGACACGACGCCCACTCCCGGAACGGGGAACGATCCCGCCGGTTTCGTGCGGGCCGATGTGGAGAAGACCATCAGCTATCCCAACCCGTTCGCACCGGCACGGCACGGCACCGTCAAGATCAGCACCCCTCAATTCCTAGCCACCACTCTGACGGCGATCCGGATCTACAACATGGCCGGAGAACTCGTGCGCACTCTTCAGGAACCTCAATGGGACGGGAAGAACGACGACGGCGATCCCGTGTCGACCGGACTCTATTTCTATGTGATCGAGACCGGGCTCGGGAAGGCCCGGGGGAAAATAACAGTGGTCAGATAGTGGGATGGTGAATGGGAAGGGCAGAATAATCAAATAGTGGAGTGGTGTAAAAGTTGAATGGTAAAAGCAAAAGCGTGGAATGGTGAATGGTATAAGGGTGAAATAACGGAATGAAAACAAAAGTGAACTTAAATGATTATCGTCGGTTTAGAGAACTCTTGAGGGTTCTTTTAAATCGCTTTTCCATTTCACCATTCCACTGTTCCACCATTTTCCTTTTGCTCCTCTCTTCTCCTCTCTGGGCGGGGAAACGGTTCCAGACCACGGGGCAGGCCGGTTATCCGATCTTGAAAGTGCCCATGTCGGCGCGGGCCGTCGGTTTGGGGGAGGCGTTCGTCGGGGGGACCAACGATGCGGCGGCCATGGAATACAATCCGGCGGCGCTCACCACCATGAAGCGGATGCACTTGTCCGCCCTGCACATGATGTATTTCGGCGAGTCGAGTCTTTCCGGGTTCTCGCTGGGATCCCGGTGGGGGGGCAACGGCTGGGGCATCCATTACAGACAATTTTCCGCCGACGACGAAGCCCGGGATGTCCAGGGGACCAAGAGCGGCGATATCACCCATGCGGACACCGTGCTGGCGCTGGCTTACGCGCGGAGGTTCGGCAAACGGTTCAGCACCGGGATAGAATTCAAACAGGTCACGAGAGAGATACAGAAATCGTCGATCCTGGCCGGCGAGGAGGGGGTCAGCGTGGATAATTCCGTGATGGCGCTCGATCTCGGTCTCTTGTGGAAACTGCCGCGCAAGGCGACCCTCGGGGTGTCTCTGCAGAACATCGGTTCCGGCGCGGCTTTCCAATACAGCGGTCCCAAAGATTCAGCCGTGAATCCCTACAACGACAAGACCCAAGGCGCCACGGAGGCGTTGCCGCTCCAGCTCAGATTCGGCGGAGTGTTCCCGTTGGGTTCGATCAACTATTCCTGGGAAGTGCTCCAACCGAAAGACAACCGGGCCGCCGCCGCGTCGGGCGTGGAAGGGTTCCTGACCCCATCCTTCGTCCTCCGGGGAGGGCTCCGTTATCAGCGGTATCTGGATATCTCCATGGGTTTCGGCGTCGAGACCCGTTTCCTGTCGTTCGATTACTCGTTTTCTCCACGTATAGACCTTGGAACCGCGCATCGGGTCTCTCTGGGCATGCGGTTTTGACCCTCCTCTTCAAAATACCTGAAAAATCCACGCCGTCCCGGCTGTGGAACGGTTACCTATTCCTCATCTTCTGGTCCGCCGTCTTCTGCGCGGTGGTCTATCGTCATGAACTCAAACGTGACGAGGATGTCTTTGTGGAGACACGACAGCGTTTGATGAAGCATTATGCGGAGGATGTCTCCGATGCCTTGACGGTGGGAGACGACGTCCGCCTGAACAATCTCCTGCATCGGATGGCGGGGGAAGAATCCGGGCGTTACGCGTTCTTGGCGGGGTCCGATGGAACGGGACGGCAGGCCGGCGATCGGTATTTCCGGGGGAGTCCGGCGGACGATCGATTGGCGTCGCAGGCCCGGCTTGCGGATCGGGTGTTGGTCTTGTCGGAGGACGGGTCGGACCGGATGATCGAGCTCGTGTCGCCGGTCTTCGTTCAAAAGAAACGGTGGGGTGTGCTGCGCTGGGGGGTGTGGACGACGTCGTTGGAGTGGAGGGCCCACCGGATATTGACGGCGGTCCTGATGATGGGAGTCTGGTTCATCGTGGTCTCCGGCGTCGGGGTCTATTGGGCGGAGAAAAAGAAGAAGGTCCCGGAGTCGGAGAGGGTCCCATGAGGCGGTTCCTCGCCGTTGGCGTGCTTTTATCGGGGTTCGCCGTCGATCTGATGGCGCAGGTCTATGAAGTCCGCATTGACGCGGAAGGGGATGCGAAGGCCAGTGCCGAGATCCGCCGATGTCTGAAGACCGCCTACGGTTATTACTACGATGGGAAATATTTCTGGGCGGTGGAGCATTGGCAACGGGTGTTGCGGACGGATCCGTCTCAAAAGACGGCGCAACGATGGAGTTCCCTCCTCTATGACAACTGCGGCGTCAAATTGGGGCGGGTCGATCTCCGTCGGCTTCCGACCAAAGAACGGACCCTCCTCGGGATCTCCCCGCCCCGGACGGAAGACGAAAAGTTGTATCTGGAAACGCTCCAGGCGTTTTTGGAGGAGGATTACGGAGCGGCCTGGGACGGTTGGATGAGATTGAGCCGTTGTCCTCGATACGCCGATGAGGTGCAGTGGCTGTTGTGGGGCCCGCAAGCGAAGTATTATCAATCCTCCTGGGAGGAACGCCGGCAGACCGCCGCCCGGTTTCGGGAAACGTATTCTTCGTGTTTTGCCCGAAGGGGGGGCATCGTGAAAAAGGGGGGGACGTCGGTTTTCCGTCGGTCCGGCGGGGCGGGGCCTCATCTCCTGTCGGCCGTCTACGCGCAGACCACGCCGTCCTTCTCCGGCGATGGAATGACGATCTATCAGGAGCGGTGCGAACCGTCCCTCGACCCTCTGGTGGGGTTGGACCGGCCGGTCCTCGATCGATATCGCAAGGCGCTTTCTTTTTACTGCGCCGGACGCTGGAAAGAAGCCCTCGCCTGGTTCAGGAGCGCTTCCTCCGGACCTGTCCCCCATCTCCCGTCGGCGCGGTCGGCCCGCCGTCTGTCCTGGCTTTACCCCGCGACGGAGAGGAAAATGATCGTGCGGGTGGATTGATCGGCTTTCCCGTGTCCGAAGACGGGGGAGCCGGGCTTCTTGGATAAAAAAAGTTGGGCAAACTTGTCGGCGACGTGATACAATATTTCCGTAGTCGAACCTAGAAACGAAAGGACACAGTTCATGGCGACACCCCGAAGCGGCGTGGGGCGGAAGCAGGTCAAAGAGATCCTTCTGGAATCCAAGATCATCACCGAAGACAAGCTTCAACCGGCCTTGGAGGAAGTCAAGAAGACGGAAAAACCTCTCCAGCAGGTCGTCGTGGACATGAAGCTGTGCGACAAGGTGGACGTGCTCCAAGCCCTGTCGAAAGAATGGCGAGTCAAGGCCGTGGATCTGGCCGAGATGGAGATAGATCCGGAAGTCGTCAAAATCATCCCCGAACAAACCGCCCGCCGCCATCTGGCGCTCCCCTTTGCGAAAGAAGAGACCGTCCTGCTGGTCGCCCTGGCCGACCCCCGAGACTTTTTTGTATCCGAAGACATCCACCTGAGGACCGGATTCGAGGTCCAGGGTTATCTCGCCATGCCCGAGGACATCCTCCGGGAGATCGACAAGGTCTACGGCGTCGTGGGCGCGAACAAGGCCCAGGAACTGATGAAGGGCCTCGAAGAGCAGCGCGCCGCCGAAGGCACGGCCGAAGGCGAGATGAAGCTCGAGAAGATGGAGCAGAAGGCCGATGTGGCCGACGTCGACGCCTCCGCTCCGGAGATCGAACGGATCGCCAACGCCATCATCCTCGGCGCCCTCCAGCAGAAAGCCTCGGACATCCACGTGGAACCTTTCGAGGATCCCGCCGGGAAGAATTCCCGCGTGCTGGTCCGTTACCGCGTCGACGGATTCCTCCGCGAGGCCGGTTTCCAGATCCCTTGGTCTTACCGCAACGCCCTCATGGCCAAACTGAAGATCATGACCAGTTCCATGAACATCACCGAACGCCGCATCCCCCAGTCGGGCCGCATCCAGGTCATGGCGAAGGGGAACCCCATCGAGTTCCGCGTCGAGATCGTTCCGACGGTGTACGGGGAGTCCTGCGTCATGCGTATCTTGGACCGGAAAGCCGTCCAGGTGGACATCAAGGCCCTGGGGTTCATGCCGGATACGCTGGATAAGTTCCTGGGATTACTCCAGGGTATCGGCGGAAAGAAGAACTATGGGTTGGCGCTGGTCTGCGGACCGACCGGAAGCGGAAAATCCACGACCCTGTACGCCGCGCTCAACCACATCAACCGGCCCGACCTGAAGATCCTCACGGCGGAAAACCCCGTGGAATACAACCTTGACGGGATCGTCCAGGTGCAGGTGAACCCGGACCTGAAACTGGGCGAGGACAAGTGTTTCGATTTCGCCACGGCGCTCCGCTCGTTCCTGCGTCTCGACCCCGACGTTATCATGGTCGGAGAAATCCGGGACCAGGAGACCGCTCACATCGCCATGGAAGCCGCCATGACGGGTCACCTCGTGTTCTCCACCATCCACACGAACGACGCCCCGTCGTCCATCTCGCGTCTGACCGACATGGGCGCCCAGTCGTTCATGGTGGCCACGACCATCAAGTGCGTTTTGGCCCAGCGGTTGTGCCGCCGCATCTGCAAGGACTGCAAGGAGAAGAAGGACATCTCCCCCGAAGAGATCGAGGTTTTTAAAGTGCATTCCGTGGAACTTCCCGCCGACGGCAAGATCTATAAGGGGAAAGGGTGCACCACCTGCCAGGGCACCGGATATAAAGGCCGCTGCGGCATCCATGAACTGCTCGTCATGGATGACATCGTCCGTGAGGCCACGTTGAAGGACGTCTCGGCGGACAACATCCGGAACGCGGCCGTTCAACGGTCTCCGCAGAAGATGCGTCTCATGGTCCAGGACGGTCTGGAAAAAGTCAAGATGGGCTACACCACCGTTCGCGAGGTGCTGGGCGGAAGTGGGGACTAAATCCTCGGATACGGGAGTCTGTCCTCGTTGCCGGTCGGCTGTCCCTCGCGGTTCCAAGTTTTGTCCCCATTGCGGTCATTCCCTCCTCGATCATAACCCCCCGTTGTCCCACTGGGCACTCGAAGACATCTTCGAGATCGTCCGCACCATCTCATCCACCCTCGACCTGGACATCCTGCTCAAGAAAATAGGACAGGCGGCCGAACATCTGACCGACGCGGAGGCCTCGTCGATCCTCCTCCTCGACGAATCCCGAAAGAACCTCTATTTCAAAGTCGCCACCGGCGATAAGGGCAGTGTCATCAAGAAACACACGGTCCCCGTCGGCATCGGTCTGGCCGGGTGGGTGGCCCAATACTGGAAACCCATCATCGTCAACGACGTGAAGAGGGACGACCGCTTCATGAAGCAGATGGACACGTCCACGGGGTTCGTGACGCGGTCCGTGCTGGCGGTGCCCATGATGATCGGAGGCGACCTGATCGGCGTCTGCGAGTCGGTGAACAAGAAGTCCGGACCGTTCACCGAGGATGACAAGAACTCCCTCCAGAACCTGGCGAACTTCGCGGCCGTCTCCATCATGAACGCGAAACTGGCCGAGACCCAGCAAAACTTCTTCAGCAATACCATCGAGATCCTCATCGCCGCCATGGAGGCCAGCGATCCCCATTACATCGGCCACCCGACCCGCGTGGCGGAACTGGCCTGCGCCATCGGCCGTCGCATCGGCATCGAGGGACAATCCTATCGCGACCTGTATTACGGCGCGCTCCTCCACGACATCGGGCTCCTGGCGGTCAACCATCAGGTCCTCTCCAACCAGATCAGCGGGCTTTCCCGTGAACGGAGCGCCGAGCGCATCCACCCTGTCCTGGGAGCCGAACTCATCCGGGGGGTCAAACTGCTCAGCGGAGTGGTCCCCCTGGTGAAACATCACCACGAATTGTGGGATGGGTCCGGTTTTCCGGACCGCTTGGCCCGGGAAAACATCCCTCTGGGAGCGAGGATCATCTGCCTGGTGGAACATCTGGAGGAGATCCGGTTGTCCGGCGTGAAGGGGCTGGACCTGGAGCCGATGCAGATCCAGCTGGCGAAGAACGGCGCCGGCGTGAAATTCGACCCCGATATCGTCAAGGCCTATCTGACACTGACCATCGCCCGCCACTCGATGGAAGTGCTCTGAAGGCGCTCCCCCCTCGTTTTTCCATGAGCGCATCGAACCGGCTCCGGGGTCTCTATCCCGCCCTGTTGATACTGTCTTTCTTCTCTGTCATCGTCCTCCATGGCATCCTGACCCTGTCTCCCGCCTGGGACGAGATCGTCTATCCCGCCGCCGGATACACTCAGCTGAAGACCGGCGCGATCCACGTCAACACCGAACACCCTTTCCTATCCAAACTCCTCTACGGAGTCCCGTTGCTCGTCCTGAACCCCGCACTTCCGTCGATGGATGTGAAGGATCCTTATCGTTACGGGTATGACTTCACCTTCAAGAACAGGGTCCCTCCCCTGACGCTCATCCTGTGGAGCCGTGTTCCCGCCCTGGTATTTTTCATCCTGACCGGGCTGGCGATCTTCGGCGGTTTGAGGCGGCTGGCCGGTCAGTCGGCGGGGTTGGCCGGATTGATGGCTTTCTGCGCGACGCCCATCTTCCTGTCCCGGGCGGAGTTCGCCCTCTTGGAGATGCCCATGTATTTCTTCATGGTTGCCTCTCTCGCGCTCCAGGAGGCCTGGCGGAGGACGGGGCGGAGAGGATGGTTGTGGGGGTGCGGGATCGCCCTGGGAGCCGCCCTCTTGTGCAAGATGGCCGCGATCCCCGTCGTCGTGACGGTGTTGTTGATGGAACTGGTGTTCATCCCCGGTCAAAAACAGGTGACGGCGCGGTTTCTGAACACGGTCATCGTTTCGACGGCGTGTTTGCTGACATTCAGCCTGTCCTATGCGATCTGGGGAGGCGGTCTCGCGGCGCTCCGGCATGTGGTGGAAACGTTGATCGGGTTCCAGAAAGAACCTTTCTATCCCTTTTATTTTTGGAACGGACGGATGCTGCACAATCCGCCGTCGCCGGTATCCTGGTTCAGTTTTGCCGTCAAAGCCCCGCCGTTCCTCCTGCTCCTGGCCGTGATCGGCTTATGGCAGTGGGACCGGAGCGGGAAGAACCGTCCGATCCTGACGACACTGCTCGTTCTGGTCGTCGTCACGTTCATGATCGTCTTGTCCGCCCGGGACGCCGTCTCTTCGGTGCAGATGTCGGCGGTCTATCTGGGCGTGGCCGGCGCGGTCAGCGGCGTCTCCCTGCTTTTTTCGTCTGAGGGAAAACGTTTCTGGAAGGGAACGGTCATTTTCCTGGCCCTGTGTCATTTTCTCGACGTGGGTTCCGTCCACCCGAATTATCTGGCGTATTTCAGTCCGTTGGTCGGCGGATCGGACCGGGGATACCTGTGGCGTTCGGATTCGGATCAGGACTGGGGACAGTCCTTGCCGGCCTTGGCCCGATATCTCCGTCGGCAAGGGGATCCTGAAGTCCTCTTGGCCTACAGCGGCGCGGCCGACCCTCAGCGTTATGGCATCCGTTATCAGGACCTGTGTTCTCCAGCTTTGGTCAGCAAGATGCACACGGGACAGAACGTCCGCGAGGAGGGGGAAACCGTCTATGTCGCGCTCGGCGCGAAAGTGATCCAATCCGAGACGCGGTTGATCGGATGGATATGGGAGAACAGGATGCCCTTGGAAATAGTGGACCAATGCTTTTTTGTATATGATATATCCCGGGATGTGGAAGCATTCCGATGGATGGGATTCGTCTATGCCGCACAGAACCGCTTTGAGAAAGCCCTGTGGGCCTTTCGCAGGGTTCAGAAGATGGGACGAACCGTCCCCGACGATCTGGAAATGATCGGTCGGCTTGAGAAAATCATCGAAGATCAGAACGCCACAGGGTCTCGTCCCGCCGCCAGTTCAGATGGGACAGCCGAATCAAAACAGGAGGATCAACCATGAGCGAGACGCCGATCACACCGTTGGGACACATCCGGGTCCTGGATTTTTCCAGGGTCCTGGCCGGGCCTTTCACTTCCCAGATCTTGGCCGATTTCGGCGCCGAAGTGATCAAGATCGAGAATCCTGACGGGGGAGATGACACCCGGGCCTGGGGCCCCCCGTTCCTGAACGGCGAGAGCGCGTATTTTCTTTCCGCGAACCGTGGAAAGAAATCGGTCACGATGAACTTGAAAGAAGAGAAGAGCCGGAAATTGGTGTTGAACCTCATCACAAAGTCCGATGTCATCCTTGAAAATTTCCGCCCGGGCACGATGGACCGTCTGGGCTTCGGGTATCCGTCGGTGGCGCAGATGAACCCGAAGATCATCTATTGTTCCATCTCCGGATACGGTCAGACGGGGCCGTTCAAAGATAAACCGGGTTACGACCTGGTCGCCCAGGGGATGTCCGGCGTGATGGCCTTGACGGGAGAGACGGACGGTTCACCCTTTAAAGTCGGCACGTCCATCGCCGATCTGGTGGCGGGACTCTATGCCATGCAGGGGATCCTGCTGGCGTTGGTGGCCCGTGAACGCACCGGCAAGGGGCAACGCGTGGATGTGTCTCTGTTGGATGGACTGGTGTCGCTCCTGTCCTATCAGGCCGGGATCTATTTCGCCACCGGACAGGCCCCGACGCGGCGGGGAAACCAGCACCCGACCATCTGCCCCTACGAGACGTTGAAGGCCTCCGACGGTTATTTCAATGTGGCGGTGGGGAACGAGAAGTTGTGGGCGTTGTTCTGCAAGCTGATCGGCGAAGAGGCGCTCGCTTCCGACGACCGGTTCAAGACCAATTCGGACCGGGTCAAGAATAGACCTGCGTTGTTGAAAATATTGGATGGGGTGCTGATCAAGAAAAAAGTGCAGGAATGGATGACACTTTTCGACAAGAACGGGATCCCCGGCGGCCCCATCCTTCCGTTGAACGAAGCGCTGACCCACCCGCACGTGCTGGCGCGGGAGATGGTGCTGGAGGGGGACCATAAAAAAGCGGGGAAGATCAAGATGTTGGGCGTTCCGGTGAAATTATCCGACACCCCCGCCCGTCCGGACGGTGTTCCACCCTTACTGGGTGAGCATACCGACGAGATATTTAAGAAATATTCCGACTGAGGGGGGAATCCCGTGACGAAAAACGAGATATTGGAATTCATCAACAAGAATCAGGCGTGCCATCTGGCCACGGTGGAGGACGGTCGCCCGCGCGTGCGCGGGATGCTGGTCTATCGGGTGGACAAGGACGGACTGGTGTTCCATACCGGGACCACCAAAGACCTCTACCGCCAACTGATGACGAATCCCGCCGTAGAGTTCTGTTTCGACAGCCCCGACCGGAGCATCCAGGTCCGCGTGAGCGGGATCGCCGAGATATCGAAGGACGCCGCGCTGAGGGGCGAGATCGTCTCTCAACGTCCTTTTCTGAAGAAGATCGTCGACGAGCATGGGGAGGAACTGCTGGCCGTCTTCGTCGTGAAAAAACTGAAGGCGTCCGTCTGGACCTTCGCCGTGAACTTGGCTCCCAAGGAGTGGGTCGACCTGGACTAGGATTTCCGACGGGCCTCGGCCGTTTCGGGGGCCCCGCTCTTGTCAATGGATTCCAGAAGACCTAAAATTCGGCAATGGAATCTCCCATCGACGAGCTGATTCGCAGGCACGACAACTTTCAATTCGAGATCAAGCTGGGCTACGACCTCAACCGGCAGCGGAAAAATGACCGATACAAGGTCGAGTTTTATTTCTTTTTCCCGGCCAATCTGGACGTCAACGAGACCACCTATACCAAGCAGCAGTTTTATCGCGACAGACTCCTCTACATCCGTTTCAAAACCCCCGATTTCTCATTGAGGGCGTTGACGGACCCAGGACAATCCGCTTCTCCCCTGAACAAAATCTCCGCCAAGTTAGAATCATGTTCCTCAGGAGGATTGCCGGAGACCCAGAGGAGTCTGGAATACGAGATCCAGCTGTTGGGATGTGTTTTTAAGAGCGCGCTCCGCGATCACGCGCTTTCCATCGAAAAAAGTCTCCGACGGGGTCCTGAATCTCCGTCTGATCAATGCCGGGAGGACGGCTCGGGTTTATTGGGGGAATACATCCGCGAAACGCGCCGAATACTGGCGATGTACCGTTCTTACCGGGATCGTTTCCAGCCGTCGATTTTGCCGGAGAGATTGATCAACTGTTATGTTTTCACCGATGAATATCTCAGTCTCTTGATGGAAGGGCGGACGTATCAGTTACTGAAGTTCATCCGGGAGAGGCCGTCCGTCCCGTCTGTTGTGAAGGATGCGGAGCCGTCACTTCTCTCGATCATCCAGGAGGAGATCGCCTATCGGCGGGAGCGGGGATATCCATCCCTCCTTCAGCCGGATCGAGACAACGAGGTCTTCGTTTTTCGGATGAGTGTTTTGAAGAAGTATATCTCGTCCATCCTCCACCTCCCGATCGAGAGGTGCGAGGACAGTTTCGGGCTTCGGCAGATGGCGATGGCCATCGGGGCGGGGATCGCCATGGTGTTCGCCACTTCGATCGCCTTCTATTACCAGCGTATCTATGGAAACCTTTCTCTCTCCTTTTTCATCGCCTTGGTCATCAGTTATATGTTCAAGGACCGGATCAAGGCCCTCACCCAGAACTATTTCCTCCAGAAGCTTTCCCGGCATCTTTTCGACCATCATATCGATATTTTCGACCATTTCAACGGGGAGAAGATCGGGCGGTGCCGGGAGAGTGTTCAGTTCGTCAAGGAATCGATGGTCGATACCCGGATACTCCGTTTGAGGAACCGGGACCACATCACGGAGATCGAGAACGGTTGGCAGAAGGAAAAGATCCTCTACTACGTGAAGGAGACGACTTTGAATCCGGGAGACGTCATGCGGAATCAATCCCGGAAGTCCGCCGTCACGGATATCTGCCGGTTCAATATCCGGAACTTCCTGCGGAAGATGGACGATCCCCGCACGACGTTGTTTCGCTTGGAGGGAGAGGGGTGCCAGGAGGTTCAGGGAACCCGGGTTTATCACATCAACATCGTCGTCAAATTCGCCGTGTCGTCGCGGGTCCGATATGAACGCGTCCGGTTGGTCCTGTCACGCGACGGAATCAAACGGATCGAGCCGGTCGGCGGCGAAACTCCTTCCGCTGACTGATATAAAATCGAGGATCGGTCCCGCCGTCGCCTCACTAAAATCACCTTCCGCCCGCCCTCAAAATTTGGTAGTTTTGTAAGCGCCATCCTATGAATAAGAAAATCACCATTGTCGGAGCCGGAAACGTCGGCGCCACCTTAGCTCAACGCCTTGCGGAAGCCGAACTGGCCGATATCGTCCTCGTCGACGTCCCACAGACCGAAGGGATGCCGGCGGGCAAAGCGCTCGACATCCAGCAGGCGGGCCTCATCTATGGGTATGACTGCCGTGTCCGGGGATCGACGGATTACGACCTCTCCCGGGATTCCGACATCGTGGTGATCACGGCCGGTGTGCCGCGCAAGCCGGGGATGAGCCGGGACGACCTCCTCTCCACCAACGCGAAGATCGTCCGCGCGGTGACCGAACAGGTTGTCCGCACCTCCCCCAACGCCATCCTCCTCATCGTCTCCAACCCGTTGGACGCCATGTGTTACGTGGCCCTGCAAGTCTCCAAATTTCCCAAACATCGAGTGATCGGCATGGCCGGGGTCTTGGACTCGGCCCGGATGGCGGCTTTCGTGTCCGAGGCGCTGAACGTGTCGGTGGAGAACGTCCAGCCGATGGTGCTGGGCGGCCATGGCGACACCATGGTCCCGATCCCGCGTTTGACGACGGTGGCGGGCGTCCCGGTCACGGAACTGATGCCGAAAGAGAAGCTGGACGCCATCGTCCAGCGAACGAGAGACGGCGGGGCCGAGATCGTGAGACTGCTGAAGACCGGCTCGGCCTATTACGCTCCGTCGGCCAGCGTGGCGGCGATGGTGGAATCGATCTTGAAGGACAAAAAGAAGATCATGCCCTGCGCGGTCTATCTGCAGGGGGAATACGGGATTTCGGACGTGTTCGCCGGAGTCCCGGTCAAGCTGGGTTCCCGCGGAGTGGAGGAGATCATCCCCCTGGAACTGACGGGCGACGAACAGTCGGCCTTGAAGAAGTCCGCCGAGAGCGTGAGGGACCTCCAGGAAACGCTGAAACGGATGGAGGTCTTGAAATGAACGCGGGACCTTCTTTTCGTCGGGCCGAACGGCCTTGAATCCAATGTTGCTCGCGGTCGACATCGGGAACACGCAGATCGCCTTGGGCCTCTTCAAGATGGACCAGGGCAAGACCGTCAAGGGGAACGTGTTCTCCTGGCGGATGAAGACCGACCGGGATTCCACGGCCGACGAATACGGGATCAAGATTCTGGACCTGTTCCATTACGCGTCGGTGGAATCCGCCGCGGTCAAGGGATTGATCATCGCCAGCGTCGTCCCTCCCTTGGACAGACCGTTCCACGACATGGCGAAGAAATATTTCAAGCGGGACGCTCTTTTCATCGAACCCGGAGTCAAGACGGGCATCAACATCCTCTACCACTCGCCCTCGGAGTTGGGGGCGGACCGGATCGTGAACGCCGTCGCGGCCTATGACATGGTCAAAGGCGCGGCCATCGTGGTGGATTTCGGCACCGCGACCACGTTCGATTGCATCACTCAAAAAGGCGAATATCTGGGGGGGATGATCGCGCCCGGCATCCTCATGTCGTCCGAAGCGTTGGCCGAGAAGACCGCGAAACTTCCCCGCGTGGACGTCCATGCCCCCAAGTCCGTCATCGGCAAGAGCACCGTGGAGAGCATGCGGGCCGGCATCTTTTACGGGTATATCGGTTTGGTGGAGGAGATCGTCCGTCAGTTGAAGAAGGAGATGGGGGGCACTCCCAAGGTCCTGGCCACGGGGGGATTGGCCTCCCTGATGGCCCCTTCGACGAAGTGCATCAAGAAGGTCATGCCGGACATGACTTTGGAGGGACTTCGCCTGATCTGGGATATGAACAGCAACGGTTGACAATTGGGACTTTTGTGGAAAACCTTGTGGGTAAGTTCTTAAATTTGGCTTAAAAAGATGTAAATGAAATCGGTAGCTGTGAATATATTCACATGCTGGGGGTATAAAAGTATGAAAAAAATGAGGTTTTTGACCGCTGTTTTAGTGGTCTTTATGGCCGCAATTCCGTCTATGGCGGCTGTTCAGGATGACATCCGGTCCGATTCGGCTCTGATCGGAAAATGGTTCGGAAAACAGATCGGGGAAGCCATCGCTTTCAACGGTGCTTCCAACCCCCAATTGCCCGGAAACGTGTGCAAACTGCTCGGTGCGGAGGTCGGCGTTTCGGGAGTCGTGAGCGTCAGCCAGTGGGACACGGACGAATTCCGGAAGTTGCCCCTGTCGTCGTTCGATAACGCGAACAAGGACGTCATCTCTCTCCCGAAGGACATCCCGCTCCCCTCTTGGGTGGCCCACGCGAAGGTCGGATTGCCGTTGGGCTTGGATCTGGGCGTCAAATATGGGACTTTCGACATGGATAAAAAGACGGCGGATTCAAAATCGGAGTTCAGCAACTCCGTCACGGGGGTGGAGATTCGCAAGCGGCTCATCGGCGGTGACGGCCTGTCGGACGCGGTCATCCCGGATCTGGCGCTGAGCGTGGCCTACGACATGATCTCCGGCGACGTGAAACGCACCGAACCGTATGGAGCCGCTCTGTTGGGCGGGCAGACGCTGACCGCCGACACCACCTGGAAATCGGAATGGGACGTCAAGACGATCACGGCGCGCCTGGTCCTCAGCCAGAAGATCCTGATCGTGACGCCGTTCATCGGCGGCGGCGTGACGGCCAACTCCGGCGACGTGGAGACCACGGTCCAGACGCTCGGCACCGTGTCCACCGGCGGTGTGGTGGCCGAATCGGTCAAAGAGAAGGTGAAGATCAACAACTCCAACGTCCATTTCCTGGGCGGCGTGGAGATCGCTCTTTTTCCCTTGGTGCGGCTGAACGTGAGCGGCGTCACGGGAGGGGATCATAAAGCGGTATCGGCAGGCCTTCGGGCTCAATTTCGTTGAAATCACAGAGGAGGATGTCATTCATGAGTAAAGCACGTCAATCGATGGTATGGGTTACCGGTCTGGCGGTCGTTCTGGCTTTGTCTTCTTGCGCCACCACGCCGAAAATCACGCGGACCGGAGCGGATGAACAGATCGACCTGAGCGGGAACTGGAACGATACGGATTCCCAATTGGTGTCCCAGGAGATGATCCAGGACGCTCTCGGCCGTCCCTGGCTGGATGATTTCACGACGGCGAAAAAGAACAAGCCGCGCGTGATCGTCGGACAGGTGATGAACAAGAGCCACGAACACATCAACACGGAGACGTTCGTGAAGGATCTGGAGCGGGAGTTGACCAATTCCGGCCGGGTGAAGTTCGTCGCCTCGAAGGAGCAGCGCAATGAGCTTCGGGAGGAACGGATGGACCAGGCCCAGAACGCCAGCATGAGCACCGCCAAGAGCATGGGCAAGGAAGTCGGGGCGGACTACATGGTGAAGGGGCAGATCAACACGATCCTCGATGCCGCCGGCAAGATGCAGCTCAAGTATTATCAGATCGAGCTGGAATTGATCGATGTGGAGTCCAACGAGAAGGTCTGGATCGGCCAGAAAAAGATCAAGAAGGTCGTCCAGCAGAGAGGTTCAAAGTTCTAATACGGGCGGTCTGACCGCCTGAACGAGGGTCCGGGTCTTTCCCGACGAGGGGGAGGCCCGGACCCCCCACGTTTTTCCAAAGAGGGGCGCTTCTATGATGAAACGAATGTATCGCATGGGTTGGCTGAGAATCTTCGTGTTGAGCGCGGTGCTGTTGTCCGCCTGCGCTTCCCCGGGCGGCATCTCCAAGAACCTGAACAATCTGGTCGGGGCCGGGAAATATCCGGAAGCCGTGATCCTGGTGGAAAAATCCAAGGAGTCCAACTACGGCAAGAAGAACGCGCTCCTCTATTACCTGGACCTGGGCATGCTCCAGCATGTGGCCGGACAATACGAACTGAGCAACCGGTCGTTCGAAGAAGCCAAACGCCTGGCCTATGAGCTCTTCACCAAGAGCGTCACGACGGAGGCCTCCACGTTCCTGGTCAGCGATAACATGCGCCCCTATTACGGCGAGGATTTCGAGCGGGCGTTGATCCACGTGTTCTCCGCCCTGAACTACATCTATCTGGGCCAGTCCCAGGAAGCCATGGTGGAAGCCCGCCAGGTGGATTTCCTCCTGACGAAACTCCAGACGGATTACGGCTATAAGAACGTCTTCAAGGAAGACCCGTTCGTGCGCTATTTCATGGGGATGCTGTTCGAGAACCAGGGCGAGTTGAACGAGGCCTATATCTCTTATTGGAAAGCGCTGGAGGCGTATGAGAACGCGGTGAAACCGTTCGGCTTGACGATCCCGCGCCAGCTGGTCGCCGACGCGTTGCGCGCGGCCCAGCGTCTCGGTTTTACCGACGAGATCGACCAGATCAAGAAACGGTGGGGCAGCGCCGCCTCCGTGGTGCCGGGGCCCCTCCCGAAAGGGTCCGGGGAACTGGTGCTCTTCAACTACAACGGGTTGGCGCCGCACAAGGTGGACCTGAATTTCGAGATCGCGTTCGGAAAGGGATGGGCCTACGTCACCGCCGCCAAGGTGGAAGGCGAGGACCAGAAGAAGGTGTCCGAAGCCTCGTCCATCGCCAAGACCATCGTGGCCGACGAGATGGTGAAGATGTCTTTCCCGAAATACGAACCGACCTCCTATAAGATCCGCGGGATGAGCGTCACCGTCCCCGGCGTGAGCGAGGCGGTCCATTCCGCCGAAGTGGTGGAGGACATCGGCGCGTTGGCCGTGAAGAGTCTCGACGACCGGATCAACCGCGTGCGCGCCAAGACGATCGCCCGCGCCGTGCTCAAGTTCGTCCTCGCCAAGAAGACCGGCGAGGTCGTGAGCGAGAAACGGGGGGAACTGGCCGGCTGGCTGGCCAAGAAAGCCCTTCAAGTGGCCGCCACCGCCACCGAACAGGCGGACAAGCGCTGCTGGCAGTCCGTTCCCGACAAGGTGCAGATGGCGCGCATCGTCCTTCCGGCGGGGGAACATCAGCTGAAACTCACCTTCCGCGACGCCGACGGAGACGCGGTGGGGACACAGGATTTGAGCGTGAAGATCGTGGCGGGACGTAAAACGTTCGCCAGCGTGCGGTCCGCTCAGTGACAAAGGGGGAATAACATGAAGAGAATCTGTCTCGGTTTATTGTGCATCGCCTTATCGGTGACGGCCGCGTCGGCCGCTAAAAAGCCGGCTTGGATCACGGGGGCCGACAAGAACTATCCCGACCAGACGTTCATCCTCGGCGTGGGGATCGGCCGAGACATCGATTCGGCCCGGTCTGCCGCCCGCGCGGAGATCTCCAAGGTCTTCCAGGCGCGCGTCCAACAGTCCGTGACCGACGTCCAATCGGAAGGCACCCAGACCGGCGGGAAGAAACCCGTCATGACCGGCAGCCAGTCGACGGAGATGAAGACCCGCGTGGCCACCGACGGCCTGCTGGAGGGAGTGCAGATCGCCGAGACCTGGTTGGACGAGAAGGCCAAGACCCATTATGCGCTCGCCGTGCTCGATAAGATGAAGATGCGGGCGGCCCTCTCCGGGCAACTGACCGAGATCGAGGAGAAAATGGAATCCTATCTGGGCCAGGCGAAAGCGGCGACGAGCCCCCTCGAGAAGGCCAAGGGTCTTTCCCAGGCGCTCAAACAGATGGACCTCAAGGAACCGATCCTGGCGAGGAAGCGGATCGTGGACCCGAGTCCCATGCCGGATCTTCCGGGGAGCCTGTCCCGTCCCGAGATCGAGAAACAGTTGGGTGACGCTCTGGGCCGGATCCAGTTCGTCGTCGACGCCGGGAAGGACGACCAGGGCGCCCGGATCCACGAGCTGGTGAAAGCCGAGATCACGAAGAAGGGATTCAAAGTGAGCGATACGGCCGCCGCGACCGCGCCGGAATCGCCGGTGATCGTCGTGAAATGCCGCCTGTCCGTCGAGCCGTACGACCGGGGGAATCCCCAGTGGAAGTTCTTTCTTTGGAAAGGCACATTCGAGATGTATGATGGCGTCGGTGGGAAGATGTTGTATTCCTCAGCCCCCACCGGAGAGGAGGGCCATCTCACGGAGAGCGGCGCTCAGACCAAGGCCAAGACCGTCGGGGAACAGGCGTTGGCGGCCGAAGCGGGGCAGCGCATCTCGGATTACGTTTTTGGACAGTAGAGCAGGGGCAGTTTCGTAATATATCAATCAGAGGAGGAATGATTCACATGAATAGAATGCATTGGAAGACTTTGGGCATCGTCTTGGCCGGAGCGTTGTTGGCCGGCTGCGCGTCAGGCCCGAAGAAGCCGGATTGGGTCATCAAGGGAAGCGGCGCGTTCCAGGACGCGGGAAAAAAGGTGCTGTACGGAGTGGGAGTCGCCGAAGGGATCCGTTCCGAAGCGTTGAGACGGACCACCGCCGACAACCGCGCCATGGCCGATATCTCCAAGCAGATCTCGACCCTGTCGACCTCGCTCATGCGCGATTACATGGGCTCGACCAGCGTGCCCGCGGCTGAAAAAGAGAGCGGCGAACAATACATCGAGAACACCATCAAGACGTTCGCCTCGAACACGTTGTCCGGAGTCAAGGTGATCGACCGGTATGAAGACGAGAAGAAAGGGACGCTGTATTCCCTCGCCTCGTTGAATATCGACGATCTGAAGGCGACGGCCGATCAGATGAAGGAACTGAGCCAGGGTGTGAAGGAATACATCAAGGCCAACGCGGAAAAGGCGTTCGATAAGCTCGAAACGGAACAGACGAAGAGCGCCCAATAAACTCGCAGTCATTTCAAACAGAAGGCTCGGCTTATTCGTAAGCCGGGCCTTCTGTTTGGTGAGGACCCCATGACCCGTCCGCGTCATCCCGTCAAGATCGTCGTCCGGATACTCCTCGTCCTCTTTTCCGTCGAGGCCGCGCTGTGGCTGACCGGAAGGATCGGCCTGTCTGTCTTTGAATATCGTCTCCGACTGGACTCGGGTCGTTCGTCGGGCTTGTTCCGTATCCTATTTCTCGGCGAATCGACGATGCAAGGTTCCTCTTTGATGGAGCCTCGCCGGGATCGTTTCTCCAGCCTTGTTCAGTATCGAATCAACGCGATGCCGACGGTCCGTCCAACCCATTGCATCAATCTCGGCTTTGCCGGCATGGGGTCGGGTCTCATGCTGGCCCGCTTGAAGATGAATCTCCTGTTCTACGAACCGCAGATCGTGGTCATTCAGGCCGGCAACAATGCGGAGATGGGGAACCTGGCCTCCTATATCCATCTGTTGGGGACTGAGTCCCGCATCTCCCGGGAAACGCTGAAATCAATCCTTACCCTGTTTCAAAATCTGCGGACCGTCCGATTCATTAACACTGTTTTGGACGTGGTGCTGAACGCCAATACGGATGATTTCCGTCGGAAACATCAGAGATATCTCAACAGCGCGCACTTTAACAGGCTCCATGTGGAAATCAATGTGGCCAATATCGGAAAGATGATCGATCTTGTCAGGGGTTCGGGGGCTCGGGTCGTCCTGTGCAATTATTTCGAATCGGGCGCCAACGAGTTCTTGGACGAGATCAAGGCCGACAAGAACGTCGTCTTCTGCGACAACCGGGACGTCTATCAGGCTTCCTTGCGGAATCCCGGAGGATCGGATCTGATCAGTGTCGACGGTTGGCATCCGAACGAAAAGGGCCATCGCCTGATCGCGGAGAACCTCTATCAGACGATGCTCGACGCCGGTTACCTGGCCGACGTGCTTAAAAAATAGCGTTTCTCACCGAAAAACTTTCTTACCATTCTCTCCGGATCTGACGCGTTTGTCATGGCGGAACAGGTCCATTTTTGGTAAAATCATCGTCTTACGTGATTTTATAGCTTGGGCTGAGTCTGGTTTCAAGGGATTCCATTGGCTTCTGTTTCGGAAAATTACAGGTGTCTGCGCGACCGGATGGAGGAAGCCCTTCATCGGGCCGGACGGTCTTTGACAGAGGTGACCTGGGTGGCCGTGACGAAGAACGTGTCTCCGGAGGTCATCCGGCAGGCTTGGGATTGCGGCCTCCGGCATTTCGGCGAGAACCGCGTCCAGGAAGTGCAGCGCAAATGGTTGGACCCGTCGGGGCGCCGTTTCCTGGAAGACGTCACCCTTCATATGCTGGGTCATCTGCAGACCAACAAGTCCAAACCGGCCGCCCGGTTGTTCGACTCTCTTCAGTCTCTCGACGGCCTTCCCCTGGCGCAGATGTTGTCTCGGGAGTGCGTCGCCCGGGAGAAGACGCTCGATTGTCTCATCGAGGTCAAGGTCTCCGAAGAACCGACGAAGACGGGGGTCTCCCCGGAAGCCCTCGGCCTGTTGATGGCGGAAGTGTTGGCGCACCCGGCTCTGAGGGTGAGGGGATTCATGACCCTGGCCCCCTATTCGGACGATCCGGAGAAGTCTCGCCCCTATTTCAGGAAGCTCCGCGAGTTGGCGGAGATCCATCGAGGTTCGTTCTCGGGAGAACGGCCGGTCTTGTCGATGGGGATGTCGCACGATTTCGAAGTGGCTCTGGAGGAAGGGGCCACGATGGTCCGGATCGGGACCGCTCTTTTCGGCGATCGGCCGGCGATCCACAAAGGATGAACGATGCGTTCGCGTGAGGTGTGTTTCATCGGCGGAGGGAACATGGGGGAGGCCCTGATGGCGGGGATCCTGTCGTCGCGCCTTGTCAGCCCCTCCCGGGTCCTCGTCACGGACGTCCGTCCAGGCCGGTTGGCCCAGTTGAAGCGGAAATACGGCGTCGGGGTCGGAGTCGACAACGCGACGGCGGCCGCTTCCAGCCGGATCGTCGTTCTGTGCGTGAAACCGCAGCAGATGGAATCGATTTTGAAGGAGTTGGGACCGGTCCTGCGTTCCGATCAATTGGTGGTCTCCGTCGCGGCGGGTGTCCGGACGGGGCGGATCGAGAGGGCCCTCCGGAAACGGGTGCCCGTGATCCGGGTGATGCCCAACACCCCGGCCCTTCTCGGCGTCGGCGCGCTGGTGTATTGCCGGGGCCGGTTCGTGCGGAAATCACACGAGGTCTGGGCTCGGCGGTTGTTGGGATCGTCGGGGCGGGTGTGGACGGTGCGGGAAAAAGCGATGGACGCCGTGACGGCGTTGTCGGGCTCCGGTCCGGCCTATGTCTTTTATGTGGCGGAATGCATGGCGGCGGCGGGCCGCCGGTTGGGTCTGGCCGGAGCGCTGGCCGAATCGTTGGCCCGGCAGACCGTCTTCGGCGCGGGAACGATGCTCTCCCGCACGCAGGATCCGGCCTCGGTATTGAGGGCGCGGGTGACGTCCCCCGGGGGGACCACCGCCGAAGCCATCCAGGTTTTCGAATCGCTTCAGATGCGGAAGATGTTTCTTGAGGCCATGACGGCCGCTGCCCGCCGTTCGCGGCGGTTGTCCGGAAAATAAGATCAAAGTGAGGAAGGTGTCCCACATATGATTATCCGAGTCAGAGTCATACCAGATGCGCCCCGAAGTGAAGTGGTCGGCCGGATCGGTTCCACGGTCCGAGTCAAGGTCGCCGCCCCCGCCATCGACGGGAAGGCCAATGCAGAATTGACGGATTTTTTGGCGGATTTCTTCGAAGTGAAACGGCGCAACGTGAAGATCCTCCGGGGACAGAAGGGCAAGGAGAAGACCGTCGAAGTGAACGGCCGTACGGAAGAAGAGCTGGAAGAAGTCCTGGAAACGATCCCCTGACGCGAATTCCGCCATCGCCTCGGATCCGACTCCCTTGAAAAATCTCACCTATCATCCCGCGGTCTTGGCGTTCCGGTGGACCGGAACGTCCCTCCTGGTGCTGGAACAGAAACGACTGCCTCGTCGGGAAGAGTTCATCCCGTGCCGCACCTATGAACAGGTGGCCCGCTCCATCCGCGATATGTCGGTGCGGGGCGCGCCGGCCATCGGGTGCGCGGCGGCCTATGGGGTCGCCCTCGCCGCCCGCCAGAAAAATTTCAAAACGGTGCCGGAGTGGGTCTCCTATCTCCGGAAAGTCAAGAAGGTCCTCGCGGCCACCCGGCCCACCGCCGTCAACCTCTTCTGGGCGTTGAACCGGATGGAGGCCTGTTGGACCACCGCGCTCCTCGAGCGCGGCGAGGGGAAGAACCTCGGCGCCGCGCTGTCCCGCCGGCTCGCGGCGGAGGCGGACGGCATCTTCCGGGAGGATTTCGAGGGGAATCTCCGGATGGGACGTTACGGGGCGGCCCTCTTGAAGAAAGGGTCGGTCATCCTCACCCATTGCAACGCGGGGTCTTTGGCCACCGCCGGTCACGGCACGGCGCTGGGCGTCATCCGGACGGCGCATCGTCTCGGGAAGGTGAAGAAGGTCTTCGTGGATGAGACGCGCCCCTATCTGCAGGGAGCCCGATTGACCGCGTGGGAATGCCATCGGGAAGGGATCCCTTACGAATTGATCACCGACAACATGGCGGGCCATTTCATGAAGACCGAACGGATCGACGCGGTCATCGTCGGGGCCGACCGCATCGCGGCCAACGGGGACACCGCCAATAAGATCGGCACCTACTCGCTGTCGGTCCTGGCCCGTTTCCACGGGATTCCGTTCTATGTCGCGGCGCCCCGGTCCACCGTGGATCTTTCCATCCCCGACGGTTCCCATATCCCCATCGAGGAACGTTCCCGCGACGAGGTCGTCCGGGTCGGGAACACCTGCATCGCGCCTCCCCGCGTGGTCGCGCGTCATCCCGCTTTCGACGTGACTCCGTCCCGTCATATCGCGGCCATCGTCACCGACGTTGGCGTGGTCCGTTCTCCCTATGGGGCCGGTCTCCGGAGGATCAAAGGTGTCTAAACCCACGCCCCCGCCGTCCTCTCCGGCCCCCAAGAAGTCCGGCCCGAGTTATTCCCAGACGGTCAACCTGCCCAAGACGCAGTTCCCGATGAAGGCGGACCTGCCGAAACGGGAGCCGGAGTTCCTCACCTTGTGGGAAAAACAGGACGTCTACGAACGCCTTCTCAAGAAGAACCAGAAGACGGGCCGTTCGTTCTATCTCCACGACGGACCTCCCTACGCCAACGGACACATTCACATGGGGCACGCCCTGAACAAAGTCCTGAAAGACATCGTCATCAAATATAAATCGCTTCAGGGGTTCGCGTCCCCGTATATCCCCGGATGGGATTGCCACGGTCTTCCGATCGAGCACCAGCTCATGAAGGAGAAGGGGTGGGACAAGCGGAAGGTCTCCCGGGTGCCGTTCCGTCAGGAGGCCGCCCGTTACGCCGACCATTTCATCGACATCCAACGGCACGAGTTCAAGCGTCTGGGGATCCTGGGGGATTGGGACCATCCCTACCGCACGATGTCTCCGGATTACGAGTCCGCCATCGTCGATGTCTTCTATGAGTTGATGGAGAAGGGATACATCTACCGGGAGAAGAAACCGGTCTATTGGTGCGCCTCGTGTGAGACGGCCCTGGCGGAGGCGGAAGTGGAATACGAGACGAAATCGTCCGACTCCATCTTCGTCAAATTTCCCGTGGAACAATGGCCGCAGGCGCTGGAATCGCTGACGCCGTCCGGCACCGTCATGCGGACGTCGGTCCTGGTGTGGACGACCACCCCCTGGACCCTGCCCGCCAACACCGCGTTGGCTTTCCATCCGGAACGGACCTACGTGTTGTGGGAATCCGTCCGCACGAACGAACGGTTCATCGTCGGTGAACCGGGGCTGAAGGTGTTGAACGAACTGCTCGATCCCGCGAAAGAACCGATGAAGACCATCGACGGGTTGGAGTTGGAGGGGCTCGTCTGCCGGAACCCGCTCAACAACCAGACGTCCCAGGGCGTCTTGGCCGACTATGTCTCCTGGGAAGACGGGACGGGCATCGTGCACATCGCCCCCGGACACGGACAGGACGATTATCTGGTCGGCCGGGAATACGGCCTGCCGACGATCTCCCCGGTCAACGACCGGGGCCAGTTCGACGCCACCGTCCTGCCGAACACGCTGGCGGGAAAGAGCGTGTGGGAATCGAACGCGGTGATCTGCGACCAGCTCGCCAAGAGCCACATGCTCCTGAAGAAGGAGACGTTGACGCATTCCTACCCTCATTGCTGGCGCTGCAAGAACCCGATCATCTTTCGCGCCACCCCCCAATGGTTCCTGGGCGTCGAGAAAGAGGATTTGAGGAAGAAGATGCTGGAGGCCGTGGGCACCGTCACGTGGATCCCCGATTACGGGCGCAACCGGATCGACGGGATGTTGCAGAGCCGTCCTGACTGGTGTCTTTCCCGCCAGAGGTATTGGGGCGTGCCGATCCCGGTTTTCTATTGCGAGGAGTGCGGGGAAGTCCTGTCGGGCCGCGCGGTCAAGGACCATGTGGTCGGACTCATCGAGAAACACGGGACCAACGTCTGGTTCGAACGGTCGGCGGCCGACCTCCTTCCGCCGGGAACAGCGTGTTCCAAGGGGCACAAGGGCGGTTTCAAGAAGGAGGACGACATCCTCGACGTGTGGTTCGATTCGGGCGTCTCCTGGCGGGCCGTCCTGCAGAAACGGCTGGGGCTCAAGCCGGGAGACCGGCGGAACGTCATGTATCTGGAAGGGTCGGACCAGCACCGAGGCTGGTTTCAGACGTCGTTGATCCCGTCGGTGGCCCTCCACGGCGCGGCTCCCTATGAAAAAGTCCTGACGCACGGTTTCGTGATGGACGGCGACGGTTACAAGATGTCCAAATCCGCCGGGAACGTCATCGCGCCCCAGGAGATCCTGGATAAATACGGGGCCGACGTGCTCCGTCTGTGGGTCGCCATGAGCGATTATCGCGAAGACATCCGTCTGTCGCAGAAGATATTGGACCACGTGGTGGACACCTACCGGAAGATCCGGAACACGGCTCGCTTCATGATCGGCAACCTGGGTGATTTCGATCCCCGGACGCAGGCGGTCCCGCTGGACAAGCTGGAAGACATCGACCGGGGCGTCCTGGATTACCTGAACGGCGTGATCTCGAACGTCACGCGGCTCTACGAGGCCAACGAGTTCCACCTGGTCTCCGTCGAACTGTGCGACAACCTGTGCATCCAGAAACTCTCGGGCTATTACCTCGACGTGCAGAAGGACATCCTCTATTGCGACCGGGCCGACTCCCCGAGACGGCGGAGCGCCCAGACGGCTTTCTGGCACATCACCCAGGCGTTGGCCCGGATGATGGCGCCTCTCCTCCCGTTCACCGCCGAGGAGATCTGGCAGACGCTGAAGAACGAGAAGAAACTCGCGTTCGAGGACCATACCGACGAGGCCAAGAGCGTCCTGCTGAACCCTTTTCCGACGAATATCCCGGTCCCGCCGGTCTCCCTGTTGCCGGACCTGATCGCGTTGAGGGAGAAGATCAATCTCGAGATCGAGAAGAGCCGCCAATCGGGGGCGGTGAAGGGGAACAACGACGTCCACGTCACCGTGAGATGGGGCGGCTCGGACGTCGTCGGGAAAGCGGACCCTGAGAAACTGGCGGGCTTGTTGGGGGTCTCCCGGATCACCGTGACGGCGGCCCCGGACAAGGACTCGACGTCCGTCGTCAAGATCGAGAAGTCGTCCGGCCAGAAGTGCGACCGTTGCTGGGTCTGGCGGGACACCGTCGGCCAGGACAAGGACCATCCCACGCTCTGCGCCCGGTGCGCCGACGCGGTCCGTCACGCGCCGCGCCCCGCATGAACCGCGCCGCCGCCTTTCCCGTCGCCGCCGGGCTCCTCGCGCTGGACCAGCTCACCAAACTGACCGTCATCCGCCGGATGCCCCTGGGTTCTTCCGTCGACATCTTTCCGTTCTTCTCCCTCACCCACGTTCAGAACACCGGCGTGGCTTTCGGCCTGCTCTCCGGGCTCAACGTGTTTTTCGCGGCGACCACCGTCCTCATCCTGACCTTGTTGTTCGTGATGTGGAGGCGTTTCGGCTCGGCCAATGTGCCGTCGGTGCTGGGGTTCGGGCTGGTGTCGGGCGGAGCGGTGGGGAACCTGGTCGACCGGGTCCGACTCGGCGCCGTGACCGATTTCCTGGATTTCTACCTCCGGGGCTGGCATTGGCCGGCCTTCAACGTGGCCGATTCCGCCGTGTGCGTGGGCGCCGTCCTGTTGGCTTTCTGGAGTCTCCCGGCGCCGTCCGCGGACGCCGCCCCGGGCCGCCCCTGACTTTTCCCTGACGAGCCGACCATGCACCCCATCCTGCTCCGATTCCATTCCCTGACCCTGCACACATACGGGTTGCTGGTGGCGTTCGGATTCCTGGCCGGCTATTGGATCGCTCTCCGGAACATGAAGAGGGCCGGCCTGTCGCCGTCCGTGTCGGCCGACCTGCTCTGGCTCCTGTTCCTGTCGGGGCTCCTCGGCGCTCGGCTGGCCTACGTCGCGACGGCCCCCGCGTATTATCTGGCGCATCCCTGGGAGACCCTCAAAATATGGGAGGGCGGCCTCGTCTGGTACGGGGGATTCATCGCCGCCGTCGCGGTGGGATATCACACGATCCGTCGGAAAGGGCTCCCGGCCCTGACCGTGGCGGACGCGCTGGCTCCCGCGCTGGCGTTGGGCCATGCCATCGGGCGCGTGGGTTGTTTCATGGCGGGGTGTTGTTACGGAAAACCGACCGGTCTGCCGTGGGCCGTCGAATTCCGTCATCCCGAGAGTCTGGCCCCGTTGAACCTGCCGTCCCATCCCGTCCAACTCTACGAGGCGTCCCTGGGGGGGATCCTTTTCATCCTCTTGATGACGCTGTCCCGGAAAGACTCCTGGCACGTCGGTTCGGGCCGACCGGCCTTGCTCTACGTTTTTTCCTACGCCGTTCTCCGGTTCCTTCTGGAATTCTTGCGCGGAGACGACCGCGGTCCGTCCCTGTTCTCCCTGTCGGGATCCCAGGCCGTCTCGGTCGCGCTGATGCTCGTTTGCGGCGGGATCGTGGTTTTCCTGAGGAGGCGGTCCCATGGCTGACGCGCTCTCCTTCGTCGTGGAGGAGTCCCAGACGGGGCAGAGGTTGGACCTTTTTTTGACGGCGCACCTTGAAAAATATTCCCGGAGCCGCATCCAGCGATGGATCGAATCGGGCCACGTGACGGTGAACGGGCATGCCGAGAAGGCGCGCACCGTGGTGCGGTCGTCGGACCGCGTGGCCGTGACCGTGCCGGAGTTCGCCGCCCTTCCGGACGCCTCCTCCGCCGAGATCGAGATCCTCTTTGAGGACAAGGACCTCCTCGTCGTGAACAAGCCGGCGGGCGTGGTGGTCCATCCGGCGGGACGCAATGAGCGCGACACGCTGGTTCAACTGTTGTGGCCCCACCTCGGAAAACGGTGGGCGGGCTTGCTGGATGAGAACGGGTCCGTGCGCGGGTCGTCCAATCCCGAGACCAACCGTCCGGGCGTCGTCCACCGGTTGGACAAGGGGACCTCCGGCGTGATCGTGTTGGCCAAAAGCCCCGAATCGGCCACGGCGCTGTGCGACCAGTTCGCTTCGCGCTCGGTGAAGAAGGAATACCGGGCGCTCGTGTGGGGGGAATTGTCGTTCAAGAAGGGCAGCATCGAATCGCCCGTCGGACGTTCGTTCCAGGATCCCAAACGGATGGACGTGTCCACGGGGCGCTGGTCGGCGACCGACATCCAGGTCTTGGACGTTTTCGACCGGGGAGAGGCCGGCGTGTTCTCCTATCTGGACGTGCGCCCCCGGACGGGGCGCACCCACCAGATCCGGGTCCATCTGTCGGCGCTGGGCCATCCCGTCGTGGGGGACGACGTGTATGGGAAAAAAGCCGGGGAGTTCATCACGCCGGTGGAACGGCCGATGTTGCACGCCTATCGTCTGAGCTTCCTTCATCCCCGCACCCGCAAGCCGTGCAGTTTCACGGCGGAGATTCCCCGGGACCTCGGCGCGATCTTAAAGTCCTTGAGAGCCCGGAGGTCCCCGCGATGAAAAGCGCTTCACTTGACGGACTGAACGCGGAAAAAGTATACTGTGTGCGGTTTAATTCAACCCCGAAAACCTTCCAAGAATATGTCTGAAAAAAAGCTGGGATTGTTGTTCGTCGTTTCGGCGCCGTCCGGCACCGGGAAATCGACTTTGTGCCAGGCCCTCCTGAAGGAACGGGCCGATTTGGTCTATTCCGTCTCGGCCACCACCCGCCCGGCGCGCGTCTCCGAAGTGAACGGCAAGGACTATTTCTTCGTCACGGTGGACCAGTTCAAGAAGAAGATCGACGAAGGCGAATTCCTGGAATGGGCCCTGGTGCACGACCACTATTACGGCACGCCCCGTTCGTTCATCGACGATCAGCTGGCCCGGGGGGCCGACATCCTCCTCGACGTGGACCCGCAGGGCGCCCTGGCCATCCAGGATAAATATCCCCAGTGCGTCAGCATCTTCGTCTATCCGCCCAACTGGGAGTCGCTCGAACGCCGATTGCGCACGCGCGGCCAGGACGACGAGGAGACCATCCATAAACGTCTTTCCAACGCGCGGCACGAACTGACCTACCTTCAGCATTACAATTACCTGGTGGTCAACAACGACATCCGCGAGGCCATGAACGATTTCCTCGCCATCATCCGGGCCGAACATCACCGGGTGTGCCGCTACTCCGAAAAATTTCTTTGTCTGACAAAATAGGAGGATTCCTCGTGAGCGAACAGAAAAAGAAGGAAGAAAAGGTGTCGAAGGAGAACTGGAGCTTGACGCAATTGATGCTGGATGTCGGACAGGATAAATATCGGTTGATCAAGACGGCGCTGCGTTGGGCTCAGGAGATCAAGAAACGCGATCAGAGCACGGAACCGGTCCCGGTGCTGATCAATATGGCTCTCAAGGAGATCTTGGCGGGAGGCGTCTCCCTGGAGGAGATCGAAAAACTGCCGCCGGTCCCGAAATCCGACGGAAAACCGCTCGAATTGAACCTGAAGGCCCTGGAAGTCGAAGACGAGAAGGAAAAAGAAAAAGGGAAAGAAAAGGCGAAAGCGAAGGACGACGACGAGGAAGACGAAGACACCGAGAAAAAGAAGAAGAGCAAGAAGAAGGATAAGGAAGACTGAGCCCGCCCTCCGGGGTCGTTCCCTGAACAAGATGGAAATCGTCCTCTGCATCTCCGGCAGCATCGCGGCCTACAAGTCCGCGGAGATCGTCCGGTGTTTCCGCCGGAAAAAGGCGGACGTCACCTGCGTCCTCACGCCGGCCGCCCGTCATTTCGTCACGCCCTTGACCCTCTCGACGCTCACCGGCCGCCCCGTCCCGCAGGACATGTTCGCCGAACCTCTTTGGAACATGGCCCATCTCTCTCTGACCGAGAAGGCGGACGCCATCCTGATGGCGCCGGCGTCGGCGGACCTCCTGGCCAAATTGGCCCACGGCCTGGCGGACGATCTGCCGAGCACCCTGGCGTTGGCGGCTTCCCAGCCGGTCTTCATCGCGCCGGCCATGCACGAAGGCATGTGGCTCCACCCGGCGACCCAGGCCAACGTCGGCCTCTGCAAGGGGTATGGATACCGTTTCATCGGCCCCGCCCGGGGCGAGATGGCTTCCGGTGTCGTGGGGATGGGACGACTGGAAGAACCGGCCCTCATCGTGGACGCTGTCCTGTCGGCTTTGAAAACATCCCGCAAAAAACGCTGAGTCCGGCGTGAAGAAAAACGTCCGTCCGAAGTCCCCGTTCCACCGAAAGACAATCCTCATCACGTCGGGTCCCACGCGCGAATATCTCGACCCGGTCCGTTTCATCTCCAACGACTCCTCCGGCCGCATGGGCCGCGCCCTGGCCGACGAAGCCGTCCGGCGGGGCGCCTCCGTGGTCTGGGTGACGGGGTCGCCGGACAGCGGTCCCCGGCCCGGGATCAAGACGGTCCCGGTCGTCACGACCGAGGAGATGTCGCGGGAGTGCCGCCGCCATCTCCGTCGGGCCGATGTCGTCATCGGGGCGGCCGCGGTGTGCGATTGGACGCCGGTCCGGAAGAGCCGTCACAAGATCAAGAAAGGCCCGCGGACGCGGCTGACGGTGCGGCTCCGTCCGACGGAGGACATCCTCCGGCGGCTGTCCTCCTTGAAGAGGCCGGGGACCGTGGTCGGAGGGTTCGCCCTCGAGACGCAAAACCTTTTGAAGAACGCCCGCCGGAAGATGGCGGACAAACGGCTCGATTTCATCGTGGCCAACGACGCCTCGGCCATCGGCGCCTCCGAATCCAGCGCCTGTTTTCTGGACCGCCGGGGCGCGACCGTCTTCTTCCCGCGCTCCACCAAGACACGGTTGGCCCGGCGCATCCTCGGTGAGATCGCGTCGCGCTGGGGGAACGGATGACCACTCGGAAAGAATTCAACGACATCGTCCATGGACTCAGGGATTACCTCGAACTCCATCGGACGGGAACGGCGGGACATTGGATGAAACATGAACGCAGGAAGAAAGAGCAGAAGGTCGTCCCTTCGGGGTCGCCGGAGAGGTCCGTCCCGGTCCGGAAGGCGGAGAAAACGCCCATGACATTGGAGGCCATCCGCGAGGAGTTGGGGGAATGCCGCCGGTGTGCCCTCGGGAAATCCCGCATCAAGCTCGTCTACGGCGTGGGAAATCCGAAGGCGTGTGTGATGTTGATCGGCGAGGGGCCTGGATATCAGGAAGACCGGCAGGGGGAACCCTTCGTGGGTCCGGCGGGAAAACTGTTGGACAAAATTTTGGAATCCATCGGGCTCAGCCGTCAGAAGGTCGATCCGGATTGGAAATGGGTCTACATCACCAACATCGTGAAATGCCATCCGATGACCGATCCGACCAATCCCGACGCGCGCGGGAACGACCGTCCGCCTCTTCCCGAGGAGTCCGACACGTGTCTCCCCTTCCTGCTCCGGCAGATCAAGGCCATCGGTCCGACGTTCATCGTCACCTTGGGTGCCAGCGCCGCCAAGACGCTCTTGCCCACCACCCAGGGGATCATGGGGATCCGCGGAAAATGGGTGGATTGGACGCGCGAGGACGTGGGGCCCATCCGTCTCATCCCGACCTATCACCCGGCCGCCCTCTTGCGGAACCCCAATTGGAAGAAGGACGTCTGGGAAGACATGAAGAAACTCCGCGACGAACTCCACAAGCTCCATCCGTCCTCCTGACCCCGCCTTCAAGAAGGAACCGTTCATGACAGAGTCTCCTCCGCCGGTCCTCATCGCTGAAGTGGCTCTCCCGTTGCCGATCGACCGGCTGTTCGATTACCGCGTGCCGGAACCGTTGGCCGGGGTGGTCCGTCCGGGACATCGGGTGAGGGTCCCCTTCGGATTCCGGGGAGGCATGGTGGGCGCCGTCATCCGTCTGAAGAGCGAGGTCCCCGCCGTGGCGTTGAAGGCGGTGGAGGGGGTGCTGGATCCGGATCCGGTGTTGGAGGAGAAAGACCTGGCGTTGGCCCGTTGGATCTCCGAAAAATATTTCTGCAGTCTGGGGGAGGCGGTCTTCTGCGTCCTTCCAGTCGGGAAAAACCCCGCTCCGAAACGGGCCGTCGCGCCGGCCGTCGAAACACCGCCCCCGTCGACGGAACGCCCGGAGTTCGTGTTGACCGAGTCGCAGCGGGCGGCCTGTGACGTGATCCTCCCGGCGGTCGAGAAAGGGGGGCACGACACGTTCCTCATCTACGGCGTGGCCGCCGCCGGAAAGACCGAAGTCTATATCACGGCCATCGAGCGCGCTCTGGAAAAGGGGAAGTCCAGCATCTATCTCGTGCCGGAGATCGGGCTGACGCCCCAGGTGGAGACTTGGCTCCGTGAACGGTTCGGTTCGACGGTGGAGTTGTGGCACAGCCGGCTCGCCTTCGGCGAGAAATGGCGCATCTGGGAGAAAGTCCGCCGGGGTGACTGCCGCGTGCTGATGGGCGCCCGGTCGGCCCTGTTCGCGCCGATGAAGGATCTGGGCCTGATCGTGGTGGACGAAGAGCACGACCCGTCGTATAAATGTGATTCGCGGCCCCGCTACCACGCGCGGGACGCGGCCGTGGAAAAGGCCCGCTTGCACGACGTCCCGGTCGTCATGGGGAGCGCCACCCCGTCCCTGGATAGCTTTTACAGGGCCCAACAGGGCCGCATCCGCCTGGTCGAGATGGCCCAGCGGGTGGACAACCGGCCTTTCCCGACCGTCCATGTCGTCGATGTGCGCCGCGGGGGCAAGGGGGTCCTGTCCGAACCGTTGCGATTGGCTTTGAACGAATGTCTCGTCCATCAGGAACAGGCGATCCTGCTCATGAACCGGCGGGGGTTCGCCACCTGGCTGATCTGCCGCGACTGCGGATGGGAGGCCCGTTGCCCGTCCTGCGGCGTGGCGTTGGTCGGCCATCAGAGCGGCGCCGCCGAGACGGAGGGGCCCTCGACCCTCGTGATGAAATGCCACTATTGTTCCCATAAAATGCCGATGACGGACCGGTGTCCCAAATGCAAGAGTCCCACCTTGAAACTGTTGGGGAAGGGGACGCAACGCATCGATGCGGAGATCCGTTCCCTGTTGCCGACGGCGCGCATCCTGCGCTGGGATCTGGACTCGATGAGCCGGAAAGGATCCCATGAACGGGCGTTCTCCTCCGTCAAAGACGGGGCGGTGGACGTGATCGTGGGGACCCAGATGGCCGCGCAGGGACTCGATTTCCCGAACGTGACGGTGGTGGGCGTCATCGACGCGGACCAGGCGTTGCGGTTCCCGGACTTCCGGTCCGGTGAACGGGCTTTCCAATCGTTGGCTCAGGCCGCCGGCCGGTCCGGCCGGGCGGAAAACCCGGGTTCCGTCTTCATCCAGACGCGTCATCCGGACCACTACGCCATTCAGGCCGTCAAGAACATGGATTACCGTCTCTTCGCGGAGACCGAGATGAAATACCGGGAGGAGATGAGATATCCTCCCTTCGTCCAGCTGGTGCAGATCGTCGTCCGCGGGAAACGGGCGGACCTGGCGGAAGAAGCCGCCACCGCGTTGGTGGAATGGTTCGAGGCGCTCCCGTTGCCCGACGACGTCGCCTGTCTCGGCCCCGCCCCCGCTTACCACAGCCGCCGGGGGGGACTGTCCCAATGGCAGGTGCTTCTGAAAGGCCGCCCGGAAGAGATGACGGACGTGCTGAAGAAATTTCGTGAACGAAAGGCGACCAAAGGCGTGACGCTGATGATCGACGTCGATCCGGAGGAGATGCATTGATCGTCTCCCTGCTCGTCTTCCTGTCCGTCTTCGGGGTCTATCTCTCGACGCTCTATCCGTGCATCGCCCCGGAAGATTCCGGCGAGTTCATCACGGCGGCCTGGTCGCTGGGGATCCCCCATTCCTCCGGCTATTCGGTCTACGTCCTCCTCGGAAAAGCGGTTTCGGTGATGGTCCCGTTCGGTAACCCCGCCTTCCGCGTGAACGTGTTGTCGGCTCTGGCCGGCGCCGGCTCCGTGCTCCTGATGGCGGGCATCCTGATGCGCCTGCTGTCGCCGAAGATCCTCATGAGGACCGTCTCCATCGAGCTCGAGACGGACCGTTGGCGCAAGACGAGTTTCTGGATCGCCGCCCTCCTCTGGGCGCTGGTCCCCATGGTCTGGTATCTTTCCCTTCTGGCCGAGATCTATATGTTGGAGATCTTCCTCGGTCTTTTGGCGGTGTGGGGTCTGGTGCGGTGGATGGAGACGGATTCCTACATTGACCGCCGTCGTTTTTTCTCGGGCTGGAGCCTGAGCGCGTTCCTGATGGGGCTGGCCTTGAGCGTGCACCACACGCTCGTCCTCTGGATGCCGGGGCTGGCGGGACTGGTGGCCGCGCGGCAGAATCCCGACGGGTTCGTCCGTTCCTCCTATTTCCAGCAGAAGGCTTCGGGACACGGCGGATTCCGCCTGAAGACGCTCTTGCCGTTGAGCGGGGCGACGTTCTTCTGGCTGGCCGTCGGATTCTCGGTTCAACTGTTCCTGTTCTTCCGGTCTTCCGCCCAACCGCTCCTGGACACGGGCGACCCGGAGACCTGGCGCCGGTTCCTGCGCGTGTTGTTGAGGTCCGATTACGGCACGTTCTCACTGGCGCGCGGCAGCGACGGTCATTGGGGAAGCGGTCTGGTTCCCTATCTGTTCTCCCTCGGAGGGACGTTCACTCCGGTCGGTCTGGTGTTCGTCGGTTGGGGACTGTGGTCTCTCTGGAAAAAAGCCCGGCTCCTGGCTGTCTCCCTGTTCCTGATGTGGTTCATCCCGGGCCCGTTCTTCATGACTTTCGCTCACCCGCCGTCGACCGAACACTATCGCGGCATCATGGAGCGTTTCTATCCCCTGTCCCTCGTCTCCCTCGCGGTCTTTTTGGCGGTCGGCTTGTTCGAGGGAGGTCGCCGGTTCCGCGCGCTGAAATGGGTGGGGGCCCTTCTCATCCCGGCCAGCCTGTTCGGGCACCTGTGGGTGTCGGGTCGAGCCAACCTGCACGCCCGTGATTTCGGCGTCAACCTCCTGAAGTCCATGCCCGCGGGGTCCGTCCTGCTGGACCCGGGCGATTCCGCCGCCTACGCCGTGCTCTATCAACAATATGTCCTCCGGAACAGGCCCGACATCGTCTCCGTGACGTATCATAAGACCCTGTGGGGACAGGACCAACTTCGACGGCGCGCCCCCTCCGTTTTCCCCGGCGACGTCTCCGGCATCGATCCGTTTTTCCTGGAAAAACTGGTCTCCCGTCCGATCCAACAGCCGGTCTTCGTTGAAGTCCCGAAGAGCCTTCCGGGGATGAACCCCGACGACCGGCTCCCGTTCCGGACCTTCTATCCGGAGGATTCCCTCCCGTCGGGCATCGCGTATCAGTTCTTTCCGTCGAAGATGTGCCAGTTGGCCGACCCCGCCTCCCAGTTGAGCATGACCCAGGCCGTCTTCTGGTGGTACCGGCAAAGCCGGCCCTGGCGGGTCTGGGAGGACGAGCGCGATCCGTTCACCAAGGAGATCGTGCTCCGTTACGCCGAAGCGCACACGAATTTCGGACAGAAGCTGGAACAATACCGCCTGAGGGAATTGTCCCGCCGCGAATATTACCTGGCCCTGACCGTCAATCCCCGTCAGATGGAAGCCTTGAACAACCTGGGCGTCTGGTATTACAACGAGAAGGACGGTCCTCGGGCGCGCCACTATTTCGAGAAGGCGATCCGGCTGAACCGGACGGATTCGTCGTTGAGGAACAACTTGGGCCTCGCCTGCCGTCTCTCCGGCGACATCGATTCCGCCCGCCGGGCTTACGACGAGGCGATCCGGCTCGATCCACACGCGTATCACCCGCGTCTCAACCTCGCCCGCATCTGCGCCGAGGAGAAGAAGGACGAGGAAAACGTCGCCCACCTCGAACAGTTGCGCGGATGGTATCCCTCCAGCCGGGAAGTCCATTGGGACCTGGTCCAAGGATACCTGCGCCTCAAAGACCTGAAGAAGGTGAAGGAGATCCTCCGGATTTACGAGACCCTCCCGCTGGACCCCTGGGAACAGGAGCGTCTCGACTCTTTCCGACGGCAGTTCCTTTTTTAGCCCCGCGGTTATTTGGTAGAATATCCTCATGGCCCTCTTACCGATACGCAGATATGGCGATCCGGTCCTCCGACGGAAAGCGCGTCCCGTCGAGCAGTTCGACGCCGACCTCCAGCGGTTGATCCAAGACATGTTCCAGACCATGTATGCCGAACCCGGTGTCGGGTTGGCGGCGCCGCAGGTGGGCGTCTCCTCGCGCGTGGTGGTCATCGACGTGTCGCCGGCCGGCAAGAAGAAGGAACCCATGGCCCTCATCAACCCGCGCATCGTCCGGACCCGCGGCCGCCTCTCCGGCGAGGAGGGATGTCTCTCGTTCCCGGGGATCTCGGTGAAGATCGTCCGGCCGGAATGGGTCTCCGTGACGGCCGTCAACGAGAAGGGCCTGCCGGTCACCGTCGAAGGGGACGGGCTCCTCGGCCGCTGTCTCCAGCACGAGTTGGACCACCTCGACGGAAAGATGATGATCGACCGCATCACCCTCAACCAGAAGGTCCGCGTGTGGTGGGAGATCCGCCAACTGAAGAAAAGGGGCCTCTGGGGTTCCTGACTCCCCGAGGACGACGATCGTGAAGACGATCTTCTGGGGCACCCCCGCCGTGGCCGTTCCCTTCCTGGAACTCCTGGCTCAAAAGACGCAGGTCGTGGGCGTCTTCACCTCTCCCGACCGGCCCGCCGGACGCGGCTACGAGTTGGCCTCCTCCGCCGTCAAGAAGGCGGCTCTTCAGCGACACCTCCCTTTGTTCCAACCGGAAAACCTAAAGGACGAAAAATGCCGTTCCCTTTTGGAAGGCCTGGGTCCCGTGGACCTGGCAGTCGCTGTGGCGTATGGCCATATCCTTCCCCGCCCGTTGTTCGCCTATCCGACACACGGCACGCTCAACGTTCATTTCTCCCTGTTGCCGAAATACCGCGGCGCCGCGCCGGTGCAATGGGCCCTGATCCGCGGTGACAAGGAAACGGGCGTCAGTCTTTTCTCCCTGGACGAGGGGATGGACACGGGCCCTCTCCTGCGACAGGCGGCCGAACCAGTCCGCCCGGACGATGATGTCCTCTCTCTTCGCACCCGACTGATTGGGCGGGGAGTCTCCCTTTTGGACGAGGTCCTCGCGGAAGGGGAGAAGGCTTTTTCAGCGCTTCGTCCCCAATCGGGCCCGCCGACCTCGGCTCCCCAACTGAAGAAGGAAGACGGCCTCATTGATTGGGACCGGCCCGCGACGGTGATCGCCGACCAGGTCCGCGGGATGGCCGAATGGCCCCACGCCTTCACTCGCTCCGGCGACCGCTCTCTGAAGGTTCTCCGGGCGGAGGTCTCTTCCGGTCCCGGCGATCCGTCATCGACGGCAGGGCAGGTGCTGGGACTGGCGGGGGAACTCGGCATTTTAGTACAATGTCGACAGAGCGTGCTTTCCGTCCTTTCGGTCCAACCGGAAGGACGCAAACCGATGGACGCCCGCAGTTTTTGGAACGGGGCGCGTCTGAAGAAGGGGGATCGGTTCCACTGACCATGAGCGCAGACACACCGGACAGAAAAACTCACAAAGCGGCCGCGGTCACCGGGTCCATCCTCATCGGCGCCTGTTTCCTCCTGGTGGGTCTCTTCAATCTCCTGTGGCCGGACTACGGGAGCGAGTTCCTCAATACGTTCGGCACCCTGTATCCCGGTTACAACTCGACGGACGGTCTGGCCAGCGTGGCGGTCGGCACGGTGTACGGCCTGGTCTCCGGGGCGGCGGTCGGTTTCGCGGTATCCTGGCTTCACGATTTTTTCAGTCACTGGTTTAAATAAGGAGGTCTCATTCGATGAACCACATTAAGACGATCGGTCTTCTGACTCTTCTGACGTTGTTGTTCATGTTCATCGGCCAACTCCTCGGCGGACAGGGCGGCATGGTCACCGCGTTCATCTTCGCGGCCCTGATGAACATGGGGTCCTACTGGTTCTCCGATAAGATCGTGCTGATGATGTATCACGCCAAACCTGCCAGTGAGAACGAGTATCCCCAGATCTACCGCATCCTCCGCACACTGGTGGCCCGCACCGGCATGCCCATGCCCCGTTTCTACATCATCCCGTCGGAGACGCCCAACGCCTTCGCCACGGGCCGCAACCCGGAACACGCGGTGGTGGCCTGCACGGAAGGCATCCTGCGGATGCTCAATGAGAAGGAACTCGCCGGGGTCATCGCCCACGAGCTGGGCCACGTCCAGAACCGCGACATCCTCATCGGGTCCATCGCGGCCACCGTGGCCGGCGCCGTGATGATGCTGGCCAATATGGCCCGGTGGGCCGCGTTCATGGGCGGCCGTTCCAGCGATTCGGACAATCGGGGCAATGCCGGCATCCAGTTGGCGGCCCTGGTCTTGGTCTCCATCCTGGCCCCTTTGGCGGCGGTCCTGATCCAGTCGGCGATCTCCCGTTCCCGTGAGTTCGAGGCGGATGCCTCCGGCGCGAAGAGTTCCGGCGATCCGCTCGCTTTGGCGAGCGCCCTCAAGAAACTCGAGGCCGGCGCCCGGTCCATCCCGATGACCAACGCCGGTCCGGCCACGGCGCACATGTTCATCGTGAACCCTCTCTCGGGAAAAGCGATTTTCAACCTGTTCTCCACCCATCCGCCCATCCCTGAACGCGTCAAACGGCTCGAAGGAATGGTCGGTCGCCTCGGAACCTAAGGGGGAGACGTTCGTCTCTCGAGGGGGCCGACCCCCTCGGGAAGACCACTCCATCGACAGGGATCCCTCTCTCATGATCACCGAAGAGTCCATCCTGAAAGCGCTCTCGTCCGTCGTGGATCCCGACCTCCATCGGGACATCGTCTCGTTGGGTTTCATCAAAAAGCTCACCATCTCCGGCCGATCGGTCTCGTTCGAGATCCATCTCACCACCCCGGCCTGTCCCATGAAAGAGAAGATCCGGTCTCAAGCCGTCGAGGCGGTCCGAACCGTCCCCGGCGTCGAGAAGGTGGACGTGACGATGGCGGCCCAGGTGCGGCGCACGATCGAACTGACCAAGGACGCCGTCAAGGACGTGAAGAATTTCGTGGCCATCGCCAGCGGGAAAGGCGGCGTCGGGAAATCGACCGTCGCGGTGAACCTGGCCGTGGCTCTGGTCCGTCGGGGCGCCCGCGTGGGTCTTCTCGACGCCGACATCTATGGCCCCAGCGTTCCCTCCCTGCTGGGACCGTCCGCGTCCATCGAGACTCGGAAGGACGGGACCATCCTTCCCGCCGTCTCCTGCGGAGTGAAATTCATGTCGATGGGTTTCATCGCCCCCGGCGACAAACCGCTCATCTGGCGGGGCCCCATGGCGCACAACGCGCTCCAACAATCGCTCTTCCGCGTCCAATGGGGGGAACTGGACTACCTGCTCGTCGACCTTCCGCCCGGCACCGGCGACATCCATCTCACCCTGGTCCAGTCCATCCCCATGACCGGCGGCGTCATCGTCTCCACCCCGCAGGATGTGGGCCTCACGATCTCCATGAAGACGTTCCGCATGTTCCAATCCACCGACGTCCGCATCCTCGGTCTGATCGAGAACATGAGCTACCATCGGTGTCCCCAGTGCGGCCACCGGGAAGAGATCTTCGGTCACGGCACCGTCTCTTCCATGGCCCATCGGCTCCAGGTCCCGTTCCTGGGAGCCATCCCGTTGGAAAGCCGCGTCCGGGAACAGGCCGACCGCGGCGTCCCCGTCGTCGAAGCCGATCCCTCGTCTCCTCTCAGCCAGACCTATTTTGAGATCGCCGACCGCCTGGCCGCCGCCGTCAGCGTCGCCGGATTCGATTCACCGCCGGTCAAGAACGTCAAAGAACCTCTTCCATGACCTCCGGTCCGTCGAGGAACCCATGCCCCGCGTTCTGACCGGACTCGACGTCCTCCTGAAAAGACCCGGCCGATATCTTCCTCGACGCGTCCGGGTCGGTCTGATCTGTCATCAGGCCTCCGTCGACGGCCGGGGCGTGCATATCCTCCCACTCTTCCGGTCGATCCCCGCCGTCCGTCTGACGGCCCTGTTCGCTCCGGAACACGGTTTCTGGGGCGCCGCCCAGGACCAGGTCCCCGTCGGCCGCACCCGCGACCGGTCCGGCCTGGCCGTCCACAGTCTCTACGGCGCGACGCGCCGGCCGACCGACGCCATGCTGAAAGACCTGGACGTGCTCGTTTGCGACCTGCAGGACGTCGGGTCCCGGTATTACACGTTCGTCTGGACGATGTTGTTGGCCATGCAGACCGCTTCCCTCCGCCGGATCCCTTTTCTCGTCTTGGACCGCCCCAACCCCCTGGGCGGCGCGGTCATGGAAGGTCACGTTCTGGATATGGCCTTCGCTTCCTTCGTCGGACTGGCCCCCGTCCCGGTGCGGCACGGGCTGACCATCGGAGAGATGGCGCTTTTTTTGAACGACCGATTCCGTCTGAACTGCGACCTGGCCGTCGTCCCCATGGCCCGTTGGAACCGGGAGATGCTGTTCGATCAGACGGGGCTTCCCTGGGTGATGCCTTCTCCCAACATGCCGACGCTGGAGACCGCCGTCGTCTATCCGGGCTCCTGCCTGATCGAAGGGACGAACCTTTCCGAAGGGCGGGGCACCACGCGTCCGTTCGAGCTGATCGGCGCGCCTTACGTCGAGCCGCATCGACTGGCCTCCCACTTGGCCGGGCTCCGTCTCCCGGGCGTATTTTTCCGGCCCTGTTATTTCGAACCCACGTTCCATAAGTGGATGGGAAAAACCTGCGGGGGGATCCAACTCCACGTCACGGATCGCGCATCGTTCCTCCCCTATCTCACGGGCCTGGCCGTCATCCGGGCCGCGCGTCGGCTCTTCCCCCGGGATTTCCGGTGGCGCCGCCCTCCCTATGAATATGAGAAGAAGAAATGGCCGTTCGACATCCTCTGCGGCACGGACCGTGTCCGTCTGGACATCGAACGGGGGGCTTCGCCGTCGATGCTCCGGCGGAGATGGTCGGACCTCGCGCCGAAATTCCGGTCCCAATTCCGAAGATATTTCCTGTATGATTGACAAGGAGGGGAAAAGGATGCCGAACCGCCGTCCGTCGTTCCGTTCCGCGATGAAAGGGATGGGGCTCCTCTCCCTCATCGTTCTTCCGGCGTGGACTGACGCTTCCGCCTACATCGATCCCGGTTCCGGATCGCTCCTCGTCCAATACGTCCTCGGCGTCGTCATGGGTGTGGCGATCCTGTTGTTGAGGCCGATCAAGGTTTTTTTGTCGTCACTCTGGAAGGCCGCGAAAGGTCTGTTCGGGCGGTAGAACCATGTCCCGTCGGATGATCGCCCTCTATGCGCGTTGACCCGGGGTCGACCCAGGACCCCGCCGGGTTCGTCTTCCACCACGAGGACGGCGTGTACCGCGCCGTGTCCCCGTCGGCCGAAGGATCGGTCCGCGAGCTGGAACGGCAGGGGGTCTATCGCGACCTCATCGATTCCAAGGAACTCGTCCCCACGTCGTTCGTCGATCCCGCCTCGGCCCTTTTCCGGGCGTTGTCCACCCGGTTCCCCGCGTATCCTTGTTTTCTGAAACACGAACGCATCGGTCTTATCACCTATCCTTACGAGTGGACCTACCACATGCTGTCCGATGCGGCCCTCTTCGTCCTCCGGCTCCAGGGACGTCTGCTGGAACGGGGATTGACCCTGAAGGACGCGACCGCTTATAACGTGCAGTTCCTCAACGGCCGGCCGGTCTGGATCGACGTCCTGTCCATCGAAAAATCCGTGAGACCCGACATCTGGTATGCCTACGGCCAGTTCTGCCGTCACTTCCTCTATCCGCTGCTCTTGAAAGACCGTTTCGGTTACAGCGCCAAGGGACTTTTCCTGGCGAACCGGGACGGGATCTCGTTGAGCGACGTCCGCGCCCTGCTCGGGTTCTGGCGGTCCTGGTCCCCTTCGTCGATCCTGGATGTCGGTCTTCCCTCCTGGCTGGGCCGTTTGGACCGGGACGGGACATGGGAGAAAAAACTGGTCTCGTCTTCCCGTCCTCTCCAGGAGGCGGACGTCTCGTTCCAACGGAAGAACCTGCGCCGATTGGAGGAAAAAGTGGGACGTTGGGCCGGTTCCGGCACGGCGGGTTCCGGCGGGTGGCTCGATTATCCGAGTGAATGTCCCTATTCTCCCCGTTCCGCCGGACACAAGAAGGAGATCATCCGCCGCTATCTGGCCGAATCGAAACCTCGACGGGTGGTGGACCTGGGATGCAACACGGGGGACTATACCCGTCTGGCCTCGGAGGGCGACGCTTCGGTCGTCGCGCTCGACGGAGATCACGCCTGCGTGGACCGTCTCCATCTCCGTCTTCGAGAATCTCCGGGACCGGTCACCCTCGTCTGGACCGATCTGACGAACCCGTCCCCGGCCCTGGGTCTCAACAACCGGGAACGCGCCTCGCTGATGGAGCGCGTCCGGGGGGACCTCGTGTTGGCCCTCGCGTTGATGCACCACCTCTTGTCTCAAGGGATGGGACTTCCGCAGATCTACGAACTTCTCAAGACGATGAGCGACCGCTTCCTGGCGGTCGAATACGTCCCCCCGGACGACCCGGAACGCCGGCGGATGGCTTCCTTGAGGACGGAGCCGGAAGAGGCCTCCGAACGGGACCGGTTCCTTTCCCTTTTTCGCACGGGATACGACCTCCTCCGGGAAGACCCGATCGACGGGTCGACACGCACTCTCTTCCTCTTTGAAAAGAAAAAAGAATGATTCCTCCCGCCTCTTTTCCGCCGGAGACCCGATGATCCGGCAGATCGTGCGCATCGGGGGAGTCTCCCTCCTCTGCTCTTTCCTCGTCTTTACCCCTTACATCCGGCTCTTCATCAATCCCGATAACCGGGCTTTCCGGAACGATTGGACCGACCCGTTGTCGTTGTGGCTGGCCGTGCTGTTGGCGGGGTCTCTGCTCGGGCTGTTCCTGTTCATCGTCTGGCGTTCCTTGGGCAAGGACGACGGATGGGTTCCGGGCCGTTCGGGACTGGTCGTCCTGTTCTGGGTCTCGGTGTTCCTCGCCACGCGGAACCTGTCGTCGGAGTCCACCCCTTACTGGCATCGGTGGGATTGGGCCTTCGTCCCGGCCGTGCTCTGTCTCATCGTTTCTCTGGCGACCCGATATGCGTCGACGGTCCGCCGCGGCACTTTCATCGCCATGAGAGTCCTGGCCCCCCTGATGCTGGTGATGAGCGCCTATTTCATCAACGAATGGAGGTCCATGGACCGGCCCGGTGCGGCCCCCGTCGTTCCGGCTGACCCGACCGCCTCCCCGGACCTGCCGGATATCTATGTCTGGATATTCGACACGTGGGGATATCGGCAGGCGTTCCGGGAAGGGACCGGTGAGTTGGACGGGCGGATGACCCACCTCCGCCGCGTCGCGTCGGAATCCACGGTGTACCACGGGGTCTCCTCCCCGTCGTATGAGACGAAAAAATCGATCCCCCGGATCATCCATCAATCGCTCGACGGGTCGTCGGCCCCCACGCTCTATGA
>Ga0116153_10000378_pt1 | contig 59207 bp, 59 predicted proteins | sample AD_UKC028_MetaG_FD_89896 | JGI IMG/M metagenome (GOLD analysis project Ga0116153, IMG submission 89896) | Active sludge microbial communities of municipal wastewater-treating anaerobic digesters from USA - AD_UKC028_MetaG | ecosystem: Engineered > Bioreactor > Anaerobic > Digestate | place: USA...
GCATGCCGGAAATGAGCGTGGAAACCATAGTGGACGCACTTTCTTCCATGATGGGTCAATATCTCAACGGGATCAAAAGGGAGCATTCATGAAGATACTTCTCATACAACCCGCGAAACCCGAGAAAGCGCTCGGTGGAGAGGATTTTTCTATCTTCGAGCCCCTTGCCCTTGAATATCTCGCGGCGGGTGTTGCGTCGCATCACGACATCCGGATCCTCGATATGCGCCTCGATGGCGATCTCGACCCTGAGCTTCGCGATCATCGGCCTGACATCGTCGGGATCACGTCGTTCACTGTCCATGTGAACACCGTAAAGGACCTGTTCCTGAAGATCAAGTCCTTCGACCCGGAGATCCTGACGGTGGTCGGAGGACATCATGCCACTATAATGCCTGAAGATTTCCACACGCCCGGGATAGACGTCGTCGTCAGGGGGGAAGGCGTGCACATCTTCCGCGAGATCGTTGAGCACAAGGAAAAGCAATTGGACCTGTCCGGGATCGAAGGCGCGGCCCTTATCGAAAACGGCCCTGTGGTGATCGGGCAAAACGGCAGCAGTTTCGATCTTGACGGGCTCCCCTTTCCCCGAAGGGACCTTACGGCCCGTTACAGGGGATCTTATTTCAGCGAATGGATGAAGCCCCTCGCGTCGGTCCGCACATCCAAGGGATGTCCCAACAGGTGCCGGTTCTGCGCCCTGTGGAAACTGACCGGCGGGCGATATTTTACGCGCAGGCCGGAGCGTATTGTCGAGGAATTGTTGACGATCAAGGAGAAATACGTCTATTTCTGCGACGATGAATCGATGCTGGACAGCAGGCGCATGGAGGTCCTGGCGGATCTCATCGACAAGGCTGGCGTCAGAAAACATTACTTTCTCTATGCACGCACCGATAGCATCGCGCGGCACCCGGGGTTGATCGAAAAATGGAAGAAGATCGGATTGGAGCGGGTCTTTGTAGGCTTCGAATTCTACCGGGACCGCGACCTGAAGATGATCAACAAGGGAACGACCTCCGAAACCAACGCCAGGGCTCTGGATGTTCTCAAAGCTCTCGAGCTTGATATGTTTCCAATGTTCATCGTCCGGCCGGAATTCGATCGTCAGGATTTCGAGGAATTGCGCAAACACTGTTTTTCCCTTGGCCTCGACTTCATAGGTTTTTCGGTGCTTACCCCCCTGCCCGGAACGGACCTCTACGAGGAGACCAAAGACGATCTGATCAGCACGAATTACGACTTCGTCGATTTCTTCCATACACTCCTGCCGACGAAACTGCCTGTGCAGGAATTCTACAAAGAGCTTGTCAGACTGTACAAGCGTTCAAGGCCGATAAAGAACCAGTTCAAGCTGTTGAGAAAATACCCCCTGCGGGAACTGCCTGCGTTATTGAAAAAACACCGCTATTTCATCGAACGCCTGAAAACATTAGAGAAGGATTACTGAACCTTCTCTCCCCGAAAAAATGGTCCGCTGTTCCTTCCTGAAAACGTGTTTCCTGTCGCTTCGGACGATGTCCAGTGCTATAATCGGCAATGTAAGGTGGCTGTATTAAGAATGCTGCGATTTTTACGGGAGGCAGGCAGGAATGACAGAGAAGCTGAAAGTGAACTGTATCGATCATATCAGCATAGCGGTCAAAGACCTGAAAAAGGCCGAAGAAGATTTCAGGCGGGATTTTGGCTGGGAGGTTGACGGCCGCTACTCGGACCACGATGAGAAGATCAATGTGGCCTATTTTATGATCGGCCCGACTGCCCTGGAGATCATGGAAGATATGGATGGGACAGGCGAGGTCGCAAAATTCATAGCAGAGCATGGAGAGGGGGTCATGGTCCTTTCCATGAACGTGGACAGTGCGGCCGGGTCATTGGAACTCCTCAAGAGAAATGGGGTTAATTCAATCGACCGTAAGCCACGGTTCGCTAAAGAATTGAACAGGCACTTTGCTTTTCTCCATCCGAGGCAATGTCACGGCGTGTTGACGGAGATCATTGACGGAAAATACTAAGGAATAACAGGAACCTTCTTCAAGAATTTAACAAGTTCATTAGCTGTCTGTTGAGAAAAGGGACGGAAGGGGATAACGGGGTGTTCCCTTGGCTGAAGTCACGAATATGACGAACCGGGGTAGGTTCGTCATATTGAGTGGGTGATTCATAATTTTTATATTGCATAAAAAGTCAGAAATATGGATAAGAAACTAATAAAGTTTGTGACAGGTGACGGCCCCACGTTTTTTTGTATAATTTAAGAGTACATAGTTTTCCGGTTGTATCCCGATAGTTTCATTGTGAATGAAGGAAAGGTCAGGTGTGTCTATGCAGGGTTTTCTTGATCGTACGTTTCTTGTATTAGGGCACGAAGGAATTGAGGCGCTTTCAGCCCCCCTCATCGCACTGTCAGGCCTGGGAGGAGTGGGCGGAGGAACCTTCCTGAGCCTTGTTCGCTCAGGGGTAAAGCGGTTTCGACTCGCCGAGAACGGCGTATTCGATCCACCTGATATGAACCGTCAGGCCGCGGCCTTTGCATCGACTCTGGGGAGGCCGAAGATAGAAGTGTACGAAGAACTTGCCCGGGGCATCAACCCCGAGATCGAGATCGAGCTCTTCCCCGAAGGGCTATTGGCCGGCAATCTCGAACGGTTCCTCGAAGGCAGCGATGTCTATGTTGGCGCCATGGATTTCGAAAAAGGCGCGGATGTCAAGGCAAAGACCCCGGACCTGCTCAAACGCTTCAATGTTCCCCTCTTCTCATCCATGGTGCTTGGTTTTGGCGCGGCGCTGGTAGCCCATCATCCGGAAGGCATGATGCCCGGTGAGTTCTGGGGGCTGGTGAGGGAAAGATCCGCCGGTGCGGATTTCCCGACCTTTATGTCCGGCAGGTTCGGACCAGCCGTAGCTGAACGGATAGAGAATTCCATCGCGGCCGGCAAGAGCCCTTCAACGAGTATCGGCGGCGCCTTCGCAGGGACGGTCCTTGCTTCCGAAGTTATGGTTTATCTTCTTCAGGGGACCGGTCTTGTCAGCAGGGAAGCCATTTTCGCGCCCAGGTTCATGGTGGTCGATCCCATGAGGCCCGCCCTGGAAGTGGTCGACGTTACGGCCCATTGATCTGTTCGACGGCAGGCAAGAAAACCGTAAGTGACCCAAAAAATATTTGCTTCTACCCCGCGGGGAGATGTCGAAAAAACAGTTTCAAAGTTTGTGAACCGTTTCTGCGGGAAAGGAGAAGCTTCTTTCCTTTCAACTTGAAACGCTTTATAAACTTTTAAACTCCGGAACTGTTTTTAAATAGCGTCCCCTGGCTACTCCTTTTTTGTCAGGACATTGACAGCGAGCGGGATGGTCGTTGCGGCCCCTATGATGGTAAGGGTCCAGCCGATGGCTTTGCGTTGTTCCTCTGGTATCTTGTCGGCCAAAAGCAGGCCGATCCCGGCCCCAAGCATCGCCCGGGTGCCGGCAATAAGCGCCAATTCCGGTAATGTCACATCACGTTTCTTCATGGTTCCTCCCACGATCTATATTTATGAACTTCAGGTATGCCTTCCACATTTTCAAATCCTTCCTTCCACCAGGTTTGAGCGGGCAATGATAATCGTATATGGTATTCCTCTCCCTTAAAAATGTCAATTCGAGGGCAACGGGATAAGCGGACGCTGAAGGTGAAAATGTGGAGAGCGTTCCCTAAATTGCACTTAAATTGAGAAACCTGCCCAAGAGGTGGTACGATAGATGGGAACAATACCAGAAGGCAGGGCTGTTTCACCAGCCCGAAGAGGGATATCTTCGAGGAGATTCTATACGCGCTATGATATTCGATGATGACATACAGGCCGGTTTCGATTATATGGACCGCACCCGTCTCCATCAGCCGGTGGGGAACGGCGACACCGACCGCGTCCGCGAACTCATCGAGAATGGAGCGGACGTGAACGGAAAGGACAGGGCCGGCAACACCCCCCTCCACTGTGCCTGCGAGGGAAAGAATGTAGAGATAGTCCGGCTCCTCCTCGAAGCCGGTGCTGACGTGAACGGGGACAATACCGGCAACGACGCGACGCCCTTGCACCGGGCGTGTTCATACCGCCGCGTCCAGGCTGTCAAGCTCCTTCTCGAGCATGGCGCGGACCCGTATGCCAGGACCGTATCGGGCGACACACCGCTGGACAGGCTGGCCCCGATCCCGTACGTGAAGGACGAGGAAGAAGTTGAGGCGATCATCGAGCTCTTCAGAGAATACGCCCCGGAACTTGACACAGGGAAGTACCGCAGGAAAAAACTTGAGTGATAAAAGCGGATTGATCACTTGAGTAGAAAAAACAGACAAACCAGATAAATTAAAGAAACCAAAAAAACTGGAACAGCCGTGTATATCAGCAACAATATTGTCGTGAAGCTTTGTTCTATTCGACACTATTTCCGTGATACATGACCTGCCTTTTAGGGACACAACCGCAGAGAACCGGCAATATCAGCAGTTTCAATAGTTCCTCGGAGTATGGCGTGTCGATTGCTTAATATACGCAGAACACTTTCAGATAGCGTCTTTTCTTCCCCTGGGCGGACACGCAGGCGGAACTGGCAAAAAACTGCCGCCCGGACTTTTGCTCCGTGCTTTGCCAGAGGCTTCCTTTGCGACTATGGCAAAGATAGCCCTGCACGACCCGGATGACCTGATGAAGGAGCTTGGATCGAAGGGCGTTGTTGTTAAGGATAAGGAAGAGGCCATTCGGGAGATCGCGCAGAATAACAATAAAGAGAATGTCGAGATCCTGAACCTGATCTTTTGAAACAATTCCCTGTTGTTATCTCACGCCCGTCCCCCCGCATAGAGCGGAGGCGCTGGGGACAAAAGGATATGATTCATCTGGTTTCTCCTGTTTCTTTGGTTAATTAAGAATCGGACAACAAACCATTGCAACATTCAAACTGTCTTTAAACATCTCTCCGCGTTTTAAGCGGCTCGTGCAGCGTGTTCATTTTCTGATGAATCTGTCCCTGTAAAGGGGATTCTGACTGAGATACAACGCTGCCACGGGATTATGCCCAAGCGCCCGGTCTTTGACCACGAAAGGCGTTGTCTCCGCTTCGCAATGACGGAGGAAGAGTATGTCGTGTCCCAGGCAAAGCCCCACCATCAAGTTCAGTTCCGTTTTTTCTCGGTTGAGCACCTCTGCCTGCATTATCGGGTTGCAGATCTTATTCCCCGGCATGCCTATCTCCTGCGGGTCCGTTTCACCGCAGAGGCATATTACGGAGACGGCCTTAAATCCGTTGCTTTCAAGAATGTCTGATAACAGCTTCGATTCAGGCATCAATTCCCCGCACGTCGCAATGCCCAGCTTTGTCATACCGCGTATCCTGGCGTACTCCATGATCTCATCAAGCCTTGTCCAGGACAGCATTTCTTTTGGTTTTTCCGGATCCATGACTTTGCTTATATAGCCAATCCAGCCTTTATTTACAGCCTGATTTTCGGGCAGCATAAATTTATCCACTGTTTCCTTGACCAGGCCACGATACTTTTCCGTAGGGCAGAATACCGGCACCTTTTTGTCCTTTTCTTTAGAGCGACACCGAATGACCGTGCATTTCACACATTGTGGATATTGATCTTCCATTTTAGGCCCCTTTTCTTTTGCTCGAATTTGCCATATGCCTCCGCCTGACTGCCTGCATGTTTGTTCTCATCTTATTCTTGCAAGGTGCCATGGTCAAGGAAAATCACCTATCAAGACCGGGAGGGACCAGGAAAGGCAGTTCGACAGTTTGAATGTTTAAGAGTCCTAAAGCGATCTAAAAAAGAATGGAGAATTCCTTATCGTACAAACCACAGAAACCGTATAGACCGAACGAACAATAAAATCGATCCCCGGCGGTATGGAAAAAGGATCGAGGAAATATTATAATCAAAGGGAAAACGAGTCCCTGGAGGTGAGAGAAGATGCCCGGGAAAGAATATGAGTGCAAGGATTGCGGCAGGGCCTTCCTGGTATACGAAGATGAAAAGAGAGGGCCGAAGTGTCCCAGCTGTGAAGGAGAGAACGTGGCGCCGAAGGCGGCAAAACCGCTGCCGGAGTGGATAATACGAAGAAACAACTCGAACTGTTCGGGCTGTAATTGATAATTGCTCGGAATAAGACGCAAGGTGCGTCAATATTCCGAGCAATTATCATGGTTCAAGGAAAAACATCTCCTTTTTTGCTAAAGGATTGTGCCATGGGAGGATTTGTTATATGCTTTTTTATAAGCTCATAAAGACTTTCTTCTGTATGGGCAATTTATAGTTCATCGCACGATTTTTTATCGCTCCCCGGGGAGGTCTTGAATGATGTCCCGCAGATCTATCCAGTCGCTGTCCCCTTGAAATATCATCGTCCTGCCGTTGAGTAGCTTTGGAAGGCAGTCGGATGTCAGGAAGTACGCTTGAATGGGCTTAAGGTCGTTATAGACGGGCGGTTGCCCGAAATCATGGACCAGGAGGCAGTATGGCCGAAAGCGTGATAGGGTATGTCCTCGGTTGTTTGAAGAAGCTTGGCATCAATAAGGTCTTCGGTGTTCCCGGTGATTATGCCTTTGCGGTGGACGATGCGGTCTGCAACGACAAGGAGATGCAATGGATCGGCTGCTGCAACGAATTGAACGCCGCGTATGCTGCCGACGGCTATGCGCGGATCAAAGGCCTCGCGGCCCTCTCCACGACATTCGGTGTCGGCGAGCTCTCCGCATTGTGCGGCATTGCGGGGTCTTTTACCGAGCACGTGCCCGTTATTCATATAGTGGGTATGCCGCCTGCAACGACACAGCAGGAACACAAGATAGTACACCACACCCTCGGCACAGGCCGGTTCGATCTCTTCGCGCGGATGGCTGAGCCGGCGGTCTGCGCGAGCGCCATCCTCACTCCTGAGAATGCCATCGCTGAAACGGAGCGCGTTATCAACGCGGCCCTCATGCACAGGCGCCCCGTTTATCTGGCCGTGCCCATCGACTATGCCGAAATGCCTGCCGCTGATGTTGTCTGCCCGTCCCACGCCCCTTCGATGAGCTCTCCCGATACCCTCGAGGCAGCGGTTAACGCCATAGTAGAGAAACTCGAAGGAGCCGAAACTGCCGTCATCCTTGCCGGTTATCTCCTGAGTCGCCTGGGCCTTAAGGGCGAGGCGCAGGAACTTATCGAAGCGACGGGCCTTCCCTTTGCCACCATGGTCATGGACAAGACGTCCCTTGATGAAACACATCCTCAGTTCATGGGCATGTATGTCGGCGCCAAGATGAATCCCGAGATCAGGCAATTCATAGAGAGCTGTGACTGCGTGTTGAACCTGGGAGCACTCTGGAGCGATTTCAACACGGGTTTTTTCACGGCCCGCCTGGAAAAGGCCCGGACCATCGCGGTACAACATCATTCCGTAAGGGTCGGTCATGCGGTCTATCCCGACGTGGAGATGGGAGACCTTATGCCAGCGCTCGCTGCGAAAGTCAGGAGAAGGAGCATCGATGTACCAAAGACCCATGGCCTTTCAGGGTCCGCGGCAGGGACCGGCGACAGGATCACGCCTGAATATCTCTATCCCCGGTGGGAGAGATTCCTTAAACCCAACGATATTATTATCGCCGAGACAGGAACAACGTCAATGGGCTTGCAATGCGCGTCGATCCCGAAAGGTGCAGTTTTTCATAACCAGACCTTGTGGGGGTCCATAGGCTGGGCCACTCCCGCAGCCTTTGGGGCGGCCATGGCTGACCCCGGCCGCCGCACGGTCCTCTTTACCGGCGAGGGATCCCATCAGCTTACCGCTCAGGAGATCAGCCAATTCGGCCGTTTTGGTCTCAAGCCCGTCATCTTCTGCCTTAACAATGATGGCTATCTCATTGAACGGTTACTTTGCAAGGAGCCGATGATCTATTACAACGATCTCGCGTCCTGGAATTATACAAAACTGCCCGAGGCCCTGGGCTGCGAGGGCTGGTATACCGCTAAGGCCGCCAGCAGGGCCGAACTTGAAGAGGCCCTGGAGAGGGCCGATACTTGCGGCACCGGCGCTTATATCGAGGTGGTGATGGATAAGATGGCCGGTCCGCCGCTGGCCATGAAGATACGCGAAGACGGATAGATGTTCGAAACCCACGGATGGAGACAAATTTCAATCCATCCGGGAAAGGAGGCGTCATGTCGTATCGCATTTTATCGTTGAACGGTGCAGTAGGATACAGTTTCCCCGAAGAGTCCCTCCAGGAGGCCATGAAGACCAGGCTGGACCTCATTGCCGATGATGGCGGAACAATGGATGGCGGCCCCTATTACCTGGGGGAAGGGATAACGGGATTTAAGCGGCCCTCTCTGAAGCGCGACCTGTCCCTGATGATAGGTGCAGCCCTCAAGCAGGGCTGTCCCCTTGTTATCGGGACCTGCATCATGTCCGGCGACACTCCCCACATGAAGCTTACCGTCGACCTTGTAAAGGAGATATTTATAGAGCAGGGCGTGGAAAACGTGAAGGTCGCGGTCATAGAGTCCCATATCGATCCCGCCCTGATAGTCGACCGGCTCGGTGAGATAACTCCCCTGGGGCACATGCCTGCCCTCACCCGGGAGACCGTGGAGAAGAGCAGGATAGTTGCGGCCATGGGCGTAGCCCCTTTCATCACCGCCTTGAACGAAGGAGCGCAGATAGTGCTGGCAGGGAGAGCGTGTGATGTGGCGATCTTCGCGGCCGACCCGGTGAGGCGGGGGCTGGATCCCGGTCTTGCCTATCAGACCGGGCACGTGTTGGAGTGCGGGGCCCTTGCCTGTGACCCGGGGTCTGCAAGCGACTGCCTCATGGCCGAGTTCATGGACGATGGCTCGGTGGTCTTTACGCCGCCAAACAAGGGCCGGAAGGCCACCTCTTATTCCGTCGCCGCCCATAGCCTCTATGAGGAAAACCATCCAGCCCTTCAATCGTATCCCGAGGGCGTGCTCGTCATGGAGAACACGGAATATTTCGATGTCCCCCCGAGGTCCGCGGGCATACGAAATGCCGGGTTCATAAGCGGGCCTCTTAGCGTCAAGATCGAAGGCAGCATGTGCATCGGGGTCCGGATGGCCTCCTTCCTCTCCCTCAAAGGAACAGCGGCACTTGCAGAAGACCCTTTCCTGAGCAAGTATCTGGTCTATGGGGTCAACGCGGTGGAGAGAAACAGGCTCCTTCCCGGTGAGGAGGAACTCGGCATACTCCTCGTGGTAAGGGGAAAGGACGAGGAGACCGTAGCTTCCCTGGCAAGCACCCTGAAAGGATATCTCCTCCACTTCGGTTATCCCGGCAGACTCACCACGGCGGGCAACATCGCCTTTCCTCTATCGCCGATCGAAGTTATACGGAAGGAGAATGACGGGCACTTTACGGGCCTCGTTATTGGAGGAACGAGAGAGCCCCTCTTCATAAAAGAAAAAGACGCTATCTTCGCAAGTGTCCTGGAACTGGGACGACAGCAATATCCGGAGTTGATGGATGCCTGCGAGGTTGCCTTCCTTACTTCAGACAGAGAACATCCCATGATGTTCCTCGACACCATAGGGGATACCCGGGAGGAAGCGGAGAAACTTCACGATGAAGCGCTCGCAAGGGTGAAGGATCACGTCGATCCGGACCGTCCCTCCTACCTCGCGGTGAATTGCGGGAATACCTATATATGGAGCATTTACCACATATGGAAGAACGGTGACGCTATAAAAGAGCACCTGTTCCCGATCAAGCTTTTTAACGCCCGGGGCAGGGAGTGGGAGCTTTTGAAAGAGGTAAGACCTGTTTATGAAGAGGTGGGGGACAAGAACTATACCGGCAGCCTGGACGAGAAGGTGCTCGACGTGATCCTTGAAGTAGACCACGAAGGAAAACTGCCCGTTGGTGAAAGGCCGCTTGTTGATATGGTCAAGGTGTTGAGGAGCAAGGATGCCGGGGTGAACACCATTATCTACGACATTTTTTTCAAAGATGAACCATCTTACCGACAGGCCCTCGCATCCAACATTTTCACAAAAAGGTCCATGGCAAAGATCCTGAATATACCGGAGACGCACATTATCGGCACATACCGGGCCGATCCCTGCCATGCCATAAAGATCTCCAGGTTCCGGGAAATGATATCAGGCACTCCGGGGAGCCCGGACGGTTTCGGCGCACAGCAGCACATGAGGGTCGAGAGGATCATCTTGCCGATCTATGATGGTTGAAAAGATAGTTTAACAGTTTGAGGGTTTGTGAGGCGGTTTAAAAAGAACAAGGAGCTTCTTTCCTTATAAACCAGAACAACCGAACAAACCAGAGAAACCAGAGAAACCGAACAAACCGTATAAACCGAACAAACCGCTGCCCGAAGGGAACGCTATGGTTATGTCTTGAAAAGAAGGCTGGAATGGCGTATAGAAATCACACCATGAAGATCGATTTCCATACCCATGTTTATCCAGATCACGTGGCCCTCAGCACGGTTTCGGCGGTTCGTCAGCGGGCGGGGATCGATGCCTATGCGGACGGCACCCTGGAGGGACTGAAAAGGTCCATGGCGGCTGCCGGGATCGATCTTTCCGTCGTGGCGGCGGTGGCGACAAAGCCTGAACAGGTCGCGTCCATTCAGCGATGGCTGACAGGCATCCGGCAACCCGGCATTGAAGCGCTGGCCGCCATGCACCCGGCCGATCCCTTGAGCTCCGGACAGATGAAAATGCTCAAGCGGGAGGGGTTTCGCGGCTTTAAACTTCACCCTGATTATCAGGATTTCTTTGTTGACGATCCCCGGATGTATCCTTTGTATGAGAAGGTGGCGGCAGAAGGCATGTTCATTCTCTTCCACGGCGGGATGGACCGCGGGCTTCCCCACCCCGTTCATGGAACACCGAAGCGTTTTGCTGCGGTTCACAAGGCCGTTCCGGAACTCTGCATGATCGTCGCCCACCTGGGAGGGGAAGATGCTTACGAGGAGGCGGTGGAACATTTACTGGGGCGGGACGTCTATCTGGACACGTCCTTTGTGCTGCGCAAGATGCCCGGGACATTCCGGGAACGCTTCCTCAAGGGGCATCCCCCGGAACGTTTGCTTTTCGCATCGGACAGTCCGTGGACGGATCAGGGGGAAGAACTGCGGTTCCTCCTGCAACTGCCCTACCTGACAGAGAGCGAAAAGGAAAAGATCTGCCTTTCCAACGCGGCCCGACTGCTGGGGTGGGGAAAAGCAGTTTGAGATAAAGACAGTTTCAAAGTTTGAAAGTTTATGGAGCGTTTAAAAGAAGAGGGGCTTTTTTCCCGCTGTTAAACTTTCAAACGCTCAAACTGTTTTTCGGCGATGAGGAGGTAGTGGTACTTTCCCACGTCAGATACGCTGCCAATGTGAAAGCCAAAGGGTACAAGGAGGTTTCGAACGTCCTCTTCCGAGAGTCTTATATGAAGCGGAGGGCCGGGGCCGTCCCCGATCTTTTTGAATTCCAGCAACGCGAGCCTGCCACCTGGCTTCAACACCCTCAGCATTTCACGGATGACCGTCTCCCCTGTCGCCTCACGCAGCAGGTCGTGCAGGACATTCGCTATAAGGCAGATATCGACGGTTCCGTCAGCCACCGGGATGTGTTCGTTCGCGTCGGCCTCAAGCGTGCTGACGTTGTTCAGATGTTTTTCTGAAGCGCGCGCTCTCACCCTGGCGAGCCCTTCTTCCCACGCGTCTAAGGCGTAGATGTGGCCCCCCGGCCCGATGGCCTCAGCGAGAGGTATCGTGTAATCACCGCTGCCCGCTCCGATATCGAGCAAAACCATGGATTTTTCCACATTGAGAATTTCGAAGAACCGTTCTGTGTCGATAAGTTCGTATGTGCTGCGGCCTGCACCGTGCGGTTTTCGTGACTCGTTCATAATATGCGATCCCCCTGAACGGTTTTTGTAGTTTCTCTGGTTATTGAACCGTACAAACCGAACAAACCGTATAAACCAGACAAACCAGAGAAACCATCAAGACGCGTCTTTGTTTGCCAGTACCCGTTCCAATGCCTGGACGATCTCGATCCTGACGCGTGTGTTCGAAATGTCATAGAGGATCGCAAGGGCCTCGTCGGAGGTTTTTGTTTCCTGGTAGGGGCGTTCCGATGTGATGGCGTCGTAAATGTCGGCAACGGACACGATCTGGGCCCCCAGGGGAATTTGGTCGCCTTTAAGCCCCCGGGGATAGCCCCTTCCGTCGAGCCGTTCGTGATGGGCGCTGACATAGTCGATGGCGGGCCCCAGGAAATCGAGGGGCTCGAGGATCTTCACGCCTATGGCGGGATGGCGGTTTATTTCCTTTACGAGGTTTGACGGAAGCCTTTGTTCATGACTGGAAAAGAGTATGTCAGGGAACCCGATCTTCCCGATGTCGTGAAGGGCCCCTCCGAGGCGGACGTATTCCAGCGCTTCCCCTTCAAAACCAAGTTCGCGCGCGATGGCATACGAAAACTCCGCTACCCGTGACGCATGGCCTTCGGTGTAGGCGTCCCGTGCCGCCAGGGCCTGGGCCATGGCGGTGACTACGGCAATAGTGTTCTCCTTGATCCTTTTGTTGAGTTCCTTGAGCTGATCCACAAGCTGCTGGAGCTGGAACTCTCGGGCCTCGACCTTGACCATCATGAGGGCCACCGCTTCCGCTATGGTGCGGACAGGGTCCGGCACGTCGTTCCTGGTCAGCTCCATGATGTCGTCAGAGTAGCGTCCCTCGGAAATGTCGGAGATGATGCTCAGAAGCTTATTTTCAAGTTCGCCGGCATTCATATGTGGTCACACGGGGTGCGTTTAATCACAGGCATTCGTTTTTTGTACAACATGGCCTCAGGTGGAGTCAACAGGAAACGGCGGAAAAGATAAAGACGGCTTGAACGGCTTGAATGCTTGAGCCGCTTGAACGGGAAAGATAAAGACCTTTACTCTTGACACCGGGTGCTGATCTATATTAATGCTTGATGTTGAAATGAAGATAAGGATCAGGAGGACGGATTCGAGGGCGCTGACGGGCAACATATCGGGAACCGTCAATACATACATGGTTATAGAGGACGGAAGGGAGTTCCTGCTTACCCGCACGTCGCATACACATGGCGGCAGCACCGGCATCGACGGCAAAGAGGGCATTCTTTATGTGGACAGCGATGACAACAGGGTCCACCGCCAGGTGGCGGTTCCAGGCAGCGCCTGCGGGTTGAATACCGACGATGAAGTGGTGGAAGGGCTCTCGCCTCTTACCCTCCGCGCGGTGCTTATGGCGGACCAGTGTAATGAATCCGGTGAAATTACGATAACAACAAAGGAAAAATAGCACGGGGAAGAGATAGCCTCATCGATCGGGGATCACGCACGAACTCAGCGGAGGCAGATACCCGCTTTGCTCCCACATTCCCGCGGCCTCCGAGATGGTGGTCCCTTCCGGTTTGCAATGTTCGCCGTCGCGCTCCCGCGGCCGAAGCATACGGCAGCCATAGGGCCTGTCCTGCCAGGGCAGTTCGCATCCGTTCGAATTGAGGAATATGCAGCCCGTTCTCTTTGCAGGATCTTTATAGTGCGGCCGGACCACACGCGCCTTTATCTTCGAATCGAGCAAGAGCACAATGGTATATTTGCCGCTGGTGACCGCGGCCCTGACGGCCAGCGCCGATCCAAACTCTGACGGCAGACAGTGGCCGGGCTGTACACGGCAGCAGCTCCCGCCGCAGTGCACGCACATCTCTGTTTCCCGATAGCCTTCCATGCTTCTTTCCTTCCGCGCACTGACCCCGCACGTGGCCGCTGAGGGCCGGATGGTACAGCGCATAAGATCACATGATAATTAAGTGCACCGGCCCCCGATTAGTCAAGATAAATGTCCGCGGTGTTCTCCTGTGTTACGGGCTGGATGGGGGACGTCGATAATCCAATTGGCCCAATTGCGGCAACTTTGCAGGCTGGCAGGCGGGCTCGGTTTGCCCGCGCGACGGCAATTGGAGTATACTTGATATGTTTTTGAACGGGAAGGACATGGACAAGGATTATTACGAAATACTCAAGGTGGACGTCCGGGCCACTGCCAGGGAAATAAAGGAAGCGTACCGCAGGCTTGCGCTGCAGTATCACCCGGACAGGAATCCCGGAGATCCCGGCGCCGTAGAGCATATGAAAAGCATTAACGAGGCCTATGCCGTTCTGTCTGACCCAGCAAAAAGGCAGAGGTATGACAGCCTCAGGCAGAGCTACGGTAATTCCGCCTATGACAGGTTCAGGGAAGGTTATTCCGAGAACGATATTTTCAGAGGGTCCGATATCAACCAGATATTTGAGGAGATCTCACGGTCATTCGGTTTCAGGGGTTTTGAAGATATTTTCAAGGAAGCCTATGGTTCCGGTTACAGGACCTTTGAATTCAGGCAAGGCGGTCTTTTCGGGCGGGGTTTTATATTCACCGGTGGCATGAACCGGGATACCCTTCACTCAGGGGTGAAGCAGGGGGCGGCCTCCCGCCTTCTGGGGAGGTTCGCGGGATATGTCCTGAAAAAGATGCTCGGCGTCGAAAACGGCCAGGACAATGACAGATATGATTCGTTGCGGCTCACGCCTGCCCAGGCGAAAAGCGGGGGGAAAGTGCCTTATACTGATAAAGACAACTCCAGGAATATCCTCATTACCGTCCCTCCCGGCGTCACCGATGGACAGACTATCCGCCTGAGAGGCCTGGGGTTTCAGAATGACCATACACCCGGAGACCTCTATTTGAAAGTGGAGATCGCCAGGCCTTTCTTGCAAACGATCAAAGGCTTTCTTAAAAAGAAAATAGATTAATCGCGACCGCCAGGCTGATCAGCCTTTCGACGGCAGGCACAACTGGTCCGCGAAATGCTTCCCGGACAGCAATCTTTCCACTGCATCCAGGTTTCACTATGACCGCAGAAGGGGCCGGTCCATCGACTGGATTTCGATCTGCCCGGGAAGGCGCAGAACGGTCGCAAAAATGCTTCCGTATGGCTATTTTTTATGTTGTGTTTTTTCCGGACGAGGTGGTATCCTCAAAAAATACAGTGTCGTGCAAGTCGCAAGAAAACTACATCATTAATTTTCCAAGAAGGGGGTACGGATACCGTAAATTCAAGCAGTACACTGCAGCCCGTTCCCCGGGCTTGTGTTTGATCTGTCGCAGGTTGGATTCCGGCGCTTTTGTGTATCCTGGCCAGTGTGTTCATAACAAATCAAAAAGGGGGACGAATGGAAGATACGAAAAAAACGCACCAGCAACAAACAGAGGCGGCTCAGAAAAAGAAAAAGGGCAAGACGGAGCATGAAAAGAATCCATTTATCGACTCCATGACACTGATCAATAAGTCCTATGTGTATGAATTTGCCAGCGAGGCCTATTGCAGGGACCATGGAAGGATAAGGAAAGAAGTGGTTGGCAGTTCCGTCGCCCAGATCTGGGGCGAAACAAACTTCAAGTTTATCAAGAAACACCTGGACCAGTGTTTTTCCGGTAATGTTGTACGATACGAGAACTGGCTGGAATTTCCCGGCGAGGAACCGAAATTTTACCGTGTTACCTATTCACCGTACTTCAATCCTGCCGGTTACGTCACCCACGCGGTAGTGGCATCCGAGGATATTACCGATTTTAAAAGGGAAGAAGAGTCCCTGGAGAAGAGCGAACCAGGCTTCAGGGCTATTTTAAAGAACATGCATTACGGGGTTTTTACGTTCGATCTCGATGGGAGATTCACCTTCGTGAACGATGTGATAGTGAAGAGGTCAGGGTATCCCCGGGAGTGGTATGTGGGGAAAAGCCTGTTCGATGTGGTCAGGCCTCAGGAAAGAGATGCGGTTCGGAAGCATTTCCAGGCAACGGTGCGCGGCGAACCGGTAGCACCCTACGAGTTCTCCTTCCTCAAAGCCGCTGACGAGGTAGCGTGGGCCCATATCAGCACGACGCCTGTACGGGAGGCCGGGCAGATAGTGGGGGTTCTCGGCGTCATGCTGGATATTACAAAACGCGTCCAATCGGAACAGGCGCTTATCGAAAGCGAGGAGAAGTACAGGAGGCTTTTCGAGGAAATAAGAGATGCCATATTCATTACCGATAACGAGGGAAGGCTTACCGATGTCAACCGTTCTTTTCTGAAGCTGTTCGGTTACAAGAAGGAAGAGATAGAAGGGTTGCGTGCCATCGATACCTATGTGAACAAGGATGAGTGTATCAGTTACATGAAAGAGGTCGAAAAGAAAGGTTTTGTCGAAGACTTCGTGGTAAAGCTTAAAAAGAAAGATGGAACGGTAATGGAATGTCTTCTCAACGGGACGCCGCTGCGAAACGTTGACGGGGCGATCAGGGGCTACCAGGGAATCGCGAGACAGATATCGAAATAACCGTGTGTGAGACCCATAAGCTGGAGAGCTCCCGTGTGTGGGCTCTCCAGCATTGCCAGCTCCGGTGAAACGCCGGCGGAAGCCCATGCTTTTATATCCATGGAGTGAAGGCTGCATGGCGCCGGGGGAAACAACGAAAGGATCCTGACAGGCATGGAACGGGAAGAGAAATTTGCCCTTGCGGCGGACATCATGGAACGGTTCGCGGAGCTCACCGGACTTTCACCGGAGGGCAGATCTCCGAAGCGCTACCTGTGGACGGATGCCTACGGTGTCTGCAACTTCCTCGGGCTTTACCTTGAGACGAAGGACGATCGGTACAGGGACCTGGCATTGAAACTGGTCGATCAGGTGCACAACGTACTCGGCAGGCATCGTGAAGGCGGAGAGCGGACCGGCTGGATCAGCGGACTGCCGGATGGGGAGGGAAGGGCTCACCCTACCGCAGGAGGCTTGAGGATCGGCAAAACCCTCGATGAACGCGGCCCGACGGAGCCTTATGACGAGCGAAAAGAGTGGGAGAGGGACGGACAGTATTACCACTATCTCACCAAATGGATGCACGCCCTTAACCGTGTGAGTGCGGTTACTGCCGACTTTACATACAACAGGTGGGCGATGGAACTGGCAAAAGCCGCCCATGCCGGGTTTGTTTATACCGATGAAGGAACAGGCCTGAAGCGAATGTACTGGAAAATGAGCACAGACCTGTCCTGCCCGCTTGTGTCCTCCATGGGACACCACGATCCGCTGGACGGCCTCATCACCTTCATCCAGCTTCAGGCTGCCGGGCAACAGGATCCCGAAAGGCCGCAGTCCCTTGATCTCAGCGAAGAGATAAGCGAAATTGCCGGTATCTGTGAAGGGAGAGACTGGCAGACGGATGACCTCCTCGGTCTCGGCGGTCTCCTGTCCGATGCCAGCAGGGCGGCCCAGCTCTTCATTAAAGGGGTCCTTGACGGATGTGACACGCTCAGGGTCATTCTCGACGCCTCCCTGCCGGGCCTGAGGTATCCTGGAAGGGAAAATTTCCTCCACGCTCCGGCCAGGTTCCGGCTTGCCTTTCGCGAGCTCGGGTTGTCGATCGGACTGCATGCCCTTGAAGGGCTGGCGGAGCTCATCAGGCAGAACAGGCCTGTTTTCGAAGACGATCAGGATATAGCCATCCTCCTCAAGACCCTCTGGAAGTACCTGCCGATAGGGGAAAAGATAGAATTATTCTGGATCGACCCTGAAAACCAGAGATCACCCTCATGGAAAGAACATCGCGACATCAACATGGTAATGCTGGCGACAAGCCTGGCACCGGACGGGTTTCTTACACTATAGAAAAGATATCGGGGGGAGATCCCTCCGGATGTCTTTTCTATAGACGGAAAGAGACCGGGCGCTTTTTGCTCCTGACTTTGTTGCCTGCGGGTTCGTACATCCTCAACGTATCAGCAATACGCTTCCGGTGCCCTCACCCTTGTCGCCTCGTCATCAATCAAAAATCCCTCCGGCCAGAAACAAAAACATCACGTAATTCCGGTGAACTTTTTTTCGTTTCTTCAGTTTCTCCGGTTGTTCAAACCAGATAAACCAGATAAACCATAGAAACCGTACAAACCGGTCTTACCGTCCCAGGTACCAGCGTATTGCGCCCAGTATCGCCAGATGCCCGGGATAAAAGGCGTAGAAGAAGTATTTCAGTTTCGGGCCGAGCTTTCCGTTGTACATGGAGATTATGGGGACTGACAGGGCGGCCAGGGGCTCCATGAGTGAGACACGGGCATGCGGCAGTATCCAGTCGAGCGTGAACTGAAAGCCCGGGTCCTGGAAATAGCGCGAGATGATCCCGCGCAGAGTGCATAGTATTGCCGTTATGAGGACCCAGAGGAACATCTTCTTGTGGTTTCTCATGAAATAGTGCATGGCGAAGATCATGAAAACTCCCGGCATGCCATATGATGCCGATACGAACTCACAGGAGGCCCCGGCAAGAAAAACGGAGAGAAAACTCTTCTTTTTCTCATATGCGTATATTGCGTAGAGACCGGCCGCCAGCGTGAAAAAGACATTGAAATGCACCACCGGATATTTAAAGGCGAACATGTAAAAGGGCTGGGAAACCATCGAAAAGAGAAAGAGCCGCCCCAGGTAGGAGGTCTTGTCCTTTGAATGACTGTAACCTTCGGCAATGAGATAGGCGAACATGGGATAGGCGAGTCTGCCTATGGCGCGCATTACCGGTTCGTGGGGGAAAAAGATGGACCCCAGGTGGTCAACGACCATGAGGGCGCAGGCAAGCAGTTTTAATGCGGCTGAGGTCATATTCCTTTATCTCCCTTCCTTTAAAGGGCAAGTATCACGAAAATCTTTAGGAAACTTGCCCCTTTAACTTAAGATACGGCCGGGTGCTTTTTGTACCTGACTGTGTCGATTTCGGGGATTGCTCGATCCTCAATGTATCATTATACACCTCCGGTCGGCAACCCCTCATCTCCTTGTCATCCATCAAAAATCCCTCCGGCCTGAAAAGATCCATTTTCGTTCTGCATCAAGATCTGCTTCGCCCTTTAGAAGACACAAACAACACGTATCTTTTCGTTTCTCTGGTTGTTCAAACCAAACAAACCGGATAAACCAAAGAGACCGTACAAACCAAAGATCCCTTCTTTAGAGGACACACACAATAATATCGGAATGCCCTCCTTTTTGGCAACCCCTTAACTCAGGAATTTTTTTTATTTCATGCCTGTCTTTTTAAAAAAAAATAGCAGATGCTCGGGGCGGCATGGTAATATGAGCGGGTCCGTAATGAACAAGACGAAAAAAATAAATTTACGATGCCTGGCGGGACTTGTTTTTCAGGCAGCGTTCCCCCTGGTGCCGCTTGTTTTTTTTATTGTCTCCAACTGTTCGGCATCGGCCCTTGAAAAAAATGGCCCCGTTTCCCTGACGGAGCATTTTTCACTGGGCGCGAAGGTGAAATATTATTTCAGGAGCCATACCTCCTATGAGTTCGGCAATCCCGTTCCCCCGTACCAGGCCCCGTTGAGCCGGCTCGAATTTCCCTTGAATTCCTGGTGGGGCGGACTCGAGATGAGACTGAACTTCCCCCGGTTCTCAGTGGGATTGGAAGCCCTCACAAATATATCGCAGAATGCCCACGGGAATATGGAGGATTCGGACTGGGATGATGACGCCAGACCGGACGTGAAGACCATCTACAGCCAATCACAGATGCGTGTCGGCCCGAGCTATATGGCGCGGGCCGATGTGGACCTTGAGGTTGCCGATTGGTTTGGATTGCCGAAATGGCTGAGCATAAGGCCCCTGGTCGGGATGAGGTGGCAGAAGTTCAACCTTATGGCGCACGACGGCATACAGTACGATTATCCGAGCGGGGCCACTCCTCTTATGCTTTATGGTGATTCGATCCGCTTCAAGCAGACATACTGGCAATATTTCGTGGGGATACGCGCGAACATGGACCTGACAAAGCTCACCGGCGTCCCCTCTTTGAGACTGCTTGCGCAGTTCGACTGGGCATATGTGGAGGGGCAAAATGAAGATAATCATCTGCTCAGGGCGGGTCATAGGTTCACCTGCGAAGATACATACGGCCACGCCTGGCATGGATCCATTGGCCTCAAAAAGGACCTGTGGAAGAATTTTACGATCGGCCTTGATGCCGATTATCTTGCCATATCGACAACCGGCAACCACCGCATGCTCAATCGCCCGATGGGTATTGACATGAGTTTATCTAACGGTGTCAAGGTCTGGTCTGACCAGGCGAGTGTATCCTTGACCCTGGGATACCGTTTCTGAACCCGATAACAGGTTTATACGGTTTCTATGGTTACTATGGTTGCAACCAAATCGAGCAAACCGAACAAACCCAGAAAGACAGTTTGAGAGTTTATGGAGCGTTTGAAAGTTTGTGAGGCGTTAAAAGAAGGAAATCCTTATAAACCGAAGAAACAGAACAAACCGAATAAACCGAATAAACCAGATTATAACATTTGAATGGATGAGAGACGAGATGGATCCAGGAGATGCGCCGCGTTGCCTTGAGCCGTGCGGCCTTTATGGGCCTGCCACGCGGCGCATGCCTGGATCGTAAGACCCCTTACCCCAATACCCTGCTGCTATTTTACCTTCGCAGGGCTCCCCTTCTTCTTCTGGATCAGAACAGTCTTTCTATACTGGTCTGAATATTTATCGATAAGCTTGTCCACAGTCCCGTTCATGATCAGTTCATCGAGTTTTTTGTTGATCTGGGGAAGATATTTTACGTAGGGCGATTTCTTGGAGATCCCGATATAGAAATTTTCAACCGATGCGTTCACCGGAAGAAACTCCACCTTGTCCGCTATCCCGAGCCGCTCCGATTCAAAGAGGCCTGAGTACATGGCGTAAATGAAATAGTCGGCTTGTCCGCCGGTGAGTTTCGCGAAATTCTCTTCAACCTTTGCCGAACGTGTTACCGTGAGCTTTTCAGTAATGAATTTATCAAATGCCTGGCCGAAGCTGTCGCCAACAGTTGTGGTGCCTTTTTTGCCGGCCAGGTCATCCCATTTTGCGTACTTGAAGGCCTTGCCTTTCGCGACAAAGATCACCACAGGGTCCTTGGCGAAAGGGTTTGAATATTCAAAATATTTTTTTCTTTCCTCGGTCATATAGATGCCGACAAGGACATCGATCTTTCCCTGTTTCGCTTCTTCCTGGACCTTGTCCCACCCTCCTTTATAGGGTGTTTTTACGGTCACTTTGAGATCCTTGAAGAGCAGGTTGACCAGTTCGGGACCTACACCGACGATATTGTTCTTTTCTTTCCACATGATAGGTGGATACTGCGGGTGACCCGAGGCGGTGAGGTTCTCAGCGGCAATGAGCGGTGTGCCGGCTGACAGCAGAATTACAACAGCGAGTGCAAACAGAAGGAACTTTTTCATTTTCTCTACCTCTTGATTGGTTAGGATAATATCGTTTGAAAACTGGAAAATACTATCATAAAAAAAGATGATGTTAAATGCATTTTTAAAACATTCCCGCGGTTCCTTGACACGGACCTTTCCGTCTGCTAATGAATGAAGAAGGCCCATGAAAATCATATACTCCCTGGCGGTCATCGCTTTTTTGACTGTATGGCCCATCGCGGGCGGCGGCGAAAGCTGTGTTGAGTGCCATACCGACGGATCGATCATGAGCTCGCTTGTTGAAATGCCCGCCAAAAGAACAAACGGCTCCCCTGGTGCCATAGGGCCCGCCGGCATTCCCGCCTTGATAAAGCCTGACGTGTATTACATGAGATATTACGTCGACAAGTCCCTGACCGACAAGGACCCTCATTTTGGCAGGGGCTGCGTTTCGTGCCATAAGGGTGACGGCAAGGAGGCTGACAAGGACAAGGCACACAAGGGTTTCGTGAAAAGGCCCTCCGCCGACCTGAAAACATGCGGCGGCTGTCATGAAGACATTACCGGGAACTATCAGAACTCGCTGCATTATACAGTTTCAGGTTTCACAACAAAAGTCTCCATGAGGTTCTCGGCAAAAGAGGAGGCCGTTTTCAAAATGGAGATCTTCGGCAAGTCCTGCAGGAGCTGCCACGCAGCTTGCGGTGACTGCCATGTGAGCTCTCCGTCCATCGACGGGATCCGCAGCGGTTTTTTGAAGGGCCATGCCTTTGTGAAAAGGGATGAGGGGAAAACATGCGGCATCTGCCATGGCGGCAGGGTTTACGCGGAGTATACGGGCAGGTACGGAGCCGGGGCGGACGTCCATTATCAAAAGGGGATGATGTGCACAAACTGCCATAAAAAAGGTCGTCTCCATGGTGAAGGAGGTATGTACGCGGGTAAGGACTCCCCGAGGGGCAGCCCGAAATGCAAGGACTGCCATAAGGCCGGGTCCGAGAAAAGACCAGTAGCTAAACTGGCCCATTCAAAGCATGAAGGAAGAGTGAGCTGTTATGGCTGTCACGTCCGGGGTGAATACCGCAACTGCTCCGGGTGTCATGAAGGGAAGGCCTCTTCTTCCAGGGCCGGATTGATCCTCGGCGCCGACCCTGAGAATAAAAGGCTCCTCACCACCTTGCGGCAGATACCCGTCTCCCGGGACACCTTTTCAAAGGCGGGCATAAAGATGGAACGGTTCGATGATGTCACGGATTACAGGGCGGCCCCCGTTCACAACATCCAGAGAGTGACAGCGAGGACCCGTTCATGTGACATCTGCCATGTAAACAAAAAAGATCTTCTCACGAAGGGATCGCTTATAAAGAACGGCTCGAAGGCCAACGAGGGCCTGATCTTCAGGATGCCTCCTCTGGAAATCAACTGAGAAGGGGAGAACAATGACAGTCGCGCAGCGCAACCGGGGAATAACAGCATGTATTCTTGTTTTTCTCGCTCTTTTTTCCTGTTCGGCAGACACTCCTTCAAAGGAGAGGGGGCGTCGATATGTGGACCCGGAGGGGACCCTCTCTTTAATAAGGGACAAGAAAGCGGTGATCGTTGATACGATGAGCGATCTCGAATGCATGGACCACAGGATACCCGGGTCCCTCTGTTTACCCCTTGAAGAATTTGAGAACATGGCGCGGGAATTGCTGAAAGACAAAAAGCGGCCCGTGATCTTTTACTGCGAATCTGATGAATGCCTCAGGGCGGGCGTGTCATACGATAAGGCCAAAGCCGCCGGTTATGGAGAGATATATATTCTGAGAGGGGGCCTTCCCGCATGGAAGAGGGCGGGATATGACGTGGAATCAGTTGAGCGGGTAAAAAGAGAGCCTGTCGTGTCCGTTAAGCGCGGTGCCCTGGAGAAAATGGCAAAGAAAAAACAGGGCATTTTCATTCTCGACATCAGGTCTGAAGATGATTACTCGAAAGGCCACCTTGCCGGCGCGGTCAACATCCCCCTTTACAAGCTCCGGAAAAGGCTCAAAGAGATACCGGGGAACCGTACGGTCCTTGTCGTTGATGAGAACGGGAAAAGGTCATTTCTCGCAAGCTGCTATCTCATCAATCACGGTTTTAGCGACGTGGTAAGGCTCTATGGCGGGATGGAATACGAAGAGCCTCAAAAGTGGAAGGGGGGAAAAGGGTAGCATATGGTACACACGGGCCGGACAAAAACTCTTTTGTTCTGCGTTCTTTTCCTGGTGTGCTCCGGCCACGTTTTTGCCTCGAACACAAGGATAAACTGCGTCGACTGCCACGACAGCCCCAGGTTCAAAACCGCCTACAAAGGATCGGTGCATGGGAACATCGGGTGCACGGGCTGCCACAAGAGCTTTGAGAGCCTGGACAGGCATGTCATGTTGAAAGAAAGACCGGCGCTTCTCTCGTGTGGAACATGTCACAGCGAGATCGAAAAGGTCTACAGGAACAGCTTTCATTACCTCTATGAGGATTTCCGCTGTTATGACTGCCACTACGAGATCCATTCACTGAAAAAAGAGAGGGGCAACTTTAAGATCGCCGTGACGAACAACTGTACGAGGTGCCACGCGAACGATGAATATGTCCTCTCAGGCCACGGGGCCGCGGTCATGAAGGGCAACAAGGATTCTGCGACGTGCAGCGACTGTCACGGCCTGCACGATACCAGGGCCTATCACACCTCCGGAGAGAAATACATCCTTGAGGCACGCGAGTTCTACAACAAAACATGCAAATCCTGTCACTCCAACAGGGAAATGATGGTCCGCAACAACATCTCCCCCGACAACGTCAGGTATTACGAGGAGACCTACCACGGCAAGGTCCAAGACCTGGGATACTCAACGAGCGTGGCGGGATGCGCGGACTGCCACACCGCCCACAATATCCTTCCCCAGTCCGATCCGGGATCGACCATCAACCCGAAGAACCTCGTGAGGAATTGCGGCAAGTGCCACCCCGGTATCCATCCGCGTTTCGCGCAGTACAAGGCGCACCCCGATTACAGGGACATAAGAAGGTACCCCCTGCTTTATATAAGTTTTATCAGCATGGTGGCGCTCCTGCTTGTGACGTTCACCTTCTACTGGACCCACACCGTCCTCTGGTGGAGAAAGGTCTACTGGGAAAAACACAGGCTGGAAGAGCTCGGCATAAAACTCGAAAGCCCCCTTACCCACGAAGAAGGGATCCAGGAGGTCAGGCGGTTCGCTGTGAAGGACCGCGTTATGCACCTCTTTCTCGTTCTCTCGTTCTTTGGTCTTGTCATCACCGGTTTCCCGATAAAATACCATGATACGCTCTGGGCGAAGGTTCTCATTCAGGTGATGGGCGGCGCCCATAACGCGGGCCTGTACCACAGGGCCGCGGCGGTTGTCCTTATCGTGCTGTTCTTTATCGCCCTGTGGAGATGCTTCCGTTTCATCTTTCCAAAAGGCCTTGGCTCGAAAGGCAGGAGCGGCTGGAAGGAGAGACTTTTCGGGCCTGATTCTCTTGCGCCCAACATGAATGACTGGCGGCAATTCAAGGGAATGGTCAAATGGTTCTTCAATAAGGGTGAATACCCGAAGTTCGACAGGTGGACCTACTGGGAAAAATTCGACTTCCTTGCCGTCTTCTGGGGCATGGTCGTCATCGGCGGCTCGGGTGTCACTCTGTGGGCCCCGGAGAAGGCATCTTATATATATCCGGGATGGGTTTTCAATATCGCGAGCATCCTTCATTCCGAAGAGGCCCTGCTGGCGGCACTTTTCATATTCACGGTCCATTTTTTCAATACGCACCTCATTCCCACGAAATTCCCCATGGACCCGATCATCTTTACGGGCAGCTATCAGCTTGAGGAACTCAGGAGGCTGCGGGCCCTCGAATATGAGAGGCTGGTAAGGGAAGGCAGGCTGGATGAACTGAAGATCAAACACCCGGGCATATCGCTAAAGCTTGTTTCCGCCTTTTTCGGTCATGCCAGTTTATGGATCGGCCTTCTCTTCACCCTCATTCTCCTGTGGACCTTCTTTTTCGGATAGGGATAGCATCGATAAATAAGATCATTGCCGGCGCAGCACGCTATTTATGAGGCCCGGCCTCGCGGGCGGTGATCTTATGTATCTTCTTTCTGACCCGGGTCGCCATCTGCCCATTTTCTCTTTCCTGCAGTTGCAAAGGGGATGAAAATGGGCGCTATCAGAAACACGTTCCACCAGTTGAGATCCATATTTTCTATAGTGGCGCCATATGACCATATCGCCCACGCGGCCGAGACGAGGAATATCACGTAGGGTGCCGTCATGAGCTTCCAGAAAGGTGTTAAAGGATGGCGCCATGGTGCGAGGAGGATAATGACTGCAAAGGCAATGCAGACAATGATGATGCCCATGAAACCCTGGAGCGTTTTGTTCTGGATGATAAAAATAATGGAAAGGATGACCACCCAGATGAAACCGCCCATCCAACCGGCAGTCCAGCCGATCTTTTCACCTGTTCTGTCTGGCATATTCATCTCCTTTCGACTGCGGCATTGGTTTTTTGTTCATTTCAGACGAAGATGTCCTGGCCGTGATGTTTCCCCGAACGTTTGATCAATTCCGTGATGCCTCCGGCAACAGCCCCGATCAGGAGGTAGATGACCACGGACGGGATGAGGAGCATCCCAATGCTTCCTCCCGCGTCACCCCCGAAGTACCCGAGAAGGCCCCGTGAGTCGAGCGTCAAAAGGACGGCAAGGACGACGGCCGTCTGCAGGAGGTAGGTGCCGCATAGCAGCAGGTATCTCCGCCAGTACCCGTACCTTTCCCAAAGCCCCCGTTTCCTGTCGGCAAAGCCAAGGGTGACAGCAAAGAGAAGAGAAAAAAAGATGATCACCACATAAAGCAGATGGGAACGGAAATGAGCGAGAAGCGGATAGACAACGAGATGCACGACAAAGAAGGGAATGACCCACCAGAGTGACATGCAGAGAAGCACTATGCCTGCTTTTACCCGCCTCATGATAATGATTATAGGCGCAGGAAGCAAAGCGGTCAAGTGCGCAAGACGGTCTTTCCTGGCAGGCCGCGGGGCCGGCAGGTTTTTTATTGCATAATGGCAGGAATTCAGGGATGATAAAAAAGGTGGCACAAGGTGCTTGAATGAGAACGGCCTTAAAGCTGACCCGGCGGATACCTGGAGCAGAACGTGGCAGATGATGAGAATGTAACACATCTTGAAATATTGTTGTCGTACGATATCCTGAAACAGCTTACCGGCGCGATGGAGCGCACGGGATGTTCGGCGGCGGACCTTGTCGAACAGGCGCTGAGACAGCTGCTTTCGGAAAAAGAGAAAGCTAACGCCGTCTATCTCTCGGCGCCAATCAACGCGCTCGTGGAAGGACTTTACGTGGAGAACACCACCATTGCCCAGGTAAGGAGCCGCGGCGATTTCGGTCTTGGTACGTTCAACTACCTCGATGGAGAGATGGTCCTGCTCGACGGAAAAGTTTACCAGATAAGGTCCGACGGGAATGTGTACGACGTCGGTGACGATGAGAAGTCGCCTTTTGCCTGCGTCACGTTTTTCAGCCCCGACACCTATGACGATATCGAAGGAGACCTGGCTTCGAAGGACCTCGTCAGCCTCCTCGACGGTCTCATACCTTCGCAGAACATGCTTTATGCGATCCGCATCGACGGCACATTCAGCCATGTGAGAACAAGGGCCGTCCCGAGATCAGAAAATTACAGGCCCCTCGTGGACGCCACAAAGGACCAGCCTGTTTTTGATTTCCACGATGTTGCGGGATCACTCGCAGGGTTTTACACCCCCTCTTTCATGGAGTCCCTGAACGCGCCGGGCTATCACCTGCATTTCCTCACTGAAGACCGTAGGCGCGGAGGTCATCTCATTGGATGCACACTGAAAAAAGCGCGTATAGGCATCCAGCATGTACCGCAGCTGGAAGTGGGTCTGCCCGTTACGTTCGACTACCTTACCACCGACCTTACGAGGGACATAGGCAAGGACCTGGACAAGGCCGAGAAATAATCACAGGTGCAGCAATCCGCCAAGAGGCTTATGTTCCGAACGACATTCAGCATATCAAAGATGGATTGTCCTTCCGAAGAGCAGTTGATACGGTCAAAACTGGAGGGAGCGGCAGATATTCAAAGGCTGGAGTTCGATATACCCGGACGCCGGTTGCACGTATACCACATGGGTGGTTACGATGGTCTCCTGGCAGCGCTTGAAAGCCTTCGGCTTGATACAAAGTTCGTTTCATCGGAAGCGATAGGGCAGATCGATATGGGCGAAGACCGGCAGCTGCAAAGCAGGGTTTTATGGCAGGTCCTCGCCATCAACTTCTTCTTTTTTGCCTTCGAGATCATCTCGGGCCTGATGGCGGGTTCGATGGGACTTGTGGCTGACAGCATTGATATGCTGGCTGACAGCATCGTCTACGGCCTTTCATTGCTTGCGGTGGGAGGGACCGCCGCGCGTAAGAAGAAGATCGCGGGTGCGGCTGGTTATTTCCAGATGGTACTGGCCGCCCTGGGTTTCATTGAGGTTGTCCGCCGCTTTATGGGACATGGGGGAATCCCGGACTTTCACACGATGATCGGCGTGTCCCTCCTGGGCCTTGCGGGTAATGCCGCCTGCCTGTACCTGCTTCAAAGATCAAGGAGCCGGGAGGTTCACATGCAGGCGAGCGTGATCTTCACGTCCATGGATGTCATCGCGAACATCGGTGTCATTGCGGCGGGCGCGCTGGTGTATGTTACCGGGTCGAAGGCCCCCGATCTGGCAGTGGGAACGGTTGTGTTCGCGCTGGTGAGCAGGGGAGCGTACAGGATCCTTCAACTGTCGAAATGATAATGGCCGCTTTTTCCTGCCCACCTGGGGAAGGGGGCGCGCGGGGAGAGTATTAAGATTATCTGAAATAGACACGGGAGGTTATGGCCCATGCACGGAAAGATAATGATCGCATTGCTTTTATTCATTGCCGGATGCACGGGGATACCCGAAAACATCGAACCGGTAAAAGGGTTCGATGTGAACCGCTATCTGGGGACGTGGTACGAGATAGCGAGGCTGGACCACTCATTTGAGAGGGGTCTCACCATGGTTACTGCCGAGTACAGCCTGCGGGATGACGGCGGTATCGATGTTGTGAACCGGGGGTTCGATCCTCGGAGGAAGACATGGAAAAAGGCTTTTGGAAAGGCATATCTTGTCGCAGGTCCCGGCACCGGCAGGTTGAAGGTGTCCTTCTTCTGGCCTTTTTATGGCGGTTATAATATCATCGACCTCGATAAGGACAAATATTCTTACGCCCTCGTGTGCGGCCCCGGGAAAAACTACCTGTGGCTGCTTGCAAGGCAGCCGAAGATGGAGGAGTCCACGAAGGCCCGCTTGATCATGAAGGCCAAAGTCCTGGGATTTGATACGGACAGGCTGATCTTCGTGGAACATTAAGGTTCCTGTCCACGCTCTGAAAATCCTCCAAACCTGTCTTAAGCGGTTTTGGCCCGCGCTGCTCTTTGATTTTTTGACCGGTTATGTTATGTTGATGCGCATGGAGCCAAGGATCGTTCCCCGGAAAGAGCACCGCATTTCACGAAAGCAGATGAGCCCAAATGCCCTGCGCACGCTTTACCGGCTCCATTCACGCGGATTTATCGCCTATCTGGTGGGCGGGTGTGTCCGTGATCTGCTCCTGGGGCGGCAGCCAAAGGACTTCGACATAGGCACGAACGCCACGCCCGGCCAGATCAAAAGGCTTTTTCGCAACTGCCGCCTCATAGGCCGCCGTTTCAGGTTGGCCCACCTGCGTTTTCAGGACGAGATCGTGGAAGTGTCCACATTCAGACGGGCCGCAGTTCCTTCCGACAATGCGGACATTGAAGATGAAGACCAGAACAAACGACGTCCTTACCATGTCAAGGATGAGAACGGAATGGTTCTCATTGACAACATATTCGGAACACCCGAGGAGGACGCTCTCCGCCGCGACTTCACCATTAACGCACTTGCCTACAACATAGCGGATGCTTCGGTCATCGATTACAGCACCGGCCTTTCCGACCTCAGGCAGCGGCTGATCCGCTCTATCGGCGACCCGCGTGTCAGGTTCACGGAAGATCCAGTGCGGATGCTGCGTGCCGTCCGCTTTGCCGCATCCCACGGTTTTGAAATAGAGAACGATGCCTGGGAAAATATTTGCGAGCTCTCTTCCACTATCTCGCGTGTTTCACCATCAAGGCTTTATGAGGAGATACAGAAGCTGTTTCTCCTTGGCTCTGCCGGGCCGGCCTTCATTCTTCTGGACAAGAGCGGGCTTCTTGCCGCGCTTTTCCCCGGTCTGGCTGCCTGGATCCGGGAAGATGATCGCCGCTTTCAATTGCTGGCCGATAACCTGGAATGTCTCGACCAGTTGTATCGGAGAGGCACACCTTCGTCACCCGCATTCTTCCTGTCGGCGCTTTTCGGCCCCGGCATAGAGGAGGATGCGTTCAAGCGCCACCGTGATGGCATCCCGCATCGGCAGGCTATGGATGAAATGTGCGCAAATTTTATGAAAGAGATCTCCGGGACCGCGCACATCCCGGGGAAAGTAGGCGGTCGTTTGTGCGCCATCCTGACCCTCCAGAGTTCCCTGCACAGAATGCCGCCGCGGAAGCCCGCTTCCATAGCCGGCAGGCCAGAGTTCATGGACGCCCTGGCGTATCTGCGTATGGCGGCGCAGGCGAAGAACGAATATCGAACCCCCCTGGAGTGGTGGGAGACGTACCTCCTTGAGACCCCTCCCGCCGGGTCTACAGACTTGCCAACCGATGAAGCCCCGGAAAAAAAACGAAAAAGGAGACGGCGCAAACCCCGCCGGGCCCGCAAGACCGAGAATCCGTAAAGCGTAAGGTGTAAAGCGTAAGGCGTAAGGTGTAAAGCGTAAGGCGTAAGGCGTAAAGTGTAAGGCGTGGTATGATCCGGACACATGGATTACACTTCACGCTTTACGGCCTTTCCTTACTGTTTTTGTTTTACTCCTGCATGGGAGGCTCTTCGCTTTTTGTTTTTTCGACAGGGAGCGCACCTTTGGTGAGATCGTCTGCCTTACCGACCCAGCCGCCGCCCATCGCCTTGTATATATTGACGATGGCTATGAAAGTGGCGGCGCGCGTGGTCACCGCGCTCAATTCGGCGGGGAAAAGTTGCTGCTGCGCGTTCAACACCGTGAGGTAAGGCGTGTAGCCGCCCTTGTACTGCAGGTCTGCCAGCCTCGCGTATTCCTTGAAGGAGGCCACTTTTTTCTGCTCGGCGGCCAGCTGCTGCTGAACCTTCTGGTGCGTGACAAGTGCGTTCTCCGTATCGGCGAAAGCTGCCTGTATCGTCTGCTCATAAGTGAAGAGCGCGGCCTGCTGCTGGGCGTTTGCCTGCTTGACCTGGCCCAGGATATTGCCTGCCGTGAAGATCGGCCCCGTGACGGTGCCTACGTAATTCCATGTGAAGCTTGGTCCGAGGAAGAGGTTCGAAAGGTCTTCGCTTGAGCCCCCTGCCGCACCGGTCAGGGAGATGCTGGGAAAGAACAGTGCCCTGGCAGCACCGATCTGGGCGTTTGCCGCGATGAGGTTATACTCGGCCTGCAGGATGTCAGGCCGCCGTGCGAGGAGGTCGGAAGGCAAACCTGCCGGGACGGGCGGCAGACCGAGTTCGGCAAGCTTTTTACCCCGCGGTATAGACCCGGGGTTGCGGCCGAGGAGCATGCAAATGGCATTTTCCGTCTGGGCGATCTGGACCTCGATCTGCGGGATCTGCGCAGCGGCAGTTTCATATTGTGAGCGTGCCTGCTCGACGGTCATCCCGGACACCTGGCCGTATTTGTGCTGCAGCTCGAAGATCCTGACGGATTCCGCATAGGTCTTCAGGGTATCACCGGCGATCACAAGCTGCTCGTCGAGCGCGCGCAATTGGATGTAAGAATTCGCCACCTCGGCGGTGAGGGAGAGGACCACGCCCCGCCTGGCCTCTACGCTTGCCAGCATATTTGCCTGAGCTGCCTCAGTCAGGCGCCTTAAGCGGCCCCATAGATCGATCTCCCAGCTGGCGCCTCCCAGGGCCTGAAAATTATTGTATGGATTTGTCGACGGTGTCATCGTCACGTTGTTCTTGGATATTTGATACCTGCCCGAACTTCCGCTGTAACTGAGCTGGGGGAAGAGGGCCGAGCGTGTCGACATCAGGAGCCCGGCGGCCCGATCGACGTTCGCGGCGGCGACCCTGACGCTTTTGTTGTTGGAAAGCGCTGCGGCAACAAGCTGATCAAGGACTGGGTCGTCGAACTGCTTCCACCATTCGCTGTCGGCGGCCTCGCGTTTCCCGCCGGCTTCCTCGTATCGGTATGCCTGTGGGACATCGATGACGGGGCGCTTGTAATCAGGGCCGACGGCACATCCGGAGATAAGGAAGACGATTGAAAGAAGGAGCAGCCTTTTGCACATGTCAGTTCCCCTCCTTGTTCGGCGCCGCTTCTTCCACGGGTGCATCGGGAGGCTTCTTCTCCGGCGGCTCTTTCTTTTTCTTTTTCCCTGAACGTTCGGCCAGTCCGTCAAAGATATAGAAGAACAGCGGGACAAAGAGCATCGCCAGCGTTGTTTCGCCGATCATGCCCCCGATGATGCCCGTGCCGATGGAGTGGCGCGCGTTGGCACCCGCGCCGGTGGCGATGGCAAGGGGCAGCACACCGAAGATGAAGGCGAGAGAGGTCATGATGATCGGACGCAGGCGTTCTTCGCCTGCCTGGATCGTGGCGTCCATGATGGACAGTCCCTGTTTGCGCAGATCCGATGCGAAGGCGACGCGGAGCACGGCGTTCTTTGCCCCCAGGCCGATGAGCACCAGCAGGCCTATCTGGAAATAAACGTCATTTTCGAGGCCGCGCATCCAGTTGAAGAACAGGGCGCCAAGGATGCCGAAGGGCACGGCAGTCATGACGGAGCCGGGCATGACCCACGATTCGAACTGGGCCGCGAGGATGAGAAAAACGATGACAAGGCCGAAGATGAAGGCGGACGAAGATGTCCCTCCCGATTGCTTTTCCTGGAATGCCATGCCGGACCAGGCGAAACCATATCCCTGGGGAAGCACCTCGTTGGCCACTTCCTCCATCGCCTTTATGGCCTCGCCCGAGCTCTTGCCGGCCGCGGCGTTGCCGGTGATCTGGGCTGCCGGGAAGCCGTTGAAGCGCGGCATCAGGTCGGGTCCCATCGTGTAGTGGGTCGTTACCACGGAAGAGAGAGGCACCATTTCTTCGTTTCTCGATCTGGTGTAAAGCTTGGTGATGTCCTCGGGGCCTCGCCTGTAAGGCGAATCGGACTGGAGGGTGACGTTCCAGACCCGGCTGTACTGATTGAACTGGCTTACCACAATGGAGCCGAACTGTGCCTGCAGGGCGCTGTAGATATCCTGAACGGGCACATTGAGGAGCATCGCCTTGGACCGGTCCACGTCGGCCCTGATCTGCTGTGATGAAGCCCTGAAGGTCGAATTGAGGCCGCTGAGATCCGGCCGCGTGCGGGCCTTTGCAAGAAATTGCTGGGTGACTTCATAAAGGCGTCCCGGATCTCCTGCAACCTTGTCCTGGATCCAGAACTCGAACCCTCCTGTTGTGCCGATCCCGGGTATCGCCGGAGGTGCTATGGGTATGACGACCCCCGTTTCTATCTTTGCCGCCTCACGGGCTACTGCCATGATGACGGCCTTCGCGTTCTCCTCTTTGGCGCGTTTCAATGATGAATAGCGTTCCTTGAAGTCCTTGAGCGTGACGAAGAACGTGGCCGCGTTCGGTTTGTACTGGCTGTCGATGAGGCTGAAGCCGTTAACGATGGTCCTGTCGGCCACCGCGGGATGTTTCGCGAATATCTGGTCCACGAGGTCCGAGGTCTGTGAGGTCCGCTTCAGGCTGGCCGCGTCGGGCATGATGATCGTTGCCATCAGGTAGCCCTGGTCTTCATTGGGTACGAAGCTTGTCGGTATCGCGTGGAAGAGGTAAAGGAGAACCCCGATGAGAAAGGCCAGGACACCGAAGGCGATGGTCATCCGTTTTATCATGAGCACCACGGCCTCACCGAAGCCGACGGTGAAACGGTCAAAGCCGTGGTTGAACCAGGCGAAGAAGCGGTTCAAATAACGGAAGATGCCCCTCTGGGGTGGAGAAGTGTGTTTCAGCATTATGGCACACATTGCCGGTGTGAGGGTGAGGGCCACAAACCCGGAGAGGGCGACGGAGATGACGATGGTTATCGCGAACTGCTTGTAGAGCTGCCCCGTGGTGCCGGGGAGAAATGCCGCGGGGATGAAGACCGAGGCCATGACCAGCACGACCGCGATGAGCGAGGTGCCGATCTCTTCCATGGCCTTGATCGTGGCCTCTTTCGGGGGCAGACCTTTCTTGACCATGTTGCGCTCCACGTTCTCCACGACGACGATGGCGTCATCCACGACCATCCCGATGGCAAGAACGACACCGAAAAGGGTCAGCAGGTTGATAGAGAACCCGAGAGCGAGCATGCCGCAGAATGTGCCTATAAGGGAAACGAATATGGCGACGGTGCAGATGATCGTGGGGCGGAAGCTCTGGAGAAAGAGATAGACGACGAAAATGACCAGCAGGACCGCCTCGAAGAGGGTATGGACGACCTCCTCGATGGAGATACGGACAAAATCTGTAGTGTCCAGGGAGATCTTGTAGTCCATGCCGTCGGGCATCGATTTTTTCAGCTCCTCCATGGTCTTTCGGACGGCCTTGGAGACATCGAGCCCGTTGACCCCGGGCTGCTGGTAAACCCCGATGGGGGTTGCGCTGATCCCGTTTATCTTATTGTCGTCTATATATTGCTTGCGGCCCACTTCGGCGCGGGCCACGTCCCCGATCTTGACAATGGCGCTGCCGTCCCGGCTTGCCCTGAGTATGATGTCCTCATACTGTTTGGGGGTCATGAAGGGCGCCTGGGTTACCACGGGCAGGGTCAGCTGCACCTTGTCATCGCTCGGCTGCTGGCCTACCTGTCCCGCTCCCCAGAGCGCGTTCTGCTTGGCCACCGCCTGCTGGATATCGCTTGTGGTGATCCCGAGGGAAGCCATCCTGTCGGGGTTCATCCAGATGCGCATGGCCTGGTCGGGCACGCCGAAGATCTGTGCCTGGCCGGCACCTTCGACCCTCTTGATCGCGTCCAGTACGTAGACGTTGGCGTAATTGTTGACGTAGTCCGCGCTGTAGCGGCCGTCTTTATTGAAGACCGACAGGATCATCAGTACATTGGAGGCCTTTTTCTGTACCGAGACCCCATATTGCTGCACCGCGTCGGGAAGCTGCGGCGTTGCGAGATTGACCCTGTTCTGCACCTGGACCTGGGCGATGTCGGGGTCGGTGTCCAGGGTGAAATAGACCGTCAGGGTCATCTGGCCGGTGTTGGAACTTGTCGATGTCATGTAGAGCATGTTGTCGACGCCGTTGACCTGGGCCTCTATGGGGGCGGCGACGGAATCGCTCACGGTCTTCGAGTCGGCCCCGGGATAGGTGGTTGTCACCTGGATCTGCACCGGTGTGATGGTGGGATACTGGGACACGGGCAGGGATTTCATCGACACAAGGCCGGCAATGACGATGATGATTGCCACAACTGTCGCAAAAATGGGCCTCTCGATGAAGAACCTGGAGAACATGCCCTACCTCCCCTGCTTGTCGCTGCCAGGTTTGCCGGGCTGTCCCGGTTTCGCGGCAGGTGCCGGGGGTGTCACGGGAGCCTTGCCGCCCGTTGCCTTGTCCGATACGGTAGGTTTCGCGGCAGGCGTGGGGGGTGTTGCCGTGGTCTTGCTGCTTTCCGTCTTGTCTGGCCCGGCTGGTTTTGTATCCGCCGCCGGGGGAGTCGCGGCAGGCTTGTCCCCTGAGGCCGAGTCCGCTCCGGAAGGTTTTTCACCGGCAGCAGGCGGCGCCGCGCCGGCTGAGGATCTTATCTTTACCGGTTCACCCTGACGGATACGCAGGGTCCCGTCTACGACCACCTGTTCGCCTGGGCGCAGACCGCTGTCGATGAAAACATCGTTGCCAAACCAGTCACCCACTGTCACCGGGCGGAACTCGGCTTTTCCGTCAGGGGTTATCACCCACATAAAGTGTCCCTTGGCCCCCTGCTGTACCGCGCGTTGGGGGACAAGTATGGCGTTTCGCCGGACAGCGCCTTTCAGGCGGGCACGGACATACTGGTTCGGGCGCAGCACACCTTTCTCGTTCTTGACGCTGGAACGGATAAGGAAAGTGCCGGTCTTCGCGTTATAGGACGGGGCCGCGAAGGTGATCCTGCCTTTTTCGGAAAAGATGGAGCCGTCGACGAGGACTATCTCGACCTCATAGTCATCATTTTTTGGGGGGACTATCTGGCCGCTTGCGATCTTGTCGCCGTACCTCTTCATATCGTTCTCGGAAATGCTGAAGTTCACCCACATGGGTGAAAGGACGGAAACGGTGGTAAGCTGGTTGTTCACCTGGCTGACGTACGCGCCGTCCTGCACCAGGGCGGAGCTTGTGATGCCGTTTATGGGAGATGTTATGGTGCAGTAGGACAGGTTGAGCCGGGCCATTTCAAGCTGGGCCTTTGCCTGTTCCACTGCCGCCGCCGTGGACTCATAAGAGCCCTTGGCGTCGTCAAGGTCCTTTTGCGACAGGGCGTTCTGCTCCGCCAGGGGTTTTACACGCTCCAGGTTCATACGGGCAACCTCGTGGGCGGACTTTTGCCTGGCAAGAGCCGCAACGGCGGAATCCAGCTGGGCCTGGAATGGTTTCTTGTCCATGACGAACAGGACGCTTCCCTTTTTTACAACGGTCCCTTCCGTGTAGACCCTCTTTTCAAGGAAGCCATTGACCCGTGCCCTTATCTCCACTTCGTGCGAGCTCTGGGTCTGGGCCACAAACTCAGCGACGACCGGAGTATCGGCGGGCACGATCTTCATGGCCGTGACCTCCACCTCCCCGCCCTGGGGCGGTGCTTTCTTTTTACAGCCTCCAGGAGAAGACAGAACGATCAAAATGGCCGCAAGCATGAAGACCGCCCGGACCATGTGGTTTGAAAGGAGGGATTTAAGGGATTTTACATTGATCATTAAAAGATACCCCTTTTTCTTATGGATGGGCATAGTGCCGTAAGCCCTTAAGAATTAACTGCTTAGTATACCCTTTAGTATTTTATTAAGGCAAGTAGCTTTTTGTAAAGGGTTAAACGATCCATGGCCGCGATGAAGATGAAAGAAGCGGACCTCTTTGTCAATCTTGCCGTCCATGGCCGCGAGCTCTTAGCCCGCACCGTTTCAGCGCGCGCCCGCGCCCGGTGGGGAAAGGAAAGATGGCCCCCTGGTATGAGAATGGCTTGAATACCGGTGCCCTTTGAACATATAAATGAAATAGATCAAAAAGGGGAGGAGGGATAGAATATGATATTTCGATGCCTTGTTATTTTTCTGGTCCAATTGACCGTTGTGTCTGCAGTTGCCGGGCAGGCCCGCGCGGTCAAGTGCGACCCTGCGGGAAACCAGCAGGAAATGAACGTGTGTGCCGAAGATGAGTTCAAGAAAGTCGATAAAGAGTTGAACAGGGTATATAATGCCCTGTTGCAAAAGGAAAAGGGCGACCCGCTGTTCATCAGGAAACTTCGTGAATCCCAGCAGGCATGGATAAAGTTCAGGGACGCCGAACTGGCTGCTACATATACCTGCGAAGGTTCTGAATCAATGTGCTGGGGCAGCATGTATCCGTTGTGTTACTACGGGTACAAGGCAAGGCTGACCAGGGAACGCACGAAAAGGTTGAACAAATACCTGGCGGACGGAAGGCCCGCGGACGATTGTCATTGAACCAAAAAGCCACAGCAAAGCGGTTTCTTTTGCGCGCGTTCATCTGCGGCAGAAGAAAAGAACGGTTCAGGCAATCGAGACCGTTTTCAAGACATCTTTCGTGATCTTCTGTATCTCAGAAACGGCGAGAAATGAGTCCTTCAATAATTGTTTCTGCCTGGTGTGAAGGTTTGCCGGGTTGATGCTGTTGCTGAAGTCCCGGCCCTGGTCCAGGTTGTTAAGGTTGTTGTGGATCTTGATGGCCAGGAAGGTCTCAAAGGCCTGTTCGATGAATTCCGACCGGTCGGCGGGGATGACACCCTTTTCCGCCAGCTTCCTGATCCTCTCGAGGGTGTTGACCTCGGCGATCTCGGCGTGGAAAGCGAGGAGCTTCACGCAGGTGGTCAGCGGCAGGAGCCCGTGTGTCTTGATATTAACCGTATTCTTGTACTTGCCGTTCTTCTCGACGAGAAAATTCTTGAAAAAGCCGAGGGGAACCGGGATGTCGACGATGGGCTGGGCGAGCATTCTCAGGGCGGCCGTATTGCTCCGGAATTCGCCAATGACGTGGGACCTGAGGGTTTCCACGAGCGGTTCGCTGCCGTGGACTGCCCTGAAATCGAGGAAGGTGTAAATGTCGACGAGATCTTCCCCTTTTTCCGCGCTCACTTGTATCCAGCCTCTCGTTTTGCCCTTCCACGATGCAAGGTCGCCGAAATACCGGGGGTTCGTGGCCATGATGTTCCCCTTGCACAGGGGGAAGCCGCACAGGTTGAGCCCGTTCACGATCATCTCCGACAGGGCCTTGAAGTATTCCTGTGTTGCCGACCCGTCGTTGCCGCCCGCGGGTGTTTCGAAGAGGATGGCGTTGTCCTGGTCGGTGAGCAGGGTCTGCTCTTTCCTCCCTTCGCTGCCCAGGCCGAGCCAGGCGAAGGGAACGGGCGATTCCCCCATTGCCCCCTCCGAGAGCCTGATGACCTTTTTAACCATCCTGTCGTTGAGCTCGCTGACGATCTTGCATGCGTGCGAGGCGACGGCACCGTCCACAATGAGCACCCTCAGCACGTTCTCCACATCCTGCCGCAACAGGTTGAGTTCGTCAAAAGTTTTTGCGTCCTCTATGTTCCGTATGAGGGAAAGCACCTCCCTTCCCCGGAATTTGAGAAGGTCCAGGCTTGTCAGGACTCCCTCGATCCTTCCCGCGCTCATTACGATGAGGGTTTCCCTGCCGCGTTTCATCATTTCATGGAGGGCGTCAAAAAAATACTTGTCGCCTTCGATGATGCTGCAGTCTCTTTTTATAGCGGCTCCGATGGTCTGCCCGGGACTTTCGTGCCTGATGAGGGAGGCCTCGACCAGTTCCTTCAGGCCAAGGGTCCCCAGCAGCCCCCCGTTGCCATCGACGACCACGGCCGTTCTGATGCCTCCGCCGATGAGCTTGCGGGCGGCCTCCTCCATGGAATCACCCGGTGAAAAGAAAAACTGCACGGGAGAGATAAGGTCTTTCACCCGCCTGGTATAGAGGAAGGGTTCCACCTGGGCGATCGTCCCGGTACCGGCGGCAAGGAGCCTGGTGAATATCTTTTTGGACTGGCGGATGATCAGTTCATTGAAATAGGCGGCGAGCCGGGGATGCATCTGTGTCATCGCGGCGAAGGCGTTTTTGTCCTGGGCCAGGCAAAGTGTCTGCTCGATGGCGACCACGGTGGAAGGATGGATGCCGTCGGACAGGAGGGCTGTGGCGCCGCAGAAATCCCCTTCGCCGAGAAAACCGATGACCTTTTCTTCGCCGTCCTTTTCCATGAAGATCCGGGCCAGACCGTTTTTGAGGATGTAAAAGCACTCTCCCGACGTCCCTTCCTTCTGGATCGTTTCTCCCGCTGCAAACTGTTTCCATTCCATGGTCTCGCAGATCTCCCCGCGGCCGGCGCCGTCAAGACCGCTGAACGGTTCGATGTTTTCCAGGAAAACGGCCTTGTCTGAGAAACGCTCCGATTCGAGGTCGGATTGGAGGTCCAGCGCTCCTTTGAGGTCAGCGTCCTCCACCGCGCCGATCTCCAGGAGGATCTCACCTATAGGTTTGCCGCTGCCGGCCTGGATCTTCAGCGCCTTTTCGATGTGCTCCTCCTCGACGCAGCCCTGTTTTTTCAGAATGTCACACACTTTCATAATGGCCCTCTTCTCACTCGCCCGCCTCTATTTTAAAGGATATTCCACTTTTTGCATTCTCCTTTAATTCCGAAGAACATTCAACAATATTCTCTTTGAAGCCTTGAACTGCTGAAGCGGCGCCTGATCGTTCAAACCTCATCTTTGCTGTTCAGACGCTTGAAGTATTCAAGACATTTTTCCATTGACGCCGACATGGATTGAGAAGAAAATGAAAGCTATGGATATAACGCGCGTGCATGCGGAGATGGTCATTGCGGTACTTACTGGTATAGGATTGAGCGCGGCGTGCGGCTTCAGGATATTTCTTCCTCTTCTTGCACTTAACCTTGCTTCCATGTACGGATATGTCAATCTCGCCCCCGGATTCGAGTGGATCGGGGGATATCAGGTCACGATAGCCTTTTCTCTGGCGACGGCCCTGGAGATCATCGCGTACTATGTTCCCTGGCTCGATAACGTGATGGACACTATCGCCTCACCCGTCAGCATCATTGCGGGTACCATAGTGACGGCATCGCTGGTGACCGACCTGCCGCCTTCACTGAAGTGGACCATATCGATCATCGCGGGCGGCGGGATCGCCGGCCTCCTGCAGGGGGCCACCGTCGCGCTGCGGACGAAATCGTCATTGTTCACCGGCGGTTTGGGAAATGTCATCGTTGCCAGCTTTGAACTTGCGGGATCGCTGATCGTGTCGCTTCTCGCCATTGTCATTCCCGTTGCCGCAATCGTTGCCGCCATATTATTTGTCGTCTATTGTCTGTTGCTGGCCCGCCGTGTTTTCCTCGGAAAGAAAAGTAAAGGGTGATTCAAAAGAATGGTCTGAATCACTTGAATGCTTCTTTTGTCTTTAGCGCTCAGCAGCCTGACAGCGGTTCAGGTATTCAAGCTGCTGCAGCCGTCTTTTTGCTTTAATCCCTGAAAACCCTGACTGAGCTTATGCTGTCATTCCACCAGGTCCCGCCGAGTTTTTTCTGTGTCAGTGAATCGCTGGATTTATTTTATACAGGCACTTTTTCCGCCGAAATTTATATGCTGATAGTATCTGGATGTTGTCTTGTGTCCGACAACTATGCAGGAAATACTGTCGTTGAGTCCGCTGCCGCCAGGCCATTCTTTGATAAGGACAATCATAGAATATAAGCGATGCGGGGTCAACGTCCGGGACATGATCCGGTCGTTCCAAAGAATCATGAATACCCGTTATAAAGTATAATATACTTGACAACATGTTCAGTAAAATATACAATAAGAAATATAAATTATACATCTGGTGGTGAGTATGGGCAAATCAGCGGCGCCGTTAAAGATCGTCAACCGATTGCATGTCTTCCGGGCGGAACACCATTTGACCCAGGAAAGGCTCGCGAAAGAGATCGGGGTAACACGGGCGACAATCGTCGCGATCGAGAAAGGTGATTATAATCCCTCCCTGGGACTTGCCTTTCGTATCGCCCGGTATTTCAACACCGACATTAATGCCATTTTCACAGTTGAGGAGGAGAACAAATGAAACGGCTGGATGTGATTATTTTGCGGATATTCTTGTGCGGACTCCCCGTCCTGGCCGGGATTGCCGTGTTTAACCATTTTTCCGGCGTCAGGGCGCTGTACAATATGAGCGGTTTTCTGTTTGCCATATGGATGATCCTTTCCGTTTACCTGGGGATCCGCCTGGTGGTGTCCGGGGATTTTCGTGACAGGGTGCTGGTCAGATTGACATTTATAAGGGAGAGGGATGAACGCGAGGTGCTTTTGACGGGAAAAGCAACAAAAACGGCATTGATGACCTCAATGGCAGTCCTTATCCTGCTGTTCTGCCTCTCGTGTTTCCAGGTGTCCTTTTTTAAACTGCCTGCAGATAAGGCCATCGACGGGAAAACCCGCGGTTTTTCACTGGGACTGAATTTCTCGTTGTTCAATGATCAAGGGAAAAAAATATCCGAAGAAGTTTCGGACCGGTACAATGTGTTTTCCTATAACGGATTGCCGTTGTCCAGCTCAACGGTGATCCTTCTTTTGATCGCATGGCAGATCATTTCCTATAATTGTGTAATGAAGCGCCTGACGCGATAAAAGTTTGTACAGTATTTATGTCAACCTGGTGTGAAATATTTCGATGAAGATCGGCTATTATGGTTTACATGCATTGATTGTGTCCATAATAATATATTTATGAATAATTGCCAATCATTAGTGATTTATAAAAAATTAATTACATCATCATATAATGTGCTATAATAATACCCAAAGAATTATTTCATAGAATGGGGTGATCGATGGCCATTATAGCGTATCTTTTTGAATTGCAGGATGAAAAGGACACAGTCAGCCAGAGGGCCGCTATTGACGAACACGCCGGAAAGATGAATCTTCGTGTAGACAGCCATATTACTGTCAAGGTTCCCGCACGCAAGGGCGAAAGGAAACGTTGGACGGAGGGGCTGTTTGCGAATATGAACAACTGGGACGGGGTGATCGTGGCAGACCTCTGCCTGACCGGATCCAGTGTTGCCGAGGTTGTCGATATTGTCAGCACCCTGTCCGGCAGAGGAATACGGCTCATTGCCGTCAGACAGGGCATGGACCTTGGCGGGTCCGCTGATGCTCGTTCGAAGGCCATGGCATCTGTATTCGAGATGCTTTCCAGGCTTGAAAAAGAGTTTATTTCTGCACGGATCAAGGGAGCCCTTGCAGGCAGGAAAAAGGCCGGGACAGTGCTGGGAAGGCCAAAGGGGAGTATCTCTGCTTCAAAACTGGACGATAAAAAGGATATTATCATCGAATATCTGTCGAAAGGGGTCAGTAAGGCATCCCTTGCGCGTATACTTGAGACCTCACCTTCGAACCTGTTGAGTTATTTGAGGACAAGAAAGATCGAGACGACAAGGAAGGTCAGACAGCGAAAGCCGTCTGAGCCGGCAGTGAGAACAGGCGGTCTGTCCGAAAGTAATGCGGAAAAAAAGAGTTCAGGGAATGACGGGGCACCGTATCCTGCAGGACAGCAGCGCGTACCGGCGAGAGGCATCGAGGAAACCCATGATGTCGTTCTCTGCAGGCACTGCGGCAAGAACATCCTTGACCCCAGGACAACAAGCTGTGCCGGCGGGTATGTCGACTACCAGGACAATGAATCCCATCCCCGCGTCCCTTATCCAAAGGATGAGAAAGAGCGTTGTCCCAGGTGCGGCGTCGAACCCGGGGGATACCATCATGACGGGTGCTACATGGAGCGTTGTCCCAGGTGCGGCGAAAGGCTTGTTTCCTGTGCGTGCAAAAAGGTCTGATCTTTCAGGGCGGCTGTTTTTTTAAAAAGTGCTGGCACTCGATCCCGGAGCTCAGGTAGACCTCCCGAGAGGGAATGAGCCGGGATTTAAAGCCCATTGCCTTGCATCCATAAGGGAAACTCTGTTCATAGGTGATGTAGAAATGACCGCACGAAAAGCAGTTGATGCCTGATTTCCCGCTCTTTTTACCCGTATCGGAAGGGTTTTTCATATTCATGATTTCTTCGAGTAAAAAAGCAGTTTTTTGATTATTGCCTTGAGCGTTCAAACGATTCGAGCAGTTCGAGCGGTTTTAACGCTTTTTTTCGCTTCAATCCGCTTTTTCGTATCGTTACTTGAGATAACCCTGGTCGTAAGTCTTAAAAGGTTTGGACCTGTTGTGTGCATTGTACATGAGTTGGTCCGCCGAGTACCACTTGCCGGTTTTTTTGTCAAAAAGCAACAGTACACAACTCCAGTCGGTCGCGTCGGCCGGGTTTGCCCCTGATGCAGCGTTAAACCTGATTACGGCCGTTCCGACACAGGTGCCGTTGATGATGGGAAGGTCTTTTTCGCCGTAGCCGACAGGCGGGGCGTGCTGTCCAGTTTTCGTGTTCTGGGAACCGGTCTTGCTGGTGCACTGGCACCGTGTTTTAGCCAAAGAGTATTGGGCGGGCATATTGTAGAGCGCGATGGGCACGTTGAAGGTGAAGTCCTCGGCGAAACACAGCCCGGTGCTGCCAAGCATCAGGATGCAAACAAGAACGTAATGTTTTATATGCGTGATTTCTTTAAGCATAGATCCTCCTTATGCTCATTTGACCCCGGTTATGGTGAGCGTTTGAGTGTTGACCGTTACCGGTGAGAACTTTCCCGGAGCGGCGGCGCCTGTTATCGTGAGGGCCGCGGTGTTGACCGTTACCGGCGAGAACGGCTGGGTGGCGGAGGGCGCACCGGTTATGGTAAATGTCTGTGTATTGATGACCCTGCCGGCAGAAGGGACGGCCGCGGACCGGGTAGTCCCCGGGTTTGCGGGATTCTTCGCGGCGGGCGCTGATGACCTGGTGGTCAACTGAGCGCCGCATTCGAGCGAGGCAAACAAAAGCACCGCTGATAACAAAAGGACCGGTCGAAACTTCATCTCACCTTCAAGGTCACTGGACTTGGAACAGACACATTATTTACATACAATTCTGTTTAATTTGCAAGAGGTTTTAAGTGGTCCGTTTCCGGTAGAATCCCATCAGTTCGAGGTATTGCTCTCTGATATCGCGGATCAGCAGTATGTCCCTTTCCTCAATGGTGCGTATGACCCTGGCCGGGGTCCCGACAGCAAGCGACCGAGGGGGGATGATACTTCCCGGGCTCACCACGGATCCCGCACCGACAATAGATCCTTCGCCGACCTGTGCGCCGTCAAGGACGACGGCGCCAATACCTATGAGGGCGCCTTTTTTAATCCGGCAACCGTGGGCGACCACGCGGTGACCCAGTACCGCGTCGTCCTCAAGAACCACGGGATGACGGTCTTTCACCACGTGGAGCACGCAGGCATCCTGAATGTTGCACCGCGCGCCGATGCGGATGAAATTGGTGTCACCCCGGATGATGCTCTGGAACCAGATGTTCGCTCCGGGCCCGATCTCAACGTCGCCGATAATCGTGGCATTGTCGACGATGAATGCCGCCGGGTCGATCTTCGGATGTTTTCCGTTGAAATCAAGTATCATGGGTCTTCTCACCTTTTTCCTTTCCGCTGTGTTCTTTTCCCCAGTCCTTGAGTCCCTTGATGATCCTGCCCAGTGTCCTGCCCCGCTGGGTCAGTGAATACTCAACCTTCGGCGGCACTTCCGGGTAGACCTTCCTTTCTACAATACCTTCCTGTTCAAGAAATTTAAGCCGCGCGGACAGGGTCCTGGGGCTGATCCCTGCGAGGGATTTTCGAAGTTCGCCGAAACGCCTGGTGCCGGAGAAAAGATCTCTCAGTATGAGCATGGTCCAGCGCCCGCCGATGATGTTGAGCGTTGTTGTCACGGGACAAGTCTTTTCATCCATACGTTTCACCTGTTGGTATATTTAGTATAACTATATATCAATAATGTAACTACTTGTTTTAGTAAACTATATCGTGATACTGTCTGTCAATGGGGTACAGGAACCGTGAAGCGTAAAGCGTTAGGCGTAAGGTGATCCGTACAGATACGTGACACTATTTATATCATTCATAGATTCAGGGGAGGTTTTATGGGAACAGAAAAAGAATTTCCATTGAAAGGCTACTCGCTTCCAATGAGCCCGCAGGGTAAGTCGGCAGTGATCGATCCGCCGCCGTGGCATTACGGGGGAGATGTGCTTCACCTCACCTTCAGGGCCGACGAAAAGAAGATGCGCGGACTTATACCGCCGCCGCTCGAGGCCGGGCCGAACCCGGGGGAAGGCGTTGTGTGGTTCACCGAATGGGTCTCGGCGAGCGAAGATCGCCCTGACCTCAGTTTTGTCAATCCCGAACGCTCACAGTACAAGGAATGCATAGTCATGGTCAGCTGCCAGTTCCGCGGAGTGCCCGGCTACTATGTTCCGTACATATGGGTGGACAACGATTTTACCCTTGTCAGGGGGCTTTTCCAGGGGTTCCCGAAGAAGCTCGGCAATATCTATATGACCAGGCTTCACGATATGACCCCCAGGGTGGGAGGCAAAAAACCGGGCGCGAAGGTCAAAGGCATATGCGTGTCACACGCGGAGAGGATAGTGGAAGGATCGATGGTGTTCAAGAGGAAGGCGGAGCCTTCCGAGGCACCTCCCGTGAAATTCTATCTCAGACGCCATTTTCCCGGGATCGAGGATATCACCAGGCCCGACATACACGAGATCACCTCCAGTAAGGTCGTTGACCCGAAGGTCGCCGATGTTTGGGTCGGGGACGGGGACGTGAAGTTCTATGGGTCCGAGTTCGAGGAGGTTGCGGACCTGGGTCCCGTGGAGGTGACGGGGGCCTTCTATTTCGGCCTTGGGATAACCATAATCGGCGGAGAGATACTTCATAGATATAAATGATGCAACATGCCAGAGGCAAACCCCGGGTATTGGAAGAGCAGGGGCTTGCCTCTCATGCAAGGTCTGAGAAAGAACCGTCCTCCCGTTCTTACCCGCATTTGCTTACGGCGGAGGTACCTTTATCGGTTTCAGGTTGGGCCTGGGTCTCACAACTTTGATCTTGCCGTTGCGGATGAGGTTCTGGACCGGGGGTGTCGACAGTTCGGAGTTGGTTATGCTCGCAGTCGCTCCGGGAGCCAGATCGAGCCTGTTGTTGCCCGGAAAGGGTATCAGGAGCCTCTGGCCCGATACGTTCTTGATCATGACCCTGTTGGAGGACTTGTCCTGGGGTGATACGACCTTGATCTTGCCGTTGCGGATGAGGTTCTGGACCGGGGGTGTCGCAAGCTCGGCGTCTGTGATGTCCGCGGTCGCGCCGGGTACGAGGTCGAGCGTTTTGTTTCCCGGGAAAGGGATCAGGAGCCTCTGGTCCGACATGTTCTTGATCATGACCGCATCGGCAAAGGCCGAGAGCATAAACACGCCGACAAGGACCATCGCAAAACAGAACAATGTTTTTCTGATCATATGTTCCTCCTTCTGTGTTATGCAGGGCGGGGCCGTTAAGTTAAAAGCGCCCCTATCCCTTATATTCCAATTTTATCCGCGATTTCTAAATATTCAACTTTATTTATTGAATATGCGATCGTGACCGATGGACATTGCGGCGGCTGTGCGGTCTCACCCGGCTCCACCCGGGCGCATCCCGTGGCCGGTCTGTCTTCGCTTCAGGCGGCCGCGCGGCCCAACGACAGTCTTGAACGCCGGAACTGATGGAAGTTAATAAACAATCAACAGCATTGTGCTTTCATTGACAGCGCGTATGGTGTATAAAAAGGAGACCAGCATACTGACAGAATAAGGCGTAAAGTGCGTGAATACATACCTTGACATAAGAACGCTTGTTTTCATTTCCGGCGTGTTGAGCCTCGTTCTCTGGTTTGCCATGTTCTATATCTATCTGGCACGCAAGACATATCCCGGCTTCGGGCAATGGCTCTACGGTACGTTGTTCAACGCCGCGGGCATGCTGCTCATATGCCTGAGGGACTTTGTCCCCGACTTCTTTTCCATCGTGGGCGCCAATATATTCATTATTCTTTATCTCGTGTTCCTGACAAGCGGCATCAATGCCTTCCTTGGCGGCAGGCAAAGGATATGGCCGCATGTCTTGCCGGTGGTTTTCCTGACCATCACAGCGATCTATTTCACTTACGTTGCACCAAGTCTGAGTGCCCGTATCATCATCATCTCAAGTCTGCTGATCTTATACGGTGTTTATTTCGGTGTGCTGGTCGAGCGGAAGGTCCCATTGCTGCTTGGCGGAAGGAACTGGTTTTTGACCACAACCATTTATGCCTTCGTGTGCTGGCTGATCGTGCGTATTATTTTGACAATTATCCTGGAAAGACACTCTGCAGGTTTCATGTCCGCCTCGGCAATCCAGGGAGCGAGCTTTGTTATTTTCGCAGTGCTGAATGTGGCAGTCACCATAGGCTTGATCACACTCAATTTCCAGAGGGTTGAACTTGACCTGCGGAAGTCTGCGGAAGAGATCAGCACGTTGAAGGGTATTATCCCCATATGCGCTAACTGCAAAAAGATCAGGGATGACCAGGGTTATTGGAACCACCTCGAAAAATATATCAGGGAACACGCGGACGTTGAATTCAGCCATGGCATTTGTCCGGAGTGCAGGGAAAAGCTTTACCCCGGGTTTAAATAGCGCGATGCGGATATGCTGAATTTACCAGGATCCTGCCAACACGCCCGGTGTATGCCTGCGGTGCATGCAAGGTAAACGCAGGCATTGCGGGATAGGCCCGGTTCTATTCCCATCCCCATTTTTGAAAGATCCCGCGGGCCCTGTCGGACTTGAGGAAACCGATGAAGGCCTCCGCCCCGCCCCGGCTCTTAGACGAGACGGTGATCGCGACGGGTGTTGCCCGGAATAGCCTGTCATCCTGCGGAAACCGGACGAAATCGGAAGAATCCTTTAATTTGACATGCCAGGACCTGTAAGTGATCCAGGCGTCTATCTGCGTCTCCAGCGGCCACGCTTCGAATGCCTCCTTGCCGGTCAGGACCGAAAGGGATATGTTCTCCCTGATGCCAGCCGCCTTGTCTTGAAGCGCTTCCATTTTTTCGAGCTCAACGTTGAGAACACGGATGCCCTTTCGTCCGAGGTCGGTGAGCGCACTGATGCCGGCCGGATTTCCCTTCCTCACTATGATGCCCACCTCCCTCGTATAGAGGTTTGTCACCGTGGTTTCATCCACGATGCCGGGATAGGCGGCGACGAAGTCGCTCATCATGTACTCGGCGCCGCCGTAAATAAGATCGCCGCTTTCCCGTGCCCGGTCTATCCATTGGCCGGGAGTTCCCATGGTGACAACGGCCTCGATGCCGACTGTCTCCTGGAAGGCGTGCGCGCATTCCATCATTGGCGTGTAAGGGCCTCCAGGCCCGAAGATATGAAGCGGCATTTTTCAGGTCTCCTTCCGTGATCGATCTGTCTGTCATATCATAACAACAAGATAATTTACAAGGATGATCAAGCCTTATCTTGACTTGGGCTGATGATGGCAGGTATATTTGGCCGTACTATTTAATCATCCCGTTTTTTTTGGAGGTTTACTTTGAGTGACTTCGATCAGGAACGTAAGAATGAAATTCTGGACGAGATTATCATGTCCCGCCGGACGGTGCGAAATTTTGCACCCGATGCGCCGGCACGGGAACTTGTCCTGCAGGTCATTCAGGCCGGTCTTTACGCGCCGTACGCAAGGGCAGCGGTGGAGAGCTTTGAGGATGGATATTTTCGCCGCTTCTTTATCGTGTGCAATGGCACCGGGAATATGTCGGCGATATCATCGATGATGAACAGAATGGCCTGCGAGAAATATGCGCAGCTTGAAAGGCAAAGAAGCGGCGACCCGTCATTTAAAGAGCGCAGTCGATCATGGGCCCAGCGGCTCAAGTGGTTTAAGGACCTGGGCCATGTCCCGGGAGTGACGACGTCGCCGTACTATATCCTCATCGCCGAACACAGGGGCATACCCGACCTGGGGCAGCGCTCCCTTGCCCATTGCCTTGAAAATATGTGGTTGAAGGCTACGGCTCTCGGCCTTGCCTTTCAGATCACAACAATGGCCTCGGATATGGGAGATGACGAAGAATTCTGCGGTCTGCTCAAACTTGAACCGGGCGAATGGGACCTCATGGGCTGTGCGCTGGGTTACGCCAGGAAAACACCCGGCCCGTCAAAGCGTCCGCCCGTGGATGAAGTGACCACGTGGCTATAACGGTGAAAATAGTCAATAGTTGATTAAAATTTCTTTGTTTTCCACTGAGGAACCGAAACTCCTTGACTATCTTAATCCGTGACGATGTTTTTCAGCCTTTCCATGTCGAAGACCTCTATCATGTGCCGCTTTTTCCTATCGGTGAGATCGATCTCAATCCGGTCAAGGGCTGCGAAGAGCGCCTGCATGCTGTGGATGCAAGGATCATCATGGATGTGTCAGTCCCCTGACCGTTTTAAAAAAAGAAGGACCAGCCCCGAGCAAACGGGATTGGCCCTTCTTCGAAGCTCATTATCACTTCTACAGCTTGAAGAGAAGGTCTGAGTAGGTCGGGACAGGCCACATGTCCCTGGGGATCATCATCTCCAGGCTGTCGACATCGGCGCGAAGCGCCTGCATGACCGTAAAGACGTTGTCGCGGTAACTCTCGGCCTTCTTGACCGTGTCATCGATCTGTTGCGCCTTTTTCACCGCCGTTTCGAGCTTTGCGAGGTTCTTGTATGCGGATGTAAGGGCCGCGCTCAGTTTTTTGAGCATGTCTCTGGGGGCGGCGGCCGGGACCTCGACGGACTCGAGGTCGTCGATGGAATCGGCAAGGAAGGTGGCATATTCCAGGACGGAAGGCAGGAACTGTTTCCTGGTCATGTCAATGGCCACAAGGGCCTCGATGTTGATCTGCTTTGCGTAATGCTCTACGTAGATATCGAAGCGGGAATGGAGCTCTTTACGGGAAAGGACATCATATTTTTCAAAGAGCTTATAAGCCTTTTCGGTGGTGAATGCCTTCAGTGCATCAACGGTGTTTCCCACGTTGGGGAGCCCTCTTTTATCAGCTTCCTTTACCCACTCGTCGGAATAGTTGTTCCCATTGAAGATCACCCGGTGATGTTTCTTGTAGGTGTCCTTGATGATCGCGGCAGCTTCAGCGTTCTTGTCTTTTGCTTTCTCAAGGCGGGCGGCAATCGCCTCAAGCGCCTCCGCGGCGATGGTGTTGAGGGTGACATTTGATCCAGCTATCGATTGCGCCGATCCGACCATCCTGAACTCGAATTTGTTGCCGGTGAAGGCGAATGGAGATGTCCTGTTGCGGTCAGTGTTGTCCCTTGGGATGATGGGAAGCGTATCAACACCCACGCTGACGAACTGTTCGTCCTTGGAGGAGATCTTTTCGCCTTTCGAGATCTTCTCGAGTATTTCCGTCAGTTCTTCACCCATAAAAATTGAAATGATGGCCGGGGGTGCTTCGTTGGCACCCAGGCGATGATCATTGCCTGCTGTAGCACAGGTGGCCCTGAGGATATCGGCATGGGTGTCGACGGCCTTGATCATCGCGCTCAGGAACAAGAGGAACTGAACGTTTTCACTGGGTGTGCTTCCCGGTTCCAGCAGATTTGCGCCGTCATTTGTGGAAAGGGACCAGTTGTTGTGCTTTCCGGACCCGTTGATGCCGGCGTAGGGCTTTTCGTGAAGCAGGCATACAAGGTCGTTGCGGAAGGCAACCTTCTGCATGGTCTCCATGACGAGCTGATTATGGTCCGTGGCGATGTTCGTGGTATCAAATATAGGTGCCATCTCATATTGCGCCGGTGCGACCTCGTTATGTTTCGTCTTTGACGTGATGCCCATCTTCCAGAGTTCGATATCAAGGTCGTGCATGTAGTCGGAGACCCGGTCCTTGATGGCGCCGAAATATTGATCCTCAAGCTCCTGGCCTTTGGGCGCAGGCGCCCCGAATATGGTCCGGCCGGCCAGCAGCAGGTCGAGGCGCTCCATGTAGAATTTCTTGTCAACCAGGAAATACTCCTGTTCGGGGCCGACAGTGGCTGTGACCTGCGTAGAGGTTGTGTTGCCGAGCGCCTTTAAGACGCGAAGCGCCTGTTTGCTCAAGGCCTTCATGGACCGCAGCAAAGGTGTTTTTTTGTCGAGGGCCTCGCCACGGTAGGAGTAAAATGCCGTGGGGATCGTGAGTGTCACGTTGCCGCTTTCGTCCTCCTTCAGGAAGGCGGGTGATGTACAATCCCAGGCCGTGTAGCCGCGCGCCTCGAAGGTTACCCTCAGGCCGCCGCTCGGAAAGGACGACGCGTCCGGTTCGCCCTGGACCAGCTGTTTGCCGGAAAACTCCATGATTATAGAGCCGTCGGGGGCGGGCGAGATGAATGAATCGTGTTTTTCTGCCGTAATGCCGGTTAGCGGTTGGAACCAGTGGGTGTAATGGGTCGCGCCTTTTTCAATGGCCCAGTCCTTCATGGCGTTTGCCACCACGTCAGCAACGTCGGGGCGAAGAGGGGTACCCTGCTCGATCGTTTTCTTCAGGGCCTTGTATACCTCCTTCGGCAAACGTTGTTTCATGACCTTATCGTTAAAGACATTAGAACCAAATATTTCTGTTAATTCCATGATATCCTCCTTATACAAGTTTCTAACCGGACAAAGCCGATGTATTATCACACCTTCCATCAGATCGGGAAAGGTTCATTCAGTCCAAAACCCTGACGTTTAAGTGAACTTCTTTGTTCGGTAAGCTTGTAATTTCCTCGAGGCCGTTGAGGGGAGATACACATCAATGTGTATAACCATTATAATGTACTGCTGTCGGAGATACAAGTAAAATTTCAGAACCGTCGGTAACGGGCACGTTAAACGCGAAGCACCGCCGGTTACGGTCTTGTTTATTCTGTTCATGCCGGCCTTCTTTTCTTCCTTCAGCGCCGTTCCCAGCCTGTCGGCCTGAACCAGCCGGGTGTCAATGGTCAGGCGGCGAAGGGCGTCAACCTGCTGCGGGTCATGGGCAACGACATATTCAAATGTCTGCCTGTTCTGTGCCGTCGGGGCGTATCTGCCCGCCTTTTTCAGCATATCCTGCCCCGCATTATGAGCGTTTTGCACGGGATCTATCAATAGTACGGAAGCTGTTCGTCAAAACGCTGTTTGCCGTTTCGGTACCATGCGGCGACGTGCTTGATGGCCTCGACGGCCTTCGTCCGTGCCGCGATATCCGAATTAAAGGCCTGATGGGGTTGGACATAGATGTTGGAAGAACGGTCGATGGAACGCTCGACCAGTGTTTTTGCCGCCAGCAGGTCCGATCCGGTTACGGGCTCACCGTTGAGGAGGCGCGCGAATTCCGATTCGCCGGTGAAAACGTCAAGGCCGATCCCGGTTATCTTTCCCGACCGGTATAGCTCAAGAAGGCCGGATTCCGGGGCGATCTCTCCCCGCGTCACGTTGATGAAGATGAGTTTTTTGGCCGCCTTTGACAGGTACTGCCTGGAAAAGTATCCGACGTTGTAGAACCTGCTCCGTTCGTTTTTTGTCAGGTTCATCGCGTTGACGATTATATCGCTTGAAACGATAGCATCCTGTTTCGAAACGAAACGCACCGATCCGCCGTAGATGCAGTCGAGTTCTTCCTGTCTGATATCCACACCCTGAACGGTGAGCCCGTTCGCCTCGGCAAGCTCATAGACCCTTTTGCCTATCTTGCCGACACCGAAGACGGTGAGAACCCTGCGGTCGTCGAGTTCCATGAAGGCCCTGGAATCCTTTCTTTCGAATGTCACAGTGTTGTTTGTGTAATGGTTGAGCTCGCCCGCCGCTGCGTAAAGGAACTTGATCGCCGTCTGAGCTACGGAGTTCACGCAGTACTCGCGCAGGGATGCGATGTTCGCCTTATCTGCAAGGTCTTCGAAATGGTCGTACCCGGCGCTTCTCGTTATAATACTTTTTTTACCCTTCGCAAGGTAACTGTCAGGAAGGATGGAATGTGTTTTTGTGGTTATGATCTCCGGCAGGACCTCTTCGGGATTGTCCCTCAAAAAGTCCTGCACGTTTTTCGGTGTGATAAGGCAGGTATGGTTTTCAGGGATATCCCCCGAGCGTTTTGCCTTTTCGATCTCTTCCTCGAGGTGCTTTGCCTCCGGGCCGAGGGCCTCAAAGTGTACGATGTCATACTGAACGGCGCTCTCTGACAGGGTTTTTTCCATATCTTTCTCTATTTCTCCGATATTGTGTCGTATATTAACCGCACCGTTTTGGGTGCATCGGGTCAGCGATCATTTTTTTATTTATTTTCCCGCAATCCCTGCACCTTTTCAACTTAATTCTCTCCACGTGAGGTCGTTTTTTTTCTTTCTGTCAATTTGTTAATCCAGTATATTACTGACAGTTCACAATGACCGGAGAAAAAAAATGAAGACCATCGCCCTTCTCACTGTTTCCAATGTTTTCATGACATTTGCCTGGTACGGGCACCTCAGGTTTAAAGATTCCTCCCTGTGGAAGGTGATCCTGGCAAGCTGGCTCATCGCCTTCGCAGAGTATTGTTTCCAGGTTCCGGCGAACCGGATAGGGCATTACCAGTACTCGGCGGCACAACTGAAGATCATCCAGGAGGTCATAACCCTTGTCATCTTCGCGGTCTTTTCCGTGCTGTACCTGAAGGAAGAGTTCAGGTGGAATTACCTCGTCTCTTTCCTGATGATGGCAGGAGCGGTTTTCTTCATGTTCAGGGAATAGACAAAGAAAACACAGGGTAGCAGCGAAGACCTGATTGCCGGAACATTAAAGGCAAAAACCAAAAACCCTTGCAGCACTCTTTCGCAGGGCTTCCCGGCGGTCCCGGAGCGGGACGATGGGAACATTTCAAGCAGCTGAAACGGTTCAAACAGTTCAAACCGTCTTTACGGTTGCCTGCCTTCTGTATTTATGACGACACGCCAGTAGCTGTCGTAAAAGGGAACGGTCTTCCAGAAGGCCGTTTTTTTCAGGACCTTTTCGGTTCCCGGCTGAATGTACCTGTAAGTTCCGGACCCTTCTTTTTCACTGACGATCCTTTTGCCGAGTTCCCGTAATTCATGAAACCCCTTGTATTCGGTGCTTTTGAGGACGTTGAGACGTATCTGTCCCGGGTCCGAGCAGTAGATGTTTGTTCCATCGGGCTGAAGGACATTGATGCCCAGGCCTTTTTCCGGCTTGGAACCTTTCAGCGCTTCCCCGACGACCAGTTCCGGAGAGACGAGCAGGTGTACGGAACCGACAAACTCACTTTTCTTGTTGAACACAGGATAGACGAAGACAATACCTTGATATTTTTCGATGGACGTGAAAAGCTCGCTGAAAAGGGGGCTCTTTTTTTTATAAAAACGGACCATCGCAGGCGTGTCCTTGATGTTTGTACCTTCATATCTCCTGTATTTTTCAGGTTCTATTATTTCCATGGCGCCTTTTGCGTTTACAAAGGAACAATCGATTGCATAGGTCTTTCCTGCGCAGAGGTCCCTGACGGCTTCCCTCATCCCGGTACCGGCAGCGTCCCCTTTGTCAAAACTTCCGGCAGCTTTCGAAATATCACGGTCTATGCTTTTGAGGAGGGACGAGATCCGCCTGGCAGTATCGTCAAGAAATGCTTCGGCCGGAGCGGCCGCGAAGCAGATCGTTGAAGCCGACAGCAGGAAAAATGCCGACAGAATAAAAACCACTTTTTTCATATGTCCTCCCGGTGCGAGCTGTTGTTTTTCCCTATTTTCCCGATAACAACAATGTGTTGTCAATGATTATTTCATTGGGGCAGGGGAAGGCGGAGGAAAAAGAGGCTCGCCCGGTCCGCTATCGAGGGTGACCGGATGACATTGCGCGCCACCGGCGGCATACTCTGAAATGTTAATTGATTTGTGGTATAGTTAAAAACCGAAAGCGGTACAAGAAAAAATGACCTCATTTTTATATCGTTAAAATCGAGATACCTCAAAAGGAGTGACGAATGCCTTTTACGCTCTGCCATCGTGTTATGGAAAATATTTCGAAGGTAATAGTGGGAAAGAGCCAGTCCATCGAGCTTCTCATGATCGCCGTTCTCGCGGAGGGGCACGCGCTTATCGATGATGTTCCGGGATTGGGAAAGACGCTTCTTGCCAAGTCTCTGGCGAAAAGTATCGGGGCCGGGTTCGAGCGGGTGCAGTTCACGCCCGATCTTCTCCCGTCGGATATCACCGGTTTCAACGTATATGATCAGCAGTCGGGCCGGTTTGTTTTTCAGCCGGGGCCCGTCATGACGAACGTACTGCTTGCCGACGAGATAAACCGCACTATCCCGAGGACCCAATCGAGCCTTCTGGAAAGTATGGAAGAGCGTCAGGTGACTGTGGATGGCAAGACCTATCCCCTGCCTCTTCCCTTCTTCGTAATGGCAACACAGAATCCCATCGAACTGGAGGGTACTTTCCCCCTGCCCGAGGCACAGCTTGACCGGTTCCTTCTCAAGGTCCGCCTCGGCTATCCCGAAGAGGAGGAAGAGGTGGTCATCCTGGAGCGGTTCCGGGAGGAGGATCCCCTTGCCGGATTGGAACCGGCAGCGAAAACACAGGACATCCTTGAGATGCAGAGCGCCAGGAGGAAGATCCATGTTTCCAGGCCGGTGGCGGAGTATATTACGGCAATCGTCCGGGCGACAAGGAACAATCCGGCACTGCGCCTGGGTGCAAGCCCCCGCGGTTCCCTTGCCCTTATGAGGGCGGGTCAGGCCCGCGCCGCCCTGGAAGGGCGCGATTATGTGCTGCCCGACGATATCAAATACCTTGCCCTTTACGCACTTGCCCACAGGCTTATCGTGAGTGACGAGGAGAGGCTCCGGGGCCAGACGGCGGAGCGCGTCCTGGGGGAGATACTCGGTCAGATACCGGTGCCCGCTGCCCGGGAGGTTTAGACAATGAACGGACAGGCCGCTGACAGGCCCGTACGCGGGGTGTCAAGTCTCTTCATGACCCACCCAGGCTTACTGGCCATGATGTTTTTTCTGCTTATCGCCGTGATCAACCGTCAGATAGAGCTTATCGTGCTGTGCATTCTCACGCTGGCCATAGCCGGATGCGCGAGGCTCTGGGCCGCCTTCAGCGGACGGAACATGGAGTTCAGCGCCCGTCTTTCCCCGCAAAAGACATTTCCCGAAGAAGAGGTGTCACTCGAGATCAGCTGCGAAAATAAAAAATTGTTGCCTGTGTCGGTTCGCGTCGTTGTTCCCGTCGACAAAGGGCCCGGCCCTGAAACCGGGGATGTCCTTAACGGAGAGAGCGGCCTGTTGTCCTATGAAGAGGCAAGCTTTTCCTGGCGTTTTTCGGCCGGATACAGGGGTGTCTACGACGTAGGGCCCGTGGAGAAGGTGACGGGAGACCTTTTTGGTTTTTTCGACCGCGAATTCCAGACCGGCGAAAAACTGGAACTCATCGTTTACCCCAGGATCCTCCCCGTCAGGCCGCTGGAGATATTGCGGCGTGAATTTTTCGGTGCGCCCGGCGTTAAAAGTCCCGTCAACGATCCTGTCTATATCATGGGCACAAGGGAATACCTGGGAGGCAGGCCGGCGAAATACATTCACTGGAAGGCAAGCGCCCGTCATAACAAGCTCCAGGAAAAGATATTCGAGCCGACGGAGCAGGAAAAGGTCCTTTTTCTCATAGACGCGGCCGGTTATGTCCGTGAGAATGCGAGGCCGGAGTTCGAGAAGATGCTCGAAGGGGTTGCATCGTTTGCGGCCGGACTTGACCGCCGCGGTGTTTCTTTCGGGCTTGTCGCCAATTGCCTGATGCGCCCGGCTGGGCTCCCTGTGCTGCCCGTGGCCTATAGCAGGGACCAGTTGCCGCGGCTTCTCGAAACGGCAGCGAGAATGAAGATGGAGGCGGCGAGCGGTCTTCCGGACATACTTGGCGGGATCATCCTTCCTGCAGGTATAAGCTGTGTCTTTTTTTCTCTTTACCGCGATCATCTCTGCGAGGTGTTCTCGGAACATTTCAAAGATAAAAAAGTTCCCTTTATGCCCGTAATTTCCAGGCCTGCAGGAAGCGGGGGTGCCGGTAAAGGGCCCGGCACAGTCATTGATATCAATGAGGTGTTCCTGTGAGACAGGTGGTGCCTGCAGGGCCGAAAAGACTGCTTTTCCTGATGACGGGCGTGATGGAGATGAGCTGGATATACGGCTGGGCCGTTTTCTCGGGCCTCATGCTGATACAGCGCCCGCTTCCGGTGACAGGCGGGCTTGTTGCGATGGCGCTGGCTTTTTTTCTAACCAGGATATCTGTCGGCAGGGGTTGGCGTGTCATATGGATCGTGCTGCTTCAGTGCGCGGGATTTGCATGTGCTTCTCTCGTAATGCTCCACGGAGGTTTTTTCGGGTCCCACCCTCTTTTGGATGGAAAATGGGCAGCGCTCCTTTTCCGTGAAACGAAGGACGCGTTCACATATTTTTCAATTGTCATCCACCTTCTCTGGTCCGCTCTTCTCTGGTGGGCAGGTTTGGGCCTTGCGCGCAGGCCGCTTTCATACATTTCTGTTTGCAGGCGTTTTGATGCCGGTCTGGCGGCTTTTTTCGTGCTTTTTCTATTCAAGCTCATACTGGCGGTCAAGGGCGCGGCCACACCCGCCTCATCCGTGGATATGTCCCTGGCGGCCGTTTTTCTCATTTGCGGACTTTGCGCTATAGGGTTTGCCGGAAGAGAAAGCGGCGCAAAGAAGACGTACCTGGCGGGTAGGAGACACCGCGGGATATTTATTGCCTTTGCGTGTGCCGTGGTTGTTATTGCCGGTTGTTTGGCTTCTCTCTTCCTGTCGCAGGGACAGCTCTTTTCCGAGGTGGGGCGAAAGGTGTTCTACGGGGCAGGGAACTTTATCGGCCCGATCTTCGTGAACGTTGTGCGCTTTTTCCTGATGCCCAACCGTATGCGCCGGGAACCTGCTTCGGGCGGCAAAAGTCCTTCCGGACCGGATATCCTCGGGGCCGCCGGTGAGGGCGGATGGATGGGGGCGGTGGGGCCGGTCCTTGTCTGGGTCATAACGGTGCTCTGCATACTGGCATTGCTCTTCGCCTTTTCCTGCTGCATGCTTTTTCTTTTCAGGCGTCTTGCCGCGAAGGGCAGTCTTCAAAAGCGGCCTGAGGGCGGCATCATAAAAGATCTCCTTGATCTTCTGAACAGATGGCGCCGGGCGTTTTTGGACCTTATCGGGAGGGTCCGGGGAAAAAGACGTATCCATAACGCCGGGTCTCTCTATGCAGCCCTTCTTCGGTGGGGCCGGCGCAGCGGAATGGAGCATTCCGTCTGGGAGACGCCGTCGGAGTTCGGAGCAAGGCTGAAGATGGCATTTCCCGGCCTTGCCGTCGAGATCGACGCGCTTGTCGAAGGACTGAACAGAGAGGTATACGGCGAGATCATCCTCGGCAGGGGACAGTTTGGCATGCTCAGGTCGTCCTTGAGAAGGATGGGCAGTCCCAGGTGGTGGCCACTGAGGATCAGGTCTTTCTTCACAGGCAGATGACCTGGACAGGGAAGATCCAGCCTGACGGACAGGGAAGCACCATGGCGCAAGGAACTGCCATTATCTATTGACCTTGCGGATTTCCGGGTATAAAAGAATCATTATAAGGAGGGAGAGATATGACGACAAGAACAGGCAGCTTTATTATTGTGCTTGCGGTATTCGCCCTGCTCGCCGGTTGTGCGAGCATGCCTCAGACGGCGCTGGAAGACAAAGAGGCATCCTTGAAGGTCAAGCCAAGTTCTGAATTCCATAATACGTTGATCTACGTAAGACCAGGCGTCGATGCGAACAAATACAAGAAATTCTATATTGATACCGTGCAGATCTACCGGGGTCCGGATGCCCAGTTCGGCAATGTCACTGAGGAGAAGAAACAAAAAATGGCCGGTTTTATCCGTGACGAGTTCGTAAGGGTGCTGAAGAAGGATTTCGAGGTGGTTGACAGGCCGGGGCCGGGCGTGCTGCGCATCAGGTTCATCCTGGCGGGCATCCAGGAGACAGTGCCTCCACTGGCGGCGGTGACCCATGCACTGCCTGCGGGACTGGTCATGAACCTCGGTCTGAGCGCTGCTCACATGAAGGGGTCCTTCATAGGTTCGGTGGTCTTTGGCGGGGAGTTCTTCGATGGCGAGACCGGAAAGCTTGAGGCTGCGTTCCTTACGAAGAATTCCCCCAACGCGATGGATATCACCACTGTCTTCACCGGTCTTGACGCCGCGAAACAGGCAGTGACCGACACGGCGGAAAAGTTCAGAGAGGTAATGGTGAAGATGCAGAAGGAAAAAAAGCAGGTCAGGTGAAACGTAAAGACAGTTCCAGCCGTTTCAACGGGAAAGGCAAAGGCCGTTTCAGCCGTAAGAACCCTGAAGCTTTTTTTAGTTTTTTCTGTTGAAA
>Ga0116153_10000381_pt1 | contig 58859 bp, 54 predicted proteins | sample AD_UKC028_MetaG_FD_89896 | JGI IMG/M metagenome (GOLD analysis project Ga0116153, IMG submission 89896) | Active sludge microbial communities of municipal wastewater-treating anaerobic digesters from USA - AD_UKC028_MetaG | ecosystem: Engineered > Bioreactor > Anaerobic > Digestate | place: USA...
GACCCGGCGGTCCTGGTGCTGGACGAAGCCACCAGCAGCCTCGACACCGAGAGCGAGCGGCTGGTGGAGGACGCCCTCGAAAAGCTGCTGGTCGGACGCACCACCCTTATTATTGCCCACCGCCTGAGCACCGTCCGCCGGGCCGACCGGCTGGCGGTGCTCGACCACGGCCGGGTGGTCGAGGAAGGCTCCCACGCCGACCTGCTGGCGCAGGGGGGGCTCTATGCCCGGCTCTATCAGCGGCAGTTCCGGAACGGCGATGCGGAGCTGGAGGGCGCGGCGGCCGCCAGCTGACCCCTAGGATTGATACCTAACCAGAGGTCCAGATGAAGAGTCAGATCGGCACCCTTGCCGCCGCGGCTGCCATGCTGCTCGCGGTGGGTGCGTGCGGTGAGGCCGACCCGCAGGCGCCGAGTCCCCAGCAGTACAAGGGGGCCGAAGTTGAGGCCATCCCGGAAAACGTTCTCGCGGCCGCGGTCCTTGTCCGCGCGGCGGCGTACGACAGTGCATATGTCGAGTATCAGTCCGGCGCAGGGCCGGCCCTGAGGACCCCCGCGGTGGGCTTTGCCGGAGACACGATGACGCGGGTGCCCGTCCTCGGCCTCGACACCGCGACAACCTACACCTTCCGCGTGGCGCTGACCCGCACTGGAGCCGATGACGAGGTCGTCGATTCCCTGGCCTTCGCGAGCGGCTCCCTCCCGGCGTGGATTCCCGCCATTGGCAGCCTTGGCACCTCCAGCGAGTCGGGCTACCTGGCGCTGTCCCTGCCATCGGGCGCGGTCACCGTGGACAACACCGGGAAGGTGCTCTGGTACCACTACTCGCCCAACGGGACCCTCAACTCCTTCCAGGCGCACCCAGCCGGTGTCTATACCCTGCTCGGCACGGGGGTCGGGGAAACCGAATTTCATGTATTGAACGCCTTGGGCGAAGAGACCGGCACGCTGACCTGCGTGGGTCGGCCGACGCGGTTCCACGACCTGCTGATTGCCGCGGGCGGCGACGCCTGGATTCTGTGCGACGAGACTCGCGTGATGGACTTGAGCAGCGTCGGTGGGTTGCCCAGCGCGTCGGTGACTGCCACCGTGGTGCAGCACCTCTCGGCCACAGGGGCACTCCTTTGGGAATGGAACGCCTTCGACCACTTCGACATTACCGATGTTCCGCTGGTTGATCGGACTGGTGTCAACGTCAATTTCACCCACGGCAACGGTATCGGCTTCGATAGCGACTCCAACCTGATCCTCGGCTTCCGGAGCCTCAGCGAGGTCACCAAGGTGAACCGGACCACCGGGGCCGTCATCTGGCGCCTCGGCGGGCTGGCGAACCAGTTCACCTTCCTGAACGACCCCAAGGGACAGTTCGAGCGGCAGCATGGCGTGCGGGTGGCCGGCACCGGACAGATCCAGCTGCTCGACAACGGGCTCGGCGCCCCCAGCCGCTTCGTTCGCTACCTGCTCAACCCCGTGACGCTCACCGCCACGATGGAGTGGCAGTTCATCGACACGCCGACCACATACACCAATGTCGGCGGCTCCACGCAGTACCACCCCGACGGGCATGGCACGGTGTCGTTCGGCCGCGCCGGACGGGTGATCGAGGTCGATCATGTCGGCAACCGGGCCTGGGAGCTGACCGGCCTGGACGGGGTCTACGTCTTCCGTACCCAGCGCATTGGCTCCCTCTACACTTCCGGCTTTGGGGAGCCAACCCGGTAGCGCGGTGCGGTTGGGGTTCGATCACGCAACGGCCAGGTAATCCGGGCTGGCCGACGCCGCGTTCTTCTCGGGTGACGCACACCGACAGGCACGCGGTTCAACCCGATCATCACACGGCAACGTCGGCCCACGGGTCCCCGCCGCCTCCCCCGCGACAGGTCTGCTTGGCGGCGTAGCACCTGCCCGGCGGTTGCTGTCGACGATCTCCGACCCTCTCGCGGCCGACGTGCCTGAGCGCCATGGACCGGTGCTCAAGACACACAAGCGCCCCCTGCCGCGTAGGGCAGGGGGCGCTTGTGATCCAGCCCCATCTACTCACCTGCCGTGCCTACGGCGCGGAGACGGCCACGATATTGATGCTGACCCACGCCGGCGACGCACCGGCATACAGCTCGGGTCCGATGAGGTAGCTCCCGGGCGCAAACTGATGCGTCGAGACCTCCGGCTGCGCACCAGTTCCAGCTCCAAAATATCCCAGGAAGGCGCCGGCGGCCGTGTAGAAGGCAACGTCGATGTCTGCCCCATTGGACCAGTTGATCGTCGTCGTGAGGGTCGTCGTCGCCAGGATATCAATCTTGTAGTACTGCGGCGTAGCTGTGTAGGCATCAAAGAATCCGCGGGACTGGCCCACCGGCGGAACGGCAACCGTCGGTGCCGTCCCTGTGGCAGCCGTGCCAGGGAGGGCAGCCGCGGTGCCCAGCATCGCGAGTGGAGTCGGCAACACCGCGGGGATCGTGAGTTGGAACGCGGGAGCCGAAGCTGGAATGACCCCCGTGACCGCATTCGGTGAGCCTGCGGAACCGGGCATCGGCTGCACGGTGATCGTGGTTGCCGTTCGATCTTGAACAAGCGCGGCCCCTGTGAGTGGCCAGCTTGGAGTACCGGTCGAGGTGAAAGAAAAACCAGGTCCAGCGGTTAGGACGACCGACTCTCCGATTTGCGGGGTGTAGCTGCTCAGCGTGGCCGGGAAACTCGCCACGACCGCGCTGTACACCGAGTCCGCCGAAACCAGCGTGTACTCGAACTGCGGCGCGCCCTTGAAGGTCACGCGGGTGACCTGGAGCGGTGACGCCACGTTCGGGCCGACGTTGAGCACGGCGACCGTGCTGTCGGCCGAGATACTCGCCACGGTCGGCGCGGTCTGGGTCGGGAAGGTAAAGACCGACGGGAGCGTGTTGCCGCAGGTCGGGTTGCACTTGAACGCGTACGCCGCATTCAGCGTGACGGTCGTTTGGCCGGCCACCAGCGGCGAGACGGTGGCGGGGAGCTTCCCGGTCCAGGTGCCGGACTGGCTGCCGGTCAGCTTGTCCTTCGTGGTCAGCGTGACCGGGGCGATCGTCGGGAACTCGGCGTTGCTCACCAGCGTCACGACCGCGGTGGTGTCGGTGGTCGGCGCGTTGATGAAGCGGAGCGACAGCGAGTCCGGCGCGCGGTCGATGATGATCGGGGCCACGTTGCCCGGAAAGGTGACCGCGGACGTCGGCGACAGCCGGAGCGTCGAGGGCATCGTCATGGTGACGGTGTCGCCCGGGTTCGGGTTGGCCGGGGAGAAGGTGGCGTAGAGGTTGCCGGGGACCACGTTGACCTGGACCGCGAGCGTCTTGCCACCGGCGCTGGCGGTGAAGGTCGAGATGCCGAGCGCGGTGCCCGTGACGGTGACGCGGACCTCGGTCTGCTCCTCGGGCAGCGTCAGCGTGCCGTCGGAGTTGTAGACGGGCCGATAGCTCGAGTCCATGGCCACCGTGAAGTTCGGCGACGAGGCGGTGAAGGTCCACGCCTCGGGGATCTGGCCGTCGAGCTCGTCGACCAGCTGGAAGGAGATCAGCTGGGATGAATCCTGCTTGACGAAGACCAGCGCCGGCGCGGCGAGGATCTGGTAGGGCACCCCCGCTTCATCGGAGGTCTGGTCGCTGCTGCACGACCACAAACCCACACAGGCGGCGAGCAGGACCGAACCACGAATCATACGTGTCATACTTGTACCTCGTTCTCGGAAGACGGTGGAAAGCGGCTCTTTCCGGCGTCCTGCAGTGAAACTTCCTTGTGTTACGACACTCGGTTACTGGACGCCCGATGCCCCGAAGAAATTCACGCCCAGCCAACGACCCACATCGACGACGCCGTCCGCGGTCAGGATGTCCTGCCAGTCCGGCCTGGAGACCTCGGTGAGGTCGTTGGTGTAAATCATCTGGAACTCGCCCAGGTTGTTCTTGTCCACGAAAATAAAGTACCGGTCCTTCTGCTTCGTGTATCGCCAGACCTGGTACGGCGGCGCGGTGCCCACCGACACCCGGTCGAGAAACTCGTCGTACGGCCCGTACTTCGCGTAGATCCGGCCCCGGTCGGTCCGCCAGCCGGGCGTGGTGCGCCGGCCCCCGACCCTGAACTGCTGGTTGGCGTAGGCCACCGCCTCGTAGAAGTTCTCGCGCGTCTCGTTCCGCGCCACGCCCGGGCTGAGGTCCCGCCTGGTCCAGAACTCCGTGAGCCATCGCCGCTTGGCGTCGACGCTCAGGTCCTTGTACAGGTTCAGCCCGTCCGCCGGGGCCGTGATGTAGAGCAAGGGTCCGGCGGCGCTGTCCAGCTGCGCCTCGCTCATCGCGGCAAAGTACCCCGCGTCGGTCCGTTGCTCCTGCTCCATCCTCGCCGCTTCCTTGGCGAGGGTTTCCTCGAGACCCGCCATGGTCAGCGGTTGTTCCCGCTCCGAGGACGTTCCGCCCAGGGCCACCGTGACCACCATCGTGTAACTGCCCTCGGGGAGCCCGGTCAGGTCCAGCTGCCCCTTCAGCACCCCTCCGCCGGCCGGCACATTCACCGCGGCGGGCGGCGTCTTGAAGATCGTCTTCCCGGTGCCGTCGCGGACGGAGGCCGACAACGTGCCGCTGGCCGGGTCCGCGCTGTACGCCTCGATCAGGTAGAAGGCCTGGCTCCGAAGCGGCGTCAGGTGCAGTTCCACCGCTCCCGTGACCAGCGCGTTGCCGACCCGCAGCTCGCCTGGCTGCGGCACCGTGTCGCCTGGGGCGGCCATCCGGATTTCCGGCGACAGCAGCAGGTCCGACACTGGCGGCGGCGACCGGAATCCCTCAATGGCCGCCTTGGCGAACGCCTTCCTCCCCGTCACGCTGTCCTCGACGGTAATCTCGAGGACGTACGACCCGGGAAGCACCGGGAACTCCAGCATTTCCAGCCCCATCACGCCCGGCCTCGCGACGGCCTTCGAAATCCTGTTCGTCCAACTCTCCTGGAGCAGCCCGAGTCCGGTGGAATCGGACACCTTCACGGTCACCGCATAGGTGACCAGGTCGTTGGGGCCGGAGGCGCCGTCTCCCGCGAACAGCACGTACGGGATCTGCACGAACGCCTTGACCAGCGTCTGGCGGGTCTCGGCCCGGTAGAACCGGACCGCCCGGACCGCCATCACGTCTTCAGTCTGCCGCTCACCGATCCGGGTCGGGGCGGCCAGTACGCCGGCCGCGAGAGCGAGCGAAAACCAACGTACCATTGTGCTCCTGGGCAGTGGCGGCCTGGGCCGCCACCGTCGCATCCGCCAGTTACCAGCCGATGCTGAACGTGAAGAAGTTGGTCGAGCCGAGAATGCCCATGTACTTCCAGGCGTAGTCGAAGCCCAGGTTGAACGTCTCGGTCGTGTACGACAGGCCGCCGCCGATGGCGGTGCCCTGGTAGCCGGCCTCTTCGTTCAGCTGGCTGCCCGGGACGTCGGTGTCCGCGTTGGCGGAGGCGTAGCTGTAGCTGCCCCGCACGGCGCCGTTGAAGTTGCTGCCCCCCATCTGCGGGAAGGCGAACTCCGTGCCGAATACGAACCCGGCCTTGGTGTTGTTCGGCTGGTTGAAGTCGGCCAGCAGGGTCCACCGGGTGCTTTCCTTGGCGATGATGTCGTACGCCACGGCCACGGTGAACGTCGTCGGCAGCGAGAACGCCTTGGTCCGGTAGGAGCCGGGCTGCGGGTTGCTCGGGACCCCCTCCTCACCCTCGGCCGGTTCCCGCGGGACGCCCACGTTGAGCGCGTCGCCGCTGTAGCTGAGGTTGCTGCCGAGGTTCTGGATGACGAAGGAGAACTTGATCGGGTGGTTGTTCAGCGCCGAATGGAAGTTGGTGCCGAAGTCCACCGCGAAGGCGCTCCCGCTGACTTCGCCGAGCTGGTCGAACACGCCCTTGGCGGTGATGCCCGCCGAGAAGCGGTCCGAGAAGTTTTCGGCGTAGGTGAGTCCGAGGTAGGACTCGCTGACGGAGTAGACGCCGCCGGTGCCGTCGGGCAGGTCCACCGTGTACTCCGGCTGGTCCTTGAACCCGAAGGTGCCGAGGTGGAGGCCGACCGCCCGGGCGCCGCCCGAGAAGGGGAAGGCCAGGCCGCCCCAGCTGTACCGGGTGTCCGCCACGTACGAGTACGTGCTGATGAGCGCCCCGGGGCGCTCCATCATCGAAATGCCGGCCGGATTGTAGTACAGGGCCGAGACGTCGTTGGCGATGGCCTGGAAGGCGTTGCCGAGCGCGGCGCCGCGGGCGCTGGCGCCGAGGAGAAGGAACTCTCCCGACGTCGTGCCGTACGGCGTGTTGTCCGCGTTGATCTCGGATTCCTGGGCCGCGAGGGCCAGGGGGAACCCGCCGACCAGCAGCCCCGCCAGGGCCAACCCATGCGCAGTGTGCCGCTTCATAAGTATTCTGTCTCCTGGATGCGGGATGTGGGGGGAAGCGTTCCCCCCACCCCCGGCGTGGCTACTTGGCGAAGTTGACGATCGTCATGCGCCCGATGTGGCGCGCACTGCCCGATTCGACGTGATAGAAGTACACACCGCTGGCGACGACCTGGTTGTTCCGGTTACGGACGTTCCAGTCGAGCATGCCGCCGTTTTCCGAGGCCTCGTAGTTGAGCACCCGGACCAGCACCCCGCTCGACGAGTAGATGCGGATCGTCGCCTGCAGCGGGAGGTTCACGAACTTGATGACCTTGGCCGTGTAGTCCACCTCGTATTCGTCGGTGACGTAATACGGGTCCGGCACGGTGTGGATGGTCGAGAGGTCCAGGTTCGACGCGGACGCGGTAAAGTCGTTGACCACGTCGTACTGCACCCCCATCGTGGCTCCAATGGCCGTGAAGTTCCGGTTGGCCGCCACGAAGGAGTACGGGCCGCGGTTCCCGGACTGGCCGGTGCCGTTGCCGCCGTAGATGATGCCGGAATAGGTCCGGAGGGACCAGACCGTGCCGGCGGCGGGCAGCGCGGGCATCGAGAAGCCGGAGATGCTGCCGGCCAGGTACATGAAGAACCCGCCCTCCGCCTGGATGTTCGCCGGATTGCGGTCCGACAGCGTGGCGGTGGCCGACTGGTTGTTGCCCGACCCGAAGGCGATGGCACCGAGCTGCGCGGTGTTGCTCAGCGTGAACGGCGCCGCCGCGGTGCAAGGCCAGAAGTTCTGCGGCAGCACCAGCCCCGAGCGAAGCGGCTCGACGCAGGTGAAGTCGCTGGTCGTGACCACGGTCGGCCGGTTGTCGAAGCCGCCGGCGCCCTGGTTGGCGGTGTTCAGGATGCCCCACCCGCCGTCCACGTCCGTGCTCTGGAAGGGCACGAGCACGTTGTGGGTCACGTCGATGACGGAGTCGATGACACCGCCAGTGCCCCAGTAGACGTTGAAGTCCGCGGCGCGGGTTACCGTCGACAAGGCCTCGCCGATGTTGCGGTACTCACGGTTGTACATGTTGAGCGACAACGGCTGGTAGACCGTGGTCACCCCGGCGAGCTGGCCGGCGTTGTTGAAGCCGCCGGTGGTGCCGTTGGCGGCGCACGCCGTGACCGTCGCGCCACCGGTGCCGCAGGCGCCGGAGGTCGGGTTGGCCCGGACCTCGTTGTTCTGCGGCGAGGGGCCGTCGAACCAGCGGATGCCGTTGTAGTTGGTGCCCGTGACGCCCGCCGGCATGTCCGGCGTGGTGTACCCGGGCTCCTGCAACTGGCTGCCCAGGCCCCAGTCGCCCGAATTCGGGCCGCTGGTGAGCGTCGGCTGGAAGAGTGCACTCAGCGACCCGTAGGTGGCGTCGCCGCCGTACATCGAAGCGAGGTCGGCGTCGATTTCCGGACCGGCGAAGTACACGTCGGTCGAGACGTCCACCCCGAGGTCCTGTGCGAGCGGGACCGCCAGCTGGAAGTCGTCCACCGGATTGCCGTTGGACAGGGTGAAGTAGTACACCCCCGGGATGGCCGGCGCGCCGCCGCCGCAGCAGCCGGACAGGTCAACGTTGCCCATGTCCATGCTGTCGAGCGTGACGGCCAGTGCTCCGGAGGCGCCCACCACCTGGCTGGCGAATCCGACGAAGCCGAGGTGGACCGTCGCCGGCGGGAAGGGCCCGGTGAAGGTGCCGTTCAGGTTCATGCCAGGCGTCTTCGGGAAGACGAGGCTCTGGTTGGTGGTGTTGGGCTGGCCAGGGGCGCGCGACCCGCCGAACATGCCCGGCGTGAGGGTGCCGGTTTGCACCAGGTTCGACGCCAGGGCCTGCGGGATGACCGACTGGGTGCCGGACTTCGGCGATTCCAGGCTGGTCGGGCCCGAGGACCAGGAGTTCACGTCGAACGCCGTGACCACGTAGAAGTACCGGAAGTTGTTCCGGACGCCGTTGTCCACGTAGATGTACGGGACGCCGGTGTTGGTCATCGGCGGCAGGCCGGAATCGTCGCCGGTCACGACCGTGTCCGTCTTGGTGGTGTACGCCAGGCCGGTAGCCAGCTCGATCCGGTTGCCGAACCGTGTCATCACGAAGGGGCTGACGATGTTGTTCGGGTTCGACACGGTGCGCGGCACGCCAGGCGCGACAGGCGAGTACGCCACCGGGCAGTCGATGTTGATGATGAGTTCCGGGGCGCAGGTGTCCAGCGGGTTGACCACGCCGTCGTAGTCGTCGTAGATGGTGCCGGCGAAGTCGAACTGCGCGATGAGCGCCAGCTCGTCCGGGCTGTCCACGCGGCCGCGGTAGATCCGGTAGCCTTCGACGTCGAACTCACGATAGTTCGGGTCGTAGAGGGCGCTGGCCGGGTCGGAGGCGATGGCGTAGTACGGGTCGCCGCCGGCTTCCGACGGGGACGCCTGCCACACCACGGTGACCTGGTTGTTGCTCGGGATCAGGAAGAACTTCGGTGCGTCCGGCGCGAACGGCAGGAGGAACTTCGCGTCAAAGACGGCCTGGGCCGTGTAGGACTTGCCGAGCAGGGAGTTCGGCACGACGGTCCATTCCGGGCCGGCAGTACCGGCCTGCTCGTAGAGGCCGCTGGCGTCGAGGTCGGTGGCCGAGATGTACCCGGTGATGCTGTCCACCATGTTGACGCCGCCCACCATCGCGGCCGGGACGCCGAGGAGCGTCGGGTCGCCGGGCTTCACGTTGCCGCCGCCGCAGGTCGGGCCCGGGGCGGGGCAGCCACCGGTGGCCACCGGCGCGGCGAAGATGTACGCCACGACGATGGAACCCTGGCCGCCCGGGGGCAGCGACAGGCCGGTGGAGGACTGGAAGAACCGCATGTCGGCGGCCTGCGTGTTGTTGATCCAGCAGATGCGGGTCTGCGACGGGAGCCCGGTGTTGCAGGGCTGGTCGCCGGCCGGCACCGAGATGTTGCCGGACAGGTAGCGCCACAGCTGGATCGCGTTCTGGGGGTCGTTGAAGGCGCCCGGGAACGGCGAGCCGTTGACGGTGTTCGAGAAGAGCTGAATGGCGCCGGGGCCCGTCGGGCTCTTCAGGTACTTGATGCCCGCGAAGCCGGCGCCGGGCATGAAGGGCGCGCCGAAGATGGTCGGATCGTAGGGAAGCCAGGAATCTTCGCCGGCGAACGTCTGGACGTAGGTGTAGCCCAGGGCGAACGGCAGGTTGACGCTGGAGTAGTTGGTGCCGGACGAGGCCACGTCCATGTCCGTGGCGAACGCCGCGTACAGGTTGTCGATCGTGTACCCGTCGGTGGGCAGGGACACGTTGAAGGTGGCGTTGTTCTTGGCCTGGAACTCCTGCGCCTTGTCGACGAGGATCGACACCATTTCAGGCCGGATGTTGACGTAGTCGGCCGGGTTGGTGGTCGTGACGTTGTAGAACGTGTAGATGAAGTAGATGATGTCTTCGTTGCCGGTCGGGAAGTTCCACCCCATGCCGCGGGTCTCGACCACGATCCCGAGCGGGTGCTTGCGGCCGGCGTTGAGCGCCGGGTCGCCGTCCCACGACATCCACCAGACGTCGCCCTGCGACGCCTGCTTGCGGCGCTCCGAAGCGGTGCCGGTCAGGAGCGGGTTGAAGAGGTCCGCCGCCTCGTCGCCGAAGGGGACGTACCCCGCCAGCGGGAGGTTGGAGAAGTCGTCGGAGTTTGAGGTGTTGTAGATCGGCTCCACCTGGGTGCCGTGCTGCGTCGTCCCCTTCGGGTCGAAGAAGAACGCGCCGGTCGTGTCGCCGGCCCAGGGGCCGCCGTCAGCGCCGACGACGCCGGCCAGCTGCAGGCCGGAGTTGAAGATGTACTGGTCCGCCGTGCCCTTCGGCCAATACCCGCCGCCGATGGTGGAGGAGTTGGTGGAGTCGACGCAGACCTGGCCGTCGGACGACAGGCCGCAGTAGACCCGGTTGATCGTCATGGCGCCCAGGGGACGCGCGAAGAGCCGGAAGCCCCTGGCCGTCGACTTCTTGGCCCCCGGTTCCGGCTTGGCCATGGCGGACGACGGCAAGGCCGCCGCGAGCGCCAGAGCCAGCAGGCTCGCCAGGATGACGCCCCTCTTACGGAATGGTGAGTGCATTGCATCCTCTCTCAGATGGATACTGTTCGGCTGGACGGGGGGACGGCGCCGTTCGGCGCGCCGGCCCCCCCCGCCGTGGATCGTTCACGCTAGAAATTGAGCTCCAACCCAAGCCGCAGGCGCCGGGGCGCGGCGGTGAAGTTCGCCTCGCTGCGGCCCGAGTAGTAGAACGCTTCCGACGCGCGGCGCTGTTCGGACAGGGTGAAGACGCCGTCGCCGTTGCCGAAGCGCTCCTCGGCCCGGACCAGGTACACGCAGTTCGGGGCGGCCGCGTTGCCGTCCTGGGTCACCCAGTTGCCGCAGGCGCCCGGGGTCGGCAGGAACATGTCGCCGTTCTCGAGGTCGTAGCTGTTCGAGGCGATGGCCTCGTCGGCGTAGCCCGCCGAGTCGCCGGACCAGGTTTCCTGGAGTTCGGTCGCGTTCTCGATGCTGTTGTTCTCGGCGAACACGGTCGTGGTGTTGGTGAAGTTGAAGACGTTACGCGCGTCCAGGTACGCCGTGAGGTCCACGCCGCCGAACCGGAAGCCCTTGGTGAGGCGGAGGTCGGCGTTCCGGAAGGTCGGGAGGCGTGAGCCGTTGACGTCGCCCTCGAACTGCCGGGCGCAGACCTGCGTCGAGAGCACCGACTCGTTGCCGGTTTCCACCGGGCAGCGGGTGTATGCGGTGCCGCTGGCCACCCGGAAGGTCGCGAAGATGCCGACGTTCTGGAGGATGGCGCCGGTCGTGGTGCCGGAGTTCCACTGGTTCGGGAACGTGACCGAGAACGATCCGGCCAGGTTGTGCGGCCGGGTGTAGGTCGTCGGCAGGTACGCCGACGGCGGCGGGTCGTTACCGCCGGAGATCTGGTTCACGATCCGCGAGCCGAAGTTGATGTACGTGAACGGATCGGAGCCGGTGTTCTTGGCGTCGCTGAAGGAGTACGCCAGCGTGCCGTTGAAGAGGCTGCCGATGCGCTTGTCGAGCCGGATGTCGAACCCACGGTAGTTGCCGTAGTCCTGGTTCGTCATCATCCGGATGTCCTGGTTCTGCAGCTTGAGCGGGTCGTACAGCGACAGCAGGCGGCCCGCCTGGTTCGACTGGGCGTCGCGGTTGTACGCCGAGAAGTCGAGGACGAAGTCGTCCGAGAAGGCGTGCCGGATGCCGAACTCGAAGGTGATCGTCTTGCCGAAGTCCAGGTCCGACCCGTAGACGTGGTTGGTGTTCGTCACGGAGAGGTCGGTGTTGATGCCGCCGAGGACCAGCGCGAAGTCCGGCGGCTGGACCTGGTGGGCGTAGGAGAACCGCATGTTGGTGCGGTCGCTCACCGGGAACGACACCTGGATGTGCGGGGAGATGTAGTCGTGGGACTGGTCCTCGACGTAGATCTCCTCGAGCGAGGCCGCGACGTCGTTCGGGTCGTAGAGCGGGTTGCTCGAGATCCGGACGGTCGGCTGGCACGCGCCCGTCGAGTCGCAGTACTGCGGGTGCGACGCGTTGGAGTTGTAGTAGTCGTACCGGAGGCCGGCCACGAGCACCACGTCGCCGAGGTCGAGCCGGTCTTCGGCGTACCCGGTGTACGAGGTGGGCTTCTCCATGTAGAAGTCGGAGAAGGCCTGGCTCGTCATCTGGGACGAGTACGACTTGATGTCATAGCCGGTGTAGCCGCCGCCGATCTTGAGGCGGTTGTACCGGTCCACCTGCCAGTCGAGGGCCGCCGCGCCGATGAACCGGTTTTCCTGGTTCAGGAAGAGCCGGCCGGTCGGGCCGCCGGCCTCGGAGAAGCCGAGGAGGCCGTAGGCGTTGTTCCGCCACTTGTCCACCAGCGCGTACTGCGCGGTGTTCTCGTAGTCGTACGGCCCGCGCCGGGAGCCGGCCTTGTTCTGCTGGAAGTTGTCCAGCAGTTCCTGGTTGAGCGGGAAGTTGTCGAAGTCGAACGTGTACTTGAGCGGCGAGAGCATGAAGCCGCCCCACGGGTCGCGGGAGTTCACCTCGGACTCGCGGGTGAGCGGCGACTGGATGAACTCGTCCTGCTGGTAGGACAGGGTCACGTCGAGCGCCAGGGCGCGCGACGACGACTTGGCCAGGTTCTGCGTCCACCCGAGGGTGTAGACCTGGTTGGTGCCCGTGTTGCCGAAGATCTGCTGCGGGTTGTACAGGTTCGCGTAGGTGAAGTTGCGACCCTGCGCCTGGCTGGCGTTGGCGCTCAGGAAAAGGCGCGAGCCGGAGCCGTACGTGTAGTTGAGCTTGCCCGTCAGCTGGTACGCCGAGTTGGCCGTGCCGGGCAGCCGGATGCCCTGACAGTCGAGCCCGTAGTTGTCGGCGATGTCCGGGTTGGAGTTGTCCTTGATGTTGATGCCGGCGTACGACATCGTCTCGTCGCACTTGCCGGTGTACACCGCGAACTCCTGCACGTTGACGTACGTGGTGTCGGAGTAGGCGTTGTTCTTCACGCTCGGGACGGCCACGGTCGTGTCGGTCCCGGCCACGGTGAAGTACGGGGAGTTCTCCCGGTTCTGGCCGGTGCCGGCGGAGGCGTTGCCCTCGATGTTGCCGCCGATGAAGAACGTCAGGTTCGACACGATCGGGCCGCTCAGGCTGGCGGTGACCCGGTTGAAGCCGAGGCTGACGCTGTTGCCGAAGAGTTCGTCGGACTCGTAGCCGACGGCGCCGCTGAACTTGTCGCCGCCGGTGCGGGTCGAGATCGAGATGACGCCCGACTGCGCGCCGCCGAACGCGGCCGAGGAGGCGCCGGTCGTGATGGAGGCGTCTTCGAAGGCGTTGGTGGAGACACCGAGCGAGTTGCCGCCGGCCACCCCTGACCACGTGAAGCCGGTGCCGCGGTTGCCCGCGCCGATCGGCACGCCGTCGACGTACACGCTCTGCTCGTCCGTCCGTCCGCCGCGGATCGAGAGGGTGCCGCCGCCCGTGCTCGCCACGACGCCCGGCTGCAGCGCCAGGACGTTGACGATGCGGTCCGCCGGCAGGTTGTCGGCGTAGTCGCCCTCGACGTTCTGCTTAGTGGTGACCGCGTCGCGGGGGACCAGCTCGTTCTGCGCGGCGACGACCGTGATCTCGGTGACCTCGACCGGCGTGGACTCGAGCGTGACGTCCGCCGTGATGGTCTGGCCCGAGGGGATGCGGATGTCGGTCACGCGGGTCTTCTTGTACCCGATGAACGACACCTCGAGGTTGATCGTACCGGCCGGGATGAGGTTGATGAAGTAGTAGCCGTCAGCGTTGGTCTGCGCACCGAACCGGGTGCCGACGATGATGACCTGCGCGTTCGCGATTGGCGCGCCCTGCTGGTCGCGCACCTTGCCTTCGAGCTTACCAGTCGCGGCCTGGGCGGAGAGCGCCGAGGCTCCCACGATCAGGGCGACTGCCGCCAACGCGATGGATCGCGTCACGCGGGTGAAGGCGCTCACACAACTTTGCTTCATGGACACGTCCTCCAAAGGTGTGAACCCAGTGTTGCCTGCGAATCGTACAACGAAAAGCACGCGCTTCCCTCCTTGCGCCGGACGCGCCGAGTTGGGGAATGCGACTGCGGATACGCCGGACGCGCCGGCGGGAGACTACGACACGAGAGTACTGCGATGAGTGATCGAGACACCGACCGCGGCCCGGTCGGCTTCCACAATATGCCGTGACCTAAATCACGTGTCAAGGAACTGTCACGACCTGAAATGCGACAGGGACCCTGCTGTAACTGAATGCAACGAATCGGGATGGGACGGGGCAAGGCGGTGCGGCCACCACCCTGCCCGACAAGCTTATCCCGCGAACGGAAATTTGGGAAGGGGGGGGTCTAGCCCCCGGTCGTGATCAGGTTCCGCTGGGGCTGGGCGGGGGTCACCTCCGGCCCGTCCGCCCCCCAGTACATGTTGATCTCGCTCCGGACCCCGATCCGCCCAGATATATAGATACCGGGCTCCACCGAGAACCCCACCCCCGGGATCAGCTCCCGGTCGTCGTGGGTTTCGTAGTCGTCCAGATGGGGACCCGAGCCGTGGAGGTCCCGGTCGATCGAGTGCCCGGTCCGGTGCACGAAGTACTGGCCAAACCCCGCCTTCTCGATGACCCCCCGCGCCGCCCGGTCCCCCTCGAATCCCGCCACCTTCCGCCCCTCGCGGACCCCCTGCTGGATGGCGGTGATGGCCGCATCCCGGGCATCCCGGACCGTTCTCCAGACCAGGTCGACCTCCTCAGGGACCTCGGCCCCCGAGAACCCCATCCAGGTCTGGTCGGCGAACACCGTCGTGGTGCTCCCCCGCCCGGCCCAGAGGTCGAGGAGGATGACCTGGTCCCTGGCCAGGGTGGCATCCTTCCCCGCTTCGGGCTCATAGTGCGGATTCGCGGCATTGGCGCCGAACCCGACGATCGGCTTGGTGGTGAGCTTGAGCCCCCGGGCCTCCATGGCCGCCACCACCCGCGACTGAAGGGCCACTTCGGTCAGCCCCTGCCCTCCTTGCGTCACCGCCCACGCCAGCTCGCTCCGGGCGATGTCCGCCAGCGCCTCGGCCGCGTACCGATGGTCCGCCAGCTCGTCGGGGCTCCACCGCGCCGCAAACCGCGTGACCAGCGACGAGGACGGCACCACCGTGCCGCCCAGCCTGGTGATGAGCTGGACCACCCCGGCGGGGACACGGTCGAGGTAGGGAACCGCGTCGTCCGGGGAGATTTCCATGGCGACCGTGCGACCCTTCACGATGGAGGCGAGCGCGGCGTGGAGTTCCTCCCACTTCGCATACGGCAGGAGGCGGCCGGGAAACCCCTCGAGCGGCTGCATCTCGATCTTGTGCACCACCGCCACCGGCTCCCCCTCCTTCGGCAGGAGGACGAAGAGCCGCCGGCTCCCCATCCCGCCGAGGCCAAGCACCCGGCCGGCCACCGGATTGAGCCCGTGGAAGTCGAACAGGAGCCAGGCGTCGGCCCCGACGGCGTCGAGTCCTTCGGCGAGTTGACGGCGATCGGGCAGGGCGTGGGCGCTCATGGGTACCCCTCCGCGGCGGCGGCCAGCCACCGGCAAGTGTCGTCTCCCCGGCCCCGGCAGCGCGCGTGTACCATGGCGCCTTCGAATCCGGTGAGTGCGCGCAGCAACTCGGCGAGCGCCGCGCCATAGTAGGAGCAGGCCTGGCCGTCGGCCAGGGCCAGCAGGGATAACGGCTGCGGGATGACCGCTTCGGCGGACCGGCCGCGGACGGTGAGCGACGCGGAGAAGACCCGGCGGGCGGCCCGGCGCGCGGCCCCGGCGCCGATGCGGCGACGGACGAATCCCGGTGAGGTCTTCAGGAGCATCCGCACGGGCGCCGAGGCGCCGCGCGCCGCGTATCGCGCCGCCCGGCGGCCGGCGTCCGCGTACACCAGCGCCGCGTCGGGCCGCCGGCCCACGAGGCGGAAGACGCCGACAGTCTCGTCGAGCGGCACCGGAAGCCCGCGACGGTAGGCGTCCTGGTAACGCTGGATCTGGGCCGCCACCGTGCCGCTCAGGCCGAACCGCTTCGCGACGATCTCGCCCGCCAGTTCCTCGAGTCCATCGCCGACGGGAGTGTCGAGGTTGCGGAGCGCCTCGAGCAGGCTGAGCGGCACGACGGCCGGCGTATCGCCGGCGATGGTCACTGTGGACATGGGAGACGGCGGGAGGTCCTCGACATAGACGGGCAGAAGTTACCCACGGACCGCCCCGCGAACCAGAGGCGCTTGCGTGCATTCCGGCGGGCGGGGACATTCCATCATGTCCTCCGCCCCTCCCGCCGAGACCGCCTTCGAGCGCGACGTCCTCCCGCACATGGACCTGATGTACCGGGTGGCCCTTCGCCTGACCGGCGAGGCGGCCGCCGCCGAGGACCTCGTCCAGGACACCGTCCTCAAGGCGTTTCGCGCGTGGGACAGCTTCCGCCAGGGAACCAACGCGCGGGGCTGGCTGTTGACCATCCTGAGGAACAGCTTCATCAACGACTACCGCCGCCGGCGCCGCGCCCCCGCGCTGGTGGACCTCGACGTGGCGGAGCAGCACGCCCGGCTCGACGACCAGCCGGGGCAGGATCCCGAAGGGGAGTTCTTCCACTCCCTCGTGGACGACAGGATCCTGGCCGCCATCGACGGACTGCCGGAGGAGTTCAGGGAGGTCGTGGTCTTGAGCGACGTCGAGGGGCTCGGATATGCCCAGATCGCGGAAACCCTCGGCGTCCCGGTGGGCACGGTGAAGTCGCGCCTCTTCCGGGCGCGGAAACAACTGCAGGGAACGCTGCTGGAGTACGCCATCGAGGCGGGCATCGTCCGCCCCGGGAAGGACGCATGAACGACTCACGGCTCGATTGCGCCGAAGCGCTGGCGCTCCTCCAGGACTACCTGAAGGACGAACTCACGCCGGACAACCAGCGCCGGGTGGCCGGGCATCTCGCGGCCTGCGGCCACTGCCTCGAGCACGAGCATTTCGAGCGCAACTTCCTCGCGGCGATCCAGCGCGCCGCCAAGGGGATCCGCTGCCCCGACGAAGTGGCGGCGCGCATCCGGCAGGCCCTCCGGAGCGACACCCCGGACTGATCGTGGCTCCAGCCTCTGCCCTCCTCCTGGCCATCGCGGTCTCGTTGCTCGCCTGGCGCGCTGGAGCGCTGGGGCGCTCCGGCGCACTCGCCGCGGCCGGCATCGGACTCCTCGTGCTCACCACCACGGGGTGGCCGGGCGGGCTGGTCCTGATGGCTTTCTTCCTCCCGAGCTCCGCCGTCTCACGGCTCTGGCCCGGCAGGGCGCCCGCCATCGACGCCAAGGGTGATCGGCGCGACGCTTGGCAGGTCCTCGCCAACGGCGGGTTCCCCGCGTTGGCGCTGACCCTTGGCGGGCCGGGCGCACTGCTGGCCTTTGCCGCAGGGTTGACGGCGGCCGCCGCCGACACGTGGGCCACCGCGGTCGGCGCCCACAGCGCGAGCCCGCCACGGCACATCTTCAGGGGTGAGGTGGTACCAGCGGGTACGAGCGGCGGGATGACTCCCCTCGGCACCGGCGGGGCGCTGGTCGGCGCGGCGCTGGTGGCGGTGTCCGCCCTCCCACTCGTCGGGTGGCGCGGCGCAGTGGGCGCCCTCCTGATCGGGATGGGCGGCATGCTGCTCGATTCGGCGCTCGGCGCGAGCGTGCAGGGTAGGTTTCATTGCGATCGCTGCGGCCTGTCGAGCGAGCGGAGGATGCACCGGTGCGGCCAGGCGACACGGTCGGTGGGAGGGATTCCGTGGCTTTCGAACGACGGCGTGAACGCGCTGGCCTCGCTCGCGGCCACGGCGGCAGGATGGGCGGCGTCCTGAGCGCCACCGACGCGGATGTGCTGATCGCCGGCGCCGGTCCGGCCGGCAGCGCGACCGCGGTGCACCTGGCGCAGGCCGGCTGGCGTGTCGTGTTGGTCGATCGCGCCGAGTTCCCCCGGGACAAGCCCTGCTCCGAGTACATGAGCCCCGAAGCGGTCCGCCTGCTGGACCGGCTCGGCGTCGTGCCCGACCTCGAAGCCGCCGGCGCCGTGGCACTGGAGGGCACCACGGTCATCGGCGCCCGCGGGAGCCGGCTCACCGGACTCTTTCGCGAGGCGGAGCCGCAGCCGTTTCGCCCCGCCGGGCTCTCGCTTCCCAGGCGCATCCTCGACGCCCGACTGGTGCGCGCGGCGCGGGAAGCCGGCGCCGACGTCCGCGAGCGCACCCGCCTGGAGGCGCTGCTGCACGACGGCGGCGCGGTGGCGGGGGCCATGGTGCGCGGCCCCGACGGTCGGCATTACCCGATCCGTGCCCGCCTGACCATCGGCGCGGACGGACTTGGCTCGCTCGTGGCCCGCCGGCTCGGCCGGCGGCACAGCAGCGTCCCCCGTCGCGTGGCGTTCGTGGCGCACGTGCGCGGCGTCGCCGGCATGGGATCGACCGCCGAGATGCACGTCGGGGACGCCGGCTACGTGGGGTTGAACCGGATCGGCGCCGACCTGTACAACGTGGCGCTGGTGGTGCCCCAGGCGTCCGCGGCGGCGGCGCGAGGAGCGGTCACCCGATTCTTCTTCTCGATGCTCGAGGGCTTCCCGGGGGTACGAGGGCGAGTGGACCCCTCCCGCCTGGAGCGGGAGGTCCTGGTGACGGGCCCCTTCGCCTCCCGTGCCGGGCGGGTCACCGCCGGCGGCGCCCTCCTGGTGGGCGATGCCGCCGACTTCTTCGACCCCTTTACCGGGCAGGGCATCTACTCGGCGCTCCGCGGGGCGGAAATGGCGGCCCTCACCGCCTGCGGCGCCCTCGAGCGGAGCGGTATTGCGTCCGCCGAGGCGCTCGCGCCCTACCGGCAGCTGCGCCGGCGGGCCTTTGCCGGCAAGTGGGCCGTCGAACGGCTGATCGGGTACGGCATGCACCTGCCCTCGCTCTTCGACCGCGCCGTCGGCCGGCTCGGCCGGCATCCTGACATGGCGCACACCCTGATCGGCGTGACGGGCGACTTCGTGCCCGCCAGCCGCGTCCTCAACCCGCGGTTCCTGACACGGATGATGCTATGAACCGGCCCGACCTCGACCCCGCCGAGTTTCGCCAGCTCCTCGGCCGGTTCACCACCGGCGTCACCGTCATCACCATGCACCTGCCCGACGGCCGGCCGGCGGGGATGACGGCGAACAGCCTGTCCAGCGTTTCGCTCCGGCCGCCGCTGGTCTCGGTGTGCATCGACCACGGGGCGGAGCTCTACGCCTCCCTGCTCGCGGCGCCGGGGTTCGTCATCAACATCCTCGAGGCGTCCCAGGAGTCGCTGTCGCGGCGCTTCGCGGCGAAGCACCTGGACCGGTTCGGCGGCGTGGGGTATCACACCTCGCCCGGGGGGCACCCGGTGCTCGACGGCGTCCTCGCCTGGATCGAGTGCGCACCGCACGCCACATTCCCCGCAGGAGATCACACCCTGGTCGTCGGCCAGGTCCTGAACGGCGGGACGACCGACGGCGCCCCGCTCGTCTACTTCCGCGGCGGCTACACTGGCCTGACCCGCGGGTGAACTCCCCCGCCCTCGCCCCCTTCGGCACCGAACTCCTCGACGACCCGGCGGCGGACCCCGCCGTGGTGGCGCGCTCGCTCGCCAACATTGCGCGAGCCAACTGGTGGTTCGGCGGCACCGCCGCGGCGCTGTGGGGCATCGACCAGTTGCTGCGCGATGTCGGGTCAGGGCACGCCCTGACCCTGCTCGACGTCGGCACGGGGGCGGCGGACCTCCCCGCGGCGGCGGTCCGCCGAGCGGCGCGGCGAGGCCGGCACCTTTCCGCCATCGGGCTCGAGCGGAGCCCGGTCGCCGCCGCGCTCGCGGCCGCGCGCGGCTTCCCGGCCGTGATCGGCTGCGCCGGGCAGCTGCCCGTGCGACCGGGCGCCGTGGACATCGTCCTCATCAGCCAGGTGGCGCATCACTTGGCGGCGGACGCAGCCGTGGAACTCTTCCGGGCGGCGACAGCCCTCGCACGCATCGGTGTCGTGGTGGCCGACCTGCGGCGCTCGGAGCTGGCGGTGGCGGCGTTCAGGCTCGGGAGCGCGCTGCTCGGATTCGACGCCGTCACCCGCGCCGACGGGATCACGTCGGTGCGGCGCGGGTACCACGTCCGGGACCTCGCAGACCTCGCGGCCCGCGCGGGCCAGCAGGCGCGGGTCTGCCGCCGCCCCGGTTTTCGTGTCGTCGCCTACTGGAGATCCCGCTGATGCGCACCGTGGATCGGCTGATCGTCCGCGCCCCCGCCGATCCGATGTTCGACGCGGCCGCGGACGTCGAGCGTTGGCCCGAGCGGCTGGCACATTATCGGTGGGTGCGGTTCAACGAGCGGCGCCCCGGCGGTGGCATCGTGGAAATGGCGGCGGTGCGCCCGTTCGGCCCGTTGTCCTGGCCCGTCTGGTGGGAGTCCGAGATGTGGATCGACCCCCCTCGTCGGGAAGTCCGGTACCGCCACGTCCGCGGGATCACCACCGGGATGGAAGTCGTCTGGAGCGTGGTCCCGCGCGGACCGCAGGAGACCGAAGTGACGATCGTGCACACCTGGACCGGCCCGGACTGGCCGCTCATCCGCGTCCCCGCCGCCGAGTGGGTCATCGGCCCCGTGTTCGTCCACGGCATCGCGTCCCGCACGCTGGCGGGGCTGGCCCGCGTCGTGGAGGCGGCCCATGGCTGAACCGCGCCGCGTGGTGATCACCGGCATCGGCGCCATCACGCCGATCGGGATCGGGGTCGAGGGGCTCTGGTCGGGGCTGGAGGGGGCCCGGTCCGCGGTACGCGAGATTACGCGGTTCGACCCCGCCCCCTTCCGGACCCGCATCGCCGCGCAGGTGGACGACTTTCACGCCTCGGACCATATCGAGGAGCGGAAGGCGCGCCGGATCGACCGCTTCGGGCAGTTCAGCGTGGCCGCGAGCCGGATGGCGCTGGCCGACGCGGAGCTGGACCTCGCCAGGGAGGACCGCGACCGCATCGGCGTCATGATGGGCACCGCCCTCGGCGGCGTCGGGATGGCGGAGGAGCAGCATGCGCGGTACGTCGAAGGCGGCGTGCGCGCCGTGGACCCTGGGCTCGCGCTGATGGTGTTCGCCGGGGCGGCCAGCTGCAACGTGGCCATCGCCTTCGGGGTGTCCGGACCGAACAGCACGAATGGCATGAGCTGCGCGTCGGGGACCATTGCCATCGGCGACGGCTTCCGGGCCATCGTTCGGGGCGACGCCGACGTGATGCTCGCCGGGGGCGCGGAGGCGCCGCTCGCGCCGCTCAGCTTCGGCGCGTTCGCCATCATCCGCGCCATGTCCACCCGGAACGACGATCCCGGCACGGCGAGCCGGCCCTTCGACGCCGAACGCGACGGATTCGTGATGGGAGAGGGCGCCGCGGTCCTGGTGCTGGAGGAGCGACGCCATGCGCTGGCGCGCGGGGCCAGGATCTACGCCGAACTCTGCGGCTACGGACTCACCAACGACGCCCACCACATGACCGCCCCGCGGGCCGACGGCGCGCAGGCGGCGCGGGCCATGCGCATGGCGCTCGCCGAAGCCGCCGTCCGCCCCGCCGCCGTGGGGTACGTGAACGCCCACGGCTCCTCTACCCCGCTCAACGACTCCACCGAGACCCTGGCCATCCGGCAGGTGTTCGGCGAGCACGCCGAGCAATTGGCCATCAGCGGCACCAAGGGCTACTACGGCCACGCCCTCGGAGCCAGCGGCGCCATCGAGGCGGCCATCTGCGCCCTGGCGAGCCACCGGGGCTGGCTCCCGCCGACGCTCATCCTCACGACCCCCGACCCCGCCTGCGACCTCGACTACCTCGCGGCGGGTGGGCGGGCTGCGCGGCCCGACTACCTCCTGAGCAACTCCTTCGGCTTCGGCGGAATCAACGCGGCGCTGGTGCTGCGCCGCGCCGACTGATTAAATTCGCCGACACCTGAACGGCCCCCTTCCCCGATCCGCGAGGTAGCAGGATGCCCAGTATGACCCGTCGGCTGGTCGCCGAGCTCTTCGGCACCTTCATGCTCGTGTTCTTCGGTGCCGGCGCCGTGATGACGACGAACTTCCCGAAGGCCGACTTCGGCCTCCTCGGGATCGCGCTCGCCCACGGCCTCGCCTTTGCCATCGCCATCTCGGCCACGATGGCCATTTCGGGCGGCCACCTCAACCCGGCGATCACCGCGGGCATGCTCGCCATCAGGCGGATCGACGCGAAGTCCGCGGCCCTGTACATCGTGGCCCAGCTGCTCGGCGCCGTGCTCGCCGCCATGACCATCAAGGCCGTCCTGCCGGGCGGGGTGACCAAGGTCCTCGCGCTGGGCACTCCGGCCATCGCCGCCACCATCACCCTCGGCCAGGCCATCACCATCGAGGCGATCCTCACCTTCTTCCTGATGAGCGCGTTCCTCGCCACGGTCGTCTCGGCCGAGCGGCCCAGGATCGCCGGCTTCGGGGTCGGGCTCACATTGTTCATCGCCATGCTGTTCGGCGGGTCCCTGACCGGCGCAGCGCTGAACCCGGCGCGCGCCTTCGGCCCCGCCCTCGTGGCCGGGCAGTGGATCAGCCAGGCGGTGTGGTGGGTCGGACCGCTCCTCGGTGCCCTGGTGGCAGCGTTCCTTTGGGAAAAGGTGCTCTTCGCCAAGGCGACGGACTGAGCGTCGCTTGGTCCCCGTCGCACAACGGCCCCCCGGCAAATGCCGGGGGGCCGTTTGTTATCCGCACGGACCACTGGCCTACGCTTCCCCGCTTCCCCGCTTCCCCGCCTCTTTGAGCGCCCGACTCGTCCGGCTCCACAACGACGCTGCGTAGGCGAGATAAATCACCGCCGCCACCACGTACGCGGCCACGAGGAAGCCGCCGTTCTGGGGAGTCTCAAACGGCATCGCCGGCTCCTTCGCGCAGGTTGTCCAGCCGCGCCAGCCCGTAGCGCAGCACCACGAACCCGATGTAGAGCACGGTGAACGCCGCCATCCCGGAGAGCAGCGCCCGCAGCATCTCCGGCGGCATGGACGGCGCGCTCGGCTTGAGCAGCACCGGCTGCGGGTGGAGGGTGCGGAAGAGGTAGACGCTCAGGTGGATGAAGGGAACGAGCACCAGTCCCATGATCCCCACCACCGCGCTGAAGCGGGCCCGCTCGCCGTGGTCCTGCACCGCGGCCCGCAACGCCAGGTAGCCCACGAAGAGAAAAAAGAGGAAGAGCGTCAGGGTCAGGCGCGCGTCCCAGGTCCACCAGGTGCCCCAGACCGTCTTGCCCCAGATGGGGCCGGTCGTGAGCATCACGAGCGAGAAGGCGATGCCGACTTCAGCCGAGCTGGCGGCGAAGAGGTCGAGCCGCTCGTCCTGCAGCCACAGGTAGAGGATGCTGACCAGTCCGACCACCGCGAAGGCGACGAGGGCGCCCCACGCCGCCGGGGCGTGGACGTAGAAGATCTTCTGCGCGGGTCCCTGGCGCACTTCCACCGGCGTGAAGTAGATGGCGATCACGTACACGGCGGCGGCGGCCAGCAGGCCGAGCACCGTGAGGACCTGCCCGCGGCGGACGATGCGGCGTGCAGCGAGGAGTTCAGGCGTCATTCGTCGACCACCGCCGGAAAGACGAGGATGCATAGGGTCACGAACCCGATGTCGTAGAGCGTCAGTAACCTAAGCCAGCCCATCATCTCGCTCAACGGGCGGCCCGCCAGGAGCTTGGCGGTCACCTGCACCGCGCCGACGAGCGGCGGCACCATGAAGGGGAGCAGGAGCACCGGCAGCATCAGCTCCGCGAACCGGGTCCGCACCACCATGGCGCTGAAGATGGTGCCGACCGCGACGAACCCGACGGTCGCCAGCGCGGTCACCCCGAGGACCCCGGGGAGGGCGTGCCCGAGGTCGACGTTGAAGAAGAGGACGAACAGCGGCAGCGCCACCGCCTCGACCACGCCGACGAACGCGAGGTTTGCGAACAGCTTCCCCACGTACAGGGCGCTGCGCGGAACCGGGGCCAGGAGGATACCGTCGAGCGCGGCGTTCTCGCGCTCCACGTAGAACGCCCGGTTGAGCGCGATGACCGCGCCGAAGGCGAAGGTCACCCAGAGGACGCTCGGCGCCAGGTCCACCGCGGCGAGCGCGGTCGGGTCGCGGGCGAAATTGAACACCACCAGCACCAGCGCGGAGAAGACGATGGCCGAGAGGAGGGCGGTCCGGCTGCGGAGCTCGAGCCGGATGTCCTTGGCGGCGATGGCGAAGGCGATCCGGAGGAACTCAGCCATGGACCAGCTCGGCGTAGCGGGCGTGAAACGCCGCCAGGTCGGAGGGGCGCGAGCCCTCGAGGGCCCACCGGCCGCCCGACAGCACCGCCACGTGGGTGGCGAGATCCCATGCCTCGGCGAGGTGGTGGCTCACCAGGACGAGTGCGCGGCCCCGCGCCAGCTGCGCCGCGAGGAGGGCGCGGAACCGGTCGGCGGAGGGTGCGTCGAGCCCGGTGAACGGCTCGTCGAGGAGGAGGATGTCGGGCTGGTGGAGCAGCGCCCGGGCGATGGCGGCCCGCTGGAGGAGTCCGCGGCTCAGGTGGCGCACGGGGGTGTCGGCCCGCGCGGTGAGACCGACCTCCTCGAGCGCCGCTCGAGTGGCCCCCGCCGGGTCGGTCAGGCCATACAGGCGGGCCGTGAAGTGCAGATTTTCGGCCGGGGTCAGGTCGTCGTAGAGAAAGGTGTGGTGCGAGAGGAGCCCGATGGCGCGGCGCGGCCCCGGATCGTCGCGGGTCGGCCGCTGGCCGCGGATCCGCACTTCCCCGGCACTGGGCCGCATGAGACCAGCCAGGAGTCGGAGGAGCGTGGTCTTGCCGGCGCCGTTCGGGCCGGCCACGGCGAGCATCTCCCCCGCGCGCACGTCGAGGTCCACTCCGCGCAAGACCTGCAGCGCCCCGAACGCGCGGACGAGGCCACGCGCCGAGAGAAGGGGTGGATCAACCGGCTCGGTCAATGGCGGCGCCGAGCTCGTCGAGGTCGAAGGGCTTGATCAGGTAGGCGCTGTGCGCCAGGTCGAGGACGTGGAGTTGCGGCTCCACGCTGACGTAGGCGGTGGTGATGATGACCGGCACCGTCGGTCGGGTTTCGCGGATTCGACGGAGCAGGTCCACCCCGTCGGTGTCGGGGAGCCGCATGTCGAGCACCACCACGTCCGGCGATTCCTCGGCGAGGCGGGCCAGCGCCTCCGCGCCCGACGACGCGAACGCCATCGCATAGCGCGGACGGAAGAACCGTTCGTAGCTGATGCGCAGGGCGGGCTCGTCTTCGACGAAGAGGACCCGGCGCTGGTTCGGTTGGTCGGTCATCACCCCGTCCGCAAGGCCCAGAGCGCCCACCGGTGCGGTGGGCGTCCACGGAGTATAAGACTACGCCTGCTTCGGTTCCAGTTCGAAGAGGTCCTCGAGCTTGGTGAGCATCAGCAGGAACCGGAGCTCCTCGCTCGCCGAGCGCAGGGTGACCCGCTGGCGGCGCTCGCCGGCGCGGCGCTGGACGAGCATGAGGGCGCCGAGGCCCGCCGAATCCACGTGCTGGGTGGCGCTCAGGTCGATGACCAGGCGGCTCTCCCCTTCGGGCATCTCCTCCAGTACGCTCACCGCCGCCTGGCGGAACGAGGCGCGGGTGTCGAGCCCGAGCGAGGACGGGGCGTGCAGTTGTCGAACGGTCTGGGCTTGGGGCACCATGCTGGCATCTCCCTTGCCCGACATAAGCAAAGCGTGGTCGTTTCGCCACGCCAGCCGGCCGAAACGCCACGCTCTATGAGTCGTGTGCATTCCACCTTCGGCACCGAGCTATCTCATCCCCAACGGATGAGACCTCTAGTTTTGCGGCCCCGGATCGCTCCGGGTGTGCTATTATCGGGCGGATCAGTTGTATTGTTCCGGGGGGCACCATGCCTCCCGACGCAGGAAAAAGCGAAATTGGTGCCACCGCCCTAACTCGCATCTGCTCAAGCGGTTGTGACGGGACTGCAAGGCCTTTCAGCGGGCCCCGTTCCCGCACTCCGCCTCCCATGCGGCCTCCCTGCAAGAGGCGCCGCCCGGCCAGGACCCGACTCGACCGGAGGACCTACCCCGATGGCAGACCAGCTCGACACCCTTCTCGACGAAGGCCGGCGCTTTCCCCCTTCGGCCGAGTTCGCCGCCAACGCCGTCGCCACGCAGGCGTTGTACGACGCGGCCGCCCGGGACCGGCTCGCCTTCTGGGAGGAACAGGCCCGGGCGCTCGACTGGATGACGCCGTGGACGCGCGTGCTCGACTGGAAGGCCCCCCACGCGCGCTGGTTCGACGGCGGCCAGCTCAACGTCGCGGCCAACTGCCTCGACCGCCACCTCTCGGGTCCGCGCCGGAACAAGGCCGCGATCATCTGGGAAGGGGAGCCGGGCGACCGTCGCGTCTACACCTACTGGGCGCTGGCGCGCGAAGTCGGCCGGGCCGCCAACGCCCTGAAGCGCCTCGGCGTCCGGAAGGGCGACCGCGTCGCGATCTACCTCCCCATGGTGCCGGAGGCCGCGATCGCGATGCTGGCCTGCGCGCGGATCGGTGCCGTGCACTCGGTGGTCTTCGGCGGCTTCTCGGCCGAGTCGCTCCGGGACCGGATCCAGGACGCGACGGCCACCGTCCTGATCACGGCCGACGGCGGGTACCGCCGCGGCCAAGTCCTGCCGCTCAAGCGCATCGCCGACGAGGCGGTGGCCGACTGCCCGAGCATCAGGCACGTGGTGGTGGTGCGCCGGGGACACGGCGGCGAAGGCGACGAGTCGTTCGCCGAAATGACGGAGGGCCGCGACCACTGGTGGCACCGCCTGCTCGACAAGGAGAGCCCCCACTGCCCGCCGGAGGCGATGGACTCGGAAGACCTGCTGTTCATCCTCTACACCTCCGGCACCACCGGCAAGCCGAAGGGGATCGTGCACAGTTCCGGCGGCTACCTGACGCAGGCCGCCGCCACGACGAAGTACGTCTTCGACCTCCGCGAGGAGGACATCTTCTGGTGCACGGCCGACGTGGGGTGGGTGACCGGCCACTCGTACGTCGTGTACGGCCCCCTGGCCAACGGCGCCACCGTCCTCATGTACGAGGGCGCTCCCGACTGGCCCGAGCGCGACCGGTTCTGGAAACTCATCGCGCGGCACGGCGTGACGGTGTTCTACACCGCGCCCACCGCCATTCGGGCGTTCATGAAGTGGGGCACCAGCCATCCCGCGGCGCACGACCTCTCCACCCTGCGCCTCCTCGGCAGCGTCGGCGAGCCGATCAACCCCGAGGCGTGGATGTGGTACCACGAGCACGTCGGCCGGGGCAATTGCCCGATCGTGGACACCTGGTGGCAGACGGAGACGGGCGGGATCATGATCACCGCGCTCCCCGGCGTCACCACCACCAAGCCCGGCTCCGCCACCACGCCGTTCCCCGGCATCTCCGTGGAACTGGTGGACACGACCGGCAAGCCGATGGCCAAGGGCGGCGGATTCCTGACGCTCACCGAGCCGTGGCCCGGGATGCTGCGCACCATCTACGGCGACGACGCCCGCTACCAGGAGACGTACTGGAGCCGCTTTCCCGGCCGCTACTTCGCCGGGGACGGCGCCAAGGTGGACGACGACGGCTACTGGTGGCTCCTCGGCCGCGTGGACGACGTGCTGAACGTGGCGGGACACCGGATCGGCACCATGGAAGTGGAGAGCGCGCTGGTGGACCACCCGAGCGTGGCGGAGGCGGCGGTGGTCGGCAAGGCGCACGAACTGAAGGGCCAGGCGATCGCGGCGTTCGTGACCGTCAAGGAGGGAGTGAAGCCCTCGGCGGAGCTCCGGGACGACCTGCGCGAGCATGTGGCCCGGAAGATCGGCGCCATCGCCAAGCCGGACGACATCCTCTTCTCGGCGGACCTGCCCAAGACGCGGAGCGGCAAGATCATGCGGCGGCTGCTCAAGGACATCGCGGAGGGGCGCGCCCTCGGGGACACGACGACGCTGGCGGACCCGAATGTGGTGGCACGACTGAAGGAGATGTACGAGGACAAGGAGTAGGCGGGGAAGCGGGGAAGCGGGGAAGCGGGGAAGCGGGGCAAGAGTGTAAAATCGCCGTCACCCCGGCGAAAGCCGGGGTCCAGTCCTCTAGATTTGGATTTGCGCTCCCAGTTCCACGACCCGATTCGGCGGCAACCCGAAGAACGCGGTCGCCGAGCGGGCGTTCCGGGTCATGATGATGAAGAGCCGGCGCCGCCAGTACGACATCGGCCGCGGGTCGCCGGGGAGGCGCTTCGGTTGCTTGGCCCGCGGCGTCGCGATGAGAGTTTCACGGCCCAGGAAGAACGAGGTCTGGGTCAGGAACACGTGGCCCGGTGAGCCCGGGACGTCGGTCTCGCCGAGCAGGGTCAGCAATGCCGGCACGTCCGGACTCTCCATGAAGCCGTAGCGCCCCACCACTCGCCAGAACCCCTCCCCCAGTTCGCGGCATTCCAGCCGCTCCGCCACCGGCACCGTCGGGACCTCCTCGGTGACGATGGAGAGCAGGATGACCCGCTGGTGCAGCACCTTGTTGTGCTTCAGCGAGTGGAGCAGGACGGGCGGCGCGATGTCCATCGCGGAGGTCAGCACGATCGCGGTGCCCGGCACGCGGAGCGGCGGGCGCTTGGCCACGTCCGCCAGGAAGAGGTCGATCGGCAGGCTCGACTGCTGCACCAACGCGGTCAGCTTGGCACGCCCCCGCTTCCAGGTGGTCATCAGCGTGTACACCGCCGCCGCCACGACGATCGGGAACCACCCGCCGTCCGCGAACTTGATGATGTTGGCGCCGAAGAACGACAGGTCCACCAGCAGGAACAGGGTGCAGAGGCCGGCGGCGGCCACCAGCTTCCAGTTCCAGAGGTCGCGCGCCACCCGGAAGAAGAGCAGGGTGGAGATGGCCATCGTCCCCGTGACCGCGATGCCGTACGCCGCCGCCAGGTTGGTCGCGCTCCGGAAGCCGAGCACCAGCAGAATGCACCCGACCGCGAGGGTGTGGTTGACCTCGGGGATGTAGATCTGTCCGGCTTCCGTCCGCGAGGTGTGCACAATCGTCACCCGCGGGCTGTAGCCGAGCTGCACCGCCTGCCGCGTGAGTGAGAACGCCCCGGAAATCAGCGCCTGCGACGCCACGATCGCGGCGAGGGTCGCGATGCCGATCATCGGGTAGAGGAACCACTCCGGCGCCAGGGCGAAGAAGGGATTGGCCACGCCGGGCGTTTCGAGGAGAAGACCCGCCTGCCCGAAATAGTTGAGAAGCAGAGCCGGGAGGGCGAAGAAGAACCACGCCATCCGGATCGGCTTCCGCCCGAAGTGTCCCATGTCCGCATAGAGCGCCTCGCCGCCGGTGATGACCAGCACCACCGCGCCGAGGATGAGGAACCCCTCCAGCCGATCGTTGATGAAGAACTCGACCGCGTACCACGGATTCACCGCGCGCAACACCTCGGGGTGCAACGCGATGCCCCGGATCCCGAGCGCCGCGATGGAGAGGAACCAGACCACCATGATCGGCCCGAACGCCTTGCCGATCCGGTCGGTGCCGTGGTGCTGGAACCAGAACAACCCGACGAGGATCAGGAGGGCGATCGGCACCACGAAATGCGCGAAGGTCGGCGAGGCGACCGCGATCCCTTCGACCGCACCGAGGACGCTGATGGCGGGCGTGATGATCCCCTCGCCATACAGCAGCGCCGCCCCGAGCAGCCCGAGCCCCACCAGCACCGCTTGCCCCCGGCCAGTCGCCTTCCGGGAACGCACCAGGGCGAGGAGGGCGATGATCCCGCCCTCGCCCCGGTTGTCGGCCCGCATCACGAAGCCGATGTACTTGAAGGAAATGACGAAGTTGAGCGACCAGAAGATGAGCGAGAGGACGCCGTACACGTTGGCCTGGGTGGGAGGCAGGCCATGCGCGCCGGTGAACGCCTCCTTCATGGCGTACAGCGGGCTGGTGCCGATGTCGCCGTAGACTACGCCGAGCGCGCCGAGGGCCAGCGCGGCGAGGCCCTGGCCGTGATCGTGCCCCGGACGCTCGTCGTGGTCGGTCACGTCAGCTGCGCGCCAGGCGCCGGTGGTCCAGGAGCTGGAGGAGGAAGACGAGCACGATGATGACCGCCGAGCCCACGCACCACCGGCAGATGGCGTGGATGACGAACAGCTCGAGCCCGGTCAGGTACCCGGCGAAGAGCACGCCGCCGGCCGAGAGGAGGAGCCCCGCACGCGCCGGCTCTCGTCGCTCCTGCCACCCGGGCTGGAGGCCGAGCATCGCGACTCCGAGCAAGAGGGCGTATCCCACGAACCCGAGCAGGGCGACGTCCACCCCGAGGAACTTGCTGTACTCGCTGAGCTGGACGGTGGCGCATCCGCCGGTCCCGCACGCCAGGGACCCGATGTAGCCGTGCTTGAACATCCAGAGGTACGCCGAGACGAAGACGCCCGCGAGGCTGAGGAGCGCCGTGCCCATCCGGTATTTCATGGGGTGGCGGGGGTCGCCGGGGTCAGGGAGTCCACGAGCGCCTTGAGCGCGTCGGAGTTCGAGAGCCCGCCGTAGAGCCGGTCGCCGATGAGGAAGGTCGGCGTGCCGTTCACGCCGACGCGCACCCCTTCATCGTAGCTGGCCTGGATCCGCCCGGCGTACTTCGCCGACATCATGCACTCGTCGTAGACCTTGAGGTCGAGCCCGATCCGTTCCGCGTAGCCGCGAAAGGTGCCCGACGGCTCCGTCTCGCGCGCCCAGTTCGACTGCCCCTGGTAGATGCTGGCGTGCTGCTCCCAGTAGCGCCCCTGATCGTCGGCGCAGGCCGCCGAGTGGGCCGCGAGGCGCGAGAAGGCGTGACTGTTCAGCGGGAAGTCCCGATACCGCCAGCGGACCTTGCCGGTTTCCACGAGCTGCCGCACGATGTCCGGGAACTGCACCATGTCGAACGTCTGGCAGCCGGGACACTGATAGTCAGCGTACTCGGTGATGACCACGGGGGCGTCCGGGTTGCCGAGGAAGTACCCCTGGAACCCCGCCGTGTCCGCCGCGGTCACCGTGACGTTGGCGGGGATGCTCGGCACGCCCCGGCGCACCTGCCAGAAGAGCAGGCCGCCGCCGGCGACCGCGACGACGAGCAGGATGAGGTAAAAGCGGTTCAGCGAGGAAGTGCCGGCCATGGGCGATTGTCCTTATATGAGTCGCGCGGCGTCCGGGAAAGCCGATCCGTCGGGGCGGTCGGCGTCATCAACCGGATGGAATGTAATGGATTACGGGACTGCCGCTCGGGCCGAAACCTTTGCCAAACACCCCGCTCCCCTGTTATGTTTCGGCACGCCCGGCGCTCAGGACTCCGGGGCCGCGATTCACCCAGAGGAAGGTGCATGACCAAGAAAAAGCCCCAGCGGTCGGCGCCGCCCGCCTCGTTCGACCAGGCGCGCGACGAACTCTTCAGCCACATCCTTCGGTGCGGCGTGATGGAAGCCGAGCTCGAACACCAGAAGGACTGGTTCGACGACACCATGCAGTACCTGACCGAGCGCTATCCCGACCTCGCGGAAGAGGATCGCGCCAACCTTCGCCTCCTCGGCGAGCGGTATTGTCGGCCGGTGGTGCAGCGCCAGACCGAAGCTGTCGGCAGCGGATCCGCCGAGTAGTTCGCACCGCCCCGGGACCTGCTCCCGGGGCGGTCTTGCATTACCTGCTCGCCCGCCACCCCGGCGGGAGCCTTCGCCATCGGTACCCCGCGGCCAGTCGCGCACCGCCGCCGATCCCCGCCTCCACGAACCACCCTCCACGACCACCGGGCCGGCTCTCGATCCCGACGAGCAGGACGAGATATCCGTCGGCCGCGCCGCTCGCGAACGCACCAGCCAGCCCGCCGCCGGCATAGAGACCGGGGCGCATGCTTCGCGGGTTGAGCAGGAAATGCCCCACCACCTCGGCCCGACCCACGCCGTCTCCGTCTCCCGTGACGCCCCCGCCTGCGTACAGCGCGAAGCGCGTGCGCAGGGAGGGGCGCACCGAGGCGGTGAGCCCGGCGGTGTAGACGGCGGGGTCCGCCGCCGTCACCACCGCCTCGAGCCCCGCTTCGCGGACGGTGCCGGCCTGGCCGGACAGCGGCGCGGCGAGGAGCCCGAGCCCGAGCGACGCCCGGGCGACCCTAGCCCAGGCGAAGGTCATAGCTCGTGGCGATGTCCGGCGCGAGGGAGTGGAGGACGGAGCAGTACTTCTCCATCGAGAGGTCGATGGCGCGGCGCGCCTTCGCCTCGTCCAGCCCCGTCCCCTTGATCGTCCAGGTGTAATGGATGGCGGTGTACCGCTTCGGATGCTCGGCCCGGCGCGTCCCGTCCATCCGCACCTCGAGAGACTCGAGGCCGACCTGCATCTTCTTCAGGATCGAGACGACGTCGGCGCCGGCGCAGCTGGCGGCGGCAAGGAGAAGCTGAAGCATCGGGCCGGGCGCGGTGGCGTTGTCGGCGTCGACCACCACCTGCGGCCCGCCCGGTTCACCGCCCTCGAAGCGCATGCCGTCGAGCCAGCGGAGCGTGGCGTGCTTGGTTTCCGGCGTGTCAGTCATTGCGGGGTCCTAGAGTGGTCGGGAGGCCTTCGGGGCCGCCCGGGTGTAGTCCCAGATCGCGTACAGCGCGATGGCCGCGGTGGCGTGCGCGAGGGGATGAAGGTACGGCGAGTCGAGCACGAACGCGAAGAGCGTCGCCACTTGCATGACGGTGACCGCCTTGCCGCCCGCGCGGGCCGGGATGCTGCTCGCACGCCCGCGCACGCTGACGACCAGGAACGCGACGCTGGCCACGATGTCCCGGGCGAGCACCCCCAGGAGCTCCCACCAGGAGAGCGCGCCCGAGGCGAGCACCGTGCCGAACGCCACCACCATGAAGAGCTTGTCCGCCACCGGATCGATGAAGGGCCCGAAGCGCGAGCTCCCGAACCGGCGGGCCAGCCAGCCGTCCAGCAGGTCCGAGCCGGCGGCGAGGGTCAGCACCACGAGCCGCCAGTCTCCCCCGACCAGCGGAAAGGCGACGGCCAGCGGGAGGCGAATCACCGTAAAGAAGTCGGCAAGCATGAACCGGCTCCGGCGATCTTGCTCGCCCGGTACGTCGGACCTAGGTTCGGTCACCACACCTCCACTGAGCCACGAGGCGCCCATGCATGAGCCGCTGCTGCGACAGGTCGCCCTTTTCGCCACGCTGGACGACGGCGAGCTCGCCCGCATCGCCGAGATCTGCAGGGAGCAGAGCTACCACCCCGGCCAGACGATCTTCAAGGAGGGAGAGCCGGGCAACCGGCTCTTCCTCATCCTCGAGGGGGACGTCCGCATCAGCCGGGAGATCCCCGGCAGCGGCGAGGAGGCGCTCGCCGTCCTGAAGCCCGGCGCCTGCTTCGGCGAAATGGCGGTGTTCGACCGCTCGGAGCGCTCCACCGACGCCATCAGCAACGGCGGGTGCCGCCTGCTCACCATCAGCCGCGCCGACCTCGAGATCGTGCTCGACCTCGACCCCGAGATGGCCGGCAAGGTGCTCCGCGCCATGGTCCGGCTCCTCTCCATCCGGCTCCGCGCCACCAACGACAACCTCCGCTCCATCCTGGCGATGTCGATGTTCTAGCGGCCCCCGCCGCTCCCCCGCACCACCCCTTCGGCCCGGCGTTCAGGCCGGAGCGACGCACGCGCCACGCGCCAGACCTCCTCCGCCGTCACCCGTCGGTACGGCGCGGCCGGATCCTCGAGCTCCTCGAGTCCCCGGCCGATCAACCATGCCTCCACGATCTCCGACAGCACATGGCCGGCGCTCTGCCGCTGCACCTCCGCCTGCCCCGCCAGGTACCCGACCGCGCCGCGGAGCTCGTCCGGCGTCACCGGTTCGTTCGCGAACCGCGCCAGCTCGGCCAGCATCGCCTCGCGCGCCTCCTCCTCGCGCTCGGGCGAGGTCGCGATGTACGTCCCGAGCGCTCCCGCGCGGAGCCGCGGCCAGGCGAACGCGAGCACGGTGTAGGCGAGCGAGCGCTGCTCGCGCAGCGCGTCGAAGAGCCGGCCGCCAAGTCCGCTCGCCACCGCCGCCCAGACCTCCGCGGCGTGATGGAGCGGATCTCGCCGGCCCGGCCCCGGAAACAGCATGGCGAACGCCGACTGCGCCTTTCCCAGTTCGGCCACCCGCATGACGGGTGCGGCGCCCGGCGTCCACTCCACCGCGGTGGCGGCGTCTCGTGGAGAGCTTCGCCAGTCCCGGAAGACGGCGGCCAGCTGGTCGGCGGCGCGGTCCGGGTCCAGGTCACCGACGGCCACCACGGTGAGCCGGTGCCCCCTGACAGCATCCCGGTGCCACGCCGCGACCCTCGTCGCCGTGAGCGCGCCCAGCGTCTCCTCGAGCCCGCCCGCGGGGAGACCGTAGGACGTGTCGCCGAACGCGCAGCGAAAGGCCAGCTGAAACGGGTAACGGAAGGTGTCGTCCGGCACCTGCCGCGCCTCTTCCATCATGAGGTCCCGCTCGCGCGTCACCTCCTCCTCGAGGAGCCTCGGCTCGTCCATGGCCAGCCGGAGCAGCGCGGCGGCGGGCGCCAGGCGCTCCGACATGACGGTGGCGCCCATGCCAAGCCAGTCGGTGGCGGTGGAGGCGCCGAGGCTCCCGCCCAATCGCTCGAAGGCGAGGGCGAGTTGCTCAGCATCGTACTGACCCGCGCCGCGAATGGCGCTCCGGAGGGCGAGCGACCCCAGCCCCGCCTCCGTGGGGAACTCGAGGCCCGCGCGCGAGGCATAGACCCCGAGGCTCACGGCCGGGACGCCGGTCTTCCGCCGGACGAGGAGATCCACGCCGTCGAGTGCCACGTGCAGCACGCCGGCGCGGCGCTCTCCTGCCGGTCGGCCGTTGACTGCGCGGATCACCGGCGCGGGTTCGGCGGCCGGAGATCGGCGCATCGGCGCCACCCCGCCGAATGCCGCCGCGAGCGACGCGGCGTCGAGGTCGGCGCCGCGCCCGTCCGGGAGGTACGCCACCGCACCGACGGCGTCCGGAAGGAGGTACCGCTTTGCCACGCGCTGCACGTCGGCGGCCGTGACCGCGGCAAGCTGCGCGAATTCCTCGTCGAGCAACGCCACGTCCCGGAGCGCCTCGGCGGACGCGAGCGCGCTCGCGCGGCCGTCCATCGTCTCGAGCCGCCGGCCCCAGCGGGTCAGGAGGAGCGCCCGGGCCCGCTCGATGTCCGCAGGCGCGGGTCCCTCGCTGCGCAGGGCGAGCACCGCCTTCGCGATCTCCCCGAGCGCGGCCGGCAGCCTGTCGGGCTCGAGTTCCGCGCCGACGCTGAACACACCGACCTCCGTCGGTGCGTAGTGGTGCGCGGAGACGCTGGTGGCGAGCCCGGTGGCGCGCACGCCGCGATAGAGCCACGACCCCCGCCCGCTCCCGAGCACCGCGGCCGCCAGGTCGAGCGCGGCGGCGTCCGGATGCAGCGGCGGTACGGTACGCCAGCCGAGGGCGAGCTCGGCGAGCGCGATCGGGCCGCGCAGGGTCCGCGCCCGGACGTCGCGCCGGGGCGGCTCCTCCGGCGAGCGATCCGTCGCCGCGGGGCGGGCGGGCCAGGTCGCGTACCGCGCGCGCGCGGCGCGGAGCGCCTCCGCCGGGTCCACGTCGCCCACGATGGCCACGATGGTCCGGTCCGGCACGTACCGCGACTCGTAGTATCCCGCCACGTCCTCTCGCGTGAACCCGGCGAGCGCCGATTCCGTCCCGATCCTCCAGCGGCGAATCCGGTGGCGGTCGAAGAGCACTTCGTGCAGCGTCTCGTGCGCCAGCGCCCCCGGCGAGTCGAGCTTCCGCTTCGCCTCCTGGATGATCACCTGGAGTTCGCGGGCCAGTTCGTCCCGGTCGAGGTTGGCGTGCTGGAGCGCGTCGGCCTGGATGTCGAGCGCGGTCTCCAGCTGGTCGGCGGGGAGGGTCACGTAATAGGTGGTGTAGTCGTAGGCGGTGCCGGCGTTCAGGTACCCGCCCGCGGCCTTGGTCTGCCGCGCCACCTCGCCGACGCCGCGCGTCGGGGTGCCCTTGAAGAACATGTGCTCGAGGACGTGGCTGATCCCGCCCCATCGGTCGGGTTCGTCGAAAAAGCCCGCCTTGACGTGGGTCACGACGGCGACGGCCGGTGCGGAGGGCTCGCGCTGCACGAGGAGGGTCAGGCCGTTCGGCAGGACTTCGCGGACGACGCCCGCGGTCCAGGATCGCTGCGTAGGCATGTCGAAAGGTATTCGAACAGGTGCGGGATGCACGCCGGGGCCCGCTCGGGCCCCGGGGTTCGGCCGTGTCAGGGGCGCGCGGCCGCGCGCCCCTACTGGATGATGCGGAGGACGCCCGCTTCGGAGCTGCCGCGAATGAAGGCCTCGGCATCGGTGACCGGGATGACGATCCCGGTCTCGGCCTGGCCGCGGCGGGCCAGGCTCGCCATGAACTCGACCAGCGACGCCCCGGAGCCCTCGTGGTCGGCGGCCTTCATCTGGAGGAGGATCTCCTCCCAGGTGCCGTTGAAGAGGTGCCCCGACAGCGTGGCCACGAGGTGCGACTCGCCTACGTTGGGGCGCTTCTGCATCGCCTGCAGTTCGGTGAGCAGCGTCCCGAACAACTCGAGCTGGTTCGGGTCCCGGAGCGAGCCGTCGGGAAGGAGCGCCTCCATTTCCGCGAGCAGCATGTCGATCGAGTCGGGCTCGGCGGCCACCTCGCCGAGGCGGGCGAGCCAGGGCGCGAGTTCGGGATCGTCGTCGGGGAGCCGGAAGAGAGACTTCTTCAGCTCGATGTACCGCCAGAGGGCGAGTTCGTCGAAGTGCTCCTCGGGCTGGGTCCGCTCGAGGTGGTGCAGTGAGGCCTCGGACTCGCCGCGGTCATACAGGAGATTGGCGAGGTAGATGCGCGCCTCGGCGTACGTCGGGTCGATTTCGAGGGCGCGGCGCAGCCAGTAGAGCGCGCCGCTCTCGTTGCCGAGCCGGTGCGAGGCGTAGCCGACGCAGGCCGCGGCTTCGGGGGAGTCGGGATGCGCGGAGACGGCGAACTCGAAGAAGCGGTGCGCCTGCGCGAGCAGCCCCTCGCGGAAGAGGGCGCGGCCGAGCTGGAGCATGAGCTCGTGATCTTCGCGGAAGCCGAGCGCCACGACGCGCTCGAAGGCGGCCAGCGCGCCGCCGCGGTCGCCGATCTTGAGGAGGGTCTCGCCGAGCCCGGCGAGGGCGTCTTCGTGGTCGGGATCCCGCGCGATGGCGCGATCGAAACTGCGGCGCGCCCAGGCGTACTCCTCGCGCGCGAGGTAGGCGTATGCCATGCCGACATGGAGTTCCACCGCGTGCGGATAGAGCGTCACCCCGACGCGGAGCAGGTCCAGCGCTTCGTCGTACCGGCCTTCGTTGTAGAGGGAATGGGCGTTCTCGTCGTATTCGTCGGAGCTGAGAAAGCTTTCCGACATCGGCGGAGCCTCCAGAGGCAGGTTGCACCAAATTAGGACAGGAGGGGGGTCCCACGCAAGAGAAGCGATGACAGCGAGTTGCGCGGCGATCCGGCCCCGTGGGGCCGGGGTTGACACCGACGCGGCCAGGAATATGTTACTGACCGGTCAGTTACTAATTCGAGGCCCTGAACGCCATGCCACAGACCCGACGCCGCCCCCCGCGCCCCCGGTGGAAACGCCGCCCCGAGGCGCGACACGAAGAGATCATCGCGGCGGCCGCCGAGGCCTTCGCGACGACCGGATTCGCGCGGACGAAGCTCGACGACGTCGCGCGCCGCGCCAAGGTGAGCAAGGGGACGCTCTACCGCTATTTCGACTCGAAGGACGCGCTCTTCCGCGACATGGTACGTGCCAACGTGGTGACGGTCCTCGCCGCGGGGGAGGAGTTCATCCGGACCTACGAGGGTTCCTCGCGCGACCTGCTCGCCCAGCTCATCCGCCGCATGTGGGACACCATGCGCGACCCGGGCATGGCGGGGATCGCGCGGCTGGTCCACTCCGAGCTCCACGAGTTCCCCGAACTGGCCCGCTTCTACTTCGCCGAGGTCATCCTGCGCGCACGGCGCATGATCACGTCGGTGCTCGACCGCGGCGTCGCCAGCGGGGAATTCCGGCGCGACCTGCACCCGTTCGCGGCGCGGGGACTGCCGCACCTGATGGTCTTCTCGGCCCAGGCCCAGTGCTTCTTCGCCACCATGGATCCCGAGCGCCTGGCCGACGACCAGGTGCTCGACGGGATCCTCGATCTCTTCCTCCACGGCGTCGAGGCCCGGCCACCGGCCGGCCCGGCGGTCTGACCATGCGCAACGCCGTCCGTCTCGTCCTCTGCTCCATGCTGACCGCGGTCGCCGTGGCGCCGCTCTCCGCGCAGGTGCCAGCCGAGCTGTCCCTGCTCGGCGCCGTGCAGCTCGGGCGGCAGCAGGCGGTGTCGGCCACCCTGGCCAATCTCAATGCCCAGGTGGCCGAAAACAGGATCGGCCTCAGGCGCGCCGACCTCCTGCCGCAGATTTCCGTGGCTGGGACCGTCACCCCGCAAACGGTCAACCTGGAGCAGTTCGGCTTTCCCGGCGCCGTGGGCGTCACCCCGCCGTTCACGCTCTACGCCCTGCAGGGCCGCGCCAGCCAGGTGATCTTCGACGCCAGCCTGATCGAGCGACTCAAGGCGGCATCCGATTCGGCCAAGGTGGCCGGCCTCGACGCCCAGCACATCGGCAGCCTGGCCGGCGCGGCGGCCGGGCTGGCGTATCTCCGGGTGCTCGCCGCCGCCGAGATCGTGACGGCGCGCGAGGCCGACAGCGCCATCGCCGCCACGCTCCTGGCCCAGGCCCGGCAGTTCCAGGCCGCCGGCGTCACGCCGGCCATCGACCTGACGCGCAACGAGGTGAACGCGCGCGCCGTGCAGTCCGAACTGCTCTCCGCCCGCAACGAACTCGGCCGCGCCCGTCTCGACCTGCTCCGCATCCTCAACCTCCCGCTCGACGCGCCGCTCCGGCTGACCGACAGCCTCCGCACCGGCCCGGTGGACGTCCCGCTCGCGCCGGACTCCGCGGTGTCCTTCGCATTGGGGCACCGGCCCGACGTGACCGCGGAAGCGGGGCGGACCGAGGTGGCCCGCCGGAACCTGCGTGCCGTCACGAACGAGTACTACCCGACGCTCGGCTTCCAGGGGCAGTGGACCCACTCCGGACAGGAAGTGGATCGGATGCTCGGCAGTTACAGCCTGATGTTCGGCGTCCAGCTCCCCGTGTTCGACGGCTTCCGCCGCCAGCGCCGCGCCTCGGAGCAGGAGCTCCGGCTTGAGGCGCAGGAACTTCACCAGCGCGACCTGTCGCGCCAGGCCGAGCAGGAGGTGCGCCGCTCGCTCCTCGACCTGGGCACCGCCGAGAGCGCCGTCGCGCTCGCGACCGACCGGCTGGCGCTCGCCACACTGGAACTCAAGCAGGCAACCGAGCGCTTCGACGCCGGCGTCGCCGGCAGCGTGGAGACCACGCAGGCGCAGGCGGTGGTGGTGGCTGCGCGGAACGCCCTGATCCAGGCCCGCGCCGGCTACGCCGTGGCGCGCATCACGCTGTACCAGTCTCTCGGTGTCCTCGACCAACTCCAGTAATCCACCTCACCCCACGACGACACGGCCATGACCGCCACCTTGCCGACCAACGACGCCCCGCCGCGCACCAGCGCCGCGCCGTCCCCGCTCCCATCCACCCCCACGCCTGCCGCGGCGCCGCGCGGGTCGAGGGCTCCCCTCGTCCTGCTCGCCCTCTTCGTGCTCTTCGGCGGAGGCTGGGCGGTCCGCACCTGGCTCTTCGGGCGATCCCACGTGAGCACCGACAACGCGCAGGTGGACGGCCATATCACCCCCGTCGCGGCCAAGGTCGGTGGGTTCGTCCTGCGCGTGATGGTGGAGGAGAACCAGCCGGTCAGGGAGGGCGACACGCTCGTGGTCCTCGACACGCGTGACGCGCGCTCCCGCCTGCTGCAGGCCGAGGCCGACCTGGCGCTCGCGCGCTCGATGGCGGGCAGCAACCGGCGCGCCGGGCAGATGCAGGCGCAACTGGCGGCGAGCCGCGCGACCGCCGCGGGCGCTGAGGCCACGGTGGCGTCCGCCGATGCGTCGCTGCGAAAGGCGCAGGCGGACCTGGAACGCGCGCGGAGGCTGGCCGCCAACAACGTGGTGTCGGCCCAGCAGCTCGATGCGGCGGAGGCGGGGTATGCGGTCGCCGCGGCGCAGGCAGAGGCCGCCCGCCGCCAGGCAGGCGCCGCGACCTCGCAGGTGACCGCCTCGATGGCTGCGCTGCAGGGCGCCGACGCCCGCCTGGCAGCGGCGGAGGCCGCGGTGGAAACGGCCCGGCTGCAGCTCGAGTACACCACGGTGGTGGCGCCCTCCGACGGGATCGTCGCGCGGCGAAAGGTGGAAGTCGGGGAACTGGTGCAGCCCGGCCAGACGCTCATGACCGTGGTGCCGACCGCCGGGCTCTGGGTGACCGCGAACCTGAAGGAGACGCAGCTCGAGGACGTCTCCCCCGGCGACGCGGCCACCTTCACCGTGGACGCCTATCCCGGGCGGGAGTTCCGGGGCGTGGTGGAGAGCGTGAGCCCGGCCACCGGCGCACGGTTCGCCCTGCTGCCGCCCGACAACGCCACCGGCAACTTCACGAAGGTGGTGCAGCGGGTGCCGGTGCGGATCGCGGTGACCGGGGAGCCGTCGTCGGAGTTCCCGCTCCGGCCCGGGCTCTCGGCCGAAGTGACGATCCAGACCCGCTGACCTGCGCGTGACGTCGATCGCCCTGCCGCTCGGCGGCCGGCCACAGCTTTCGCGCGCCGAGGTGCACGGCGCGCGGTATCTCATCGCGTTCGCGGTGACGCTCGCGAGCGTGCTGGAGCTGGTGGACACCAGCATCGTCAACGTCGCGATCCCCCACATGATGGGCAACCTCGGCGCGACGCTCGAGGAAATCGCGTGGGTCAGCACCGGCTACATCGTGGCGAACGTGATCGTCCTGCCGCTCACCGGCTGGCTCTCCGAGCGGCTGGGGCGCCGCAACTACTACACCGGGTCCATCGTCCTCTTCACCGTCGCATCGTACTTCTGCGGGAACGCCGGCACGCTGGAGAGCCTCGTGTTCTGGCGCATCGTCCAGGGCATCGGCGGCGGGGCGCTGATCTCCACCGCGCAGGCCATCCTGTTCGACGTCTTCCCGCGGGAGGAGGCGGGCACCGCGATGGCCATCTTCGGGATGGGCGTCATGGTCGGCCCGACGCTCGGCCCCACGCTCGGCGGGTGGATCACCGACAACTACGCCTGGCCCTGGATCTTCTACATCAACATCCCCCTCGGCATCCTCGCCGGGTGGCTCACGTGGCGGTACGTGCCGGAACCCGACCACCACATCGAGATGCCGGATCACGTGGACTGGAAGGGCCTGGCGCTCCTCATCCTCGGCATCGGGGCGCTGCAGATCCTGCTGGAGCGCGGCGAGAGCCACGACTGGTTCGCCTCGCGCGAGATCGTGACCGAGGCCGCCGTCGCCGTGACCGCCCTCCTCCTCTTCGTCTGGCACGAGCTGCGCACGCCGTTCCCGGTGGTCAACCTGCGGATCCTCGCCAATCGCCAGCTGGCCACCGGCGTGGTGTTCGGCCTCCTTCTCGGCTTCGCGCTCTACGCCAGCGTCTTCGCGTTGCCGGTGTTCCTGCAGAACCTCCTCGGCTACACCGCCTGGGACACCGGCAAGGTCATCCTGCCCGGAGCGCTCGCCAGCGCGGTCACGATGGCGGTCGCGGGCAAGTTCAACACGCGCATCGACGCGCGGCTCAGCATCACGGCCGGCGTGCTGCTCTTCACCTACTCGATGTGGCTGCACTATCACTTCACGATGGAGCTCGGGATGGGGGATCTCCTCGCCCCGATGATCCTCCGCGGCGTGGCCATGGGGCTGATCTTCGTCCCGCTCACCGCGGTCACCGTGGCGGACCTCTCGCCGAAGCTGATGGCCCAGGGGACCGGGATGTTCAACCTCTCTCGGCAGCTGGGCGGGAGCTTCGGGATCGCCATCACGGCCACCCTCCTGACCCGCTTCACCGAGCAGGCGCGTGACGCGCTCCGGCCGCATCTCTCGATGACGGACCCGGGACCGAGGCAATGGCTGGCGGGGGTGGAGCGGTTGTTCATGCGGCAGGGCGGCACCCAGGGCGAGGCGGCGCTGAAGGCGCAGGCCGCGCTCGAGGGACTGGTGCATCAGCAGGCGTCGGTCATCGCCTTCGAGCGGGTGTTCCTTACGATGGGGCTCCTCTTCCTGCTCGGGCTCCCCCTCCTCCTTCTCTTCCGGACCGGCAGGGCGCAGCCGGGAGCCGGCCCGGCTCACTAGCGGTCAGCGGCACTGGGCCGGCAGCCGCCGCACCCGGGTCTCCTGCGTCAGCTCGCTCCGCCCTGCCCCGCTCGAGAACTCGACCCGGGCGTCGGCGCTGCTGGTCCAGGCAAGCGGTCCCTCGCCATTCCGCCACTGCAGGCTGCCGGCTTCCGTCTCCGTGCGGTGCACCACGACCGTGGAGTCCCCGGCGGCCACCCCTTCCTCCCACGACTCGCGACGGATCCAGCGGTACCGGGCGACCGACCCGGTTGCGCCCGCGCTGTCCGCCAGCCGCCAGACGGTCAGCCCCGCACCGTCGGTCCACTCGCCGGCGATCGCCAGCGGCGACGGCGGCAGCGGGGGAAAGAAGCGGATCGGGATCCGGCGAAAATCGAAGATGTCCCGCAACGCGGCCGGCACGAACGGCGCGGCGGTGGAGAGGTAGTCACCCTGCGGATCGAGGACGCCGACGTACCGCCCGCCCAGGATGCCCGAGGCGTCCGGGGCGTAGCGCCCCTCCGGCCCCTCGCGGAAGACCGCCAGGGTGTCGTACCACATCTCCAGCGCGAGCCCCGCGCTGTCAGGCGTCGCGCGTACGGACAGGACGCCGTCGCGCCCCAGCGTTTCGCGCCGGCGGCCTGCGCTGAAGCTCGATTCGAGGGTGGCGAGGGTGGATTCCGAGAACCGGGCGCAGCCGAGGGTGGCCGCGTCGTAGGCGGGAGCCTGCGCCAACGCGGGAACGGCAAGCAGCGGCAGGATCCATGCACCGGAGTAGGGGCGCACGGCCGTGCGCCCCTACTCCGCATCCATGAACGGATACCGGTACGCTACTGGCGGAACGAACGTCTCCTTGATGCTCCGAGGCGAGATCCAGCGCATCAGGTTGAGGATCGAGCCTGCCTTGTCGTTCGTGCCGCTCGCCCGGGCGCCGCCGAACGGCTGCTGACCCACCACCGCGCCGGTCGGCTTGTCGTTGAGGTAGAAATTTCCCGCCGCGTTCCGCAGGGCGTCGGTGGCCTGGGCGAGCACCCGGCGGTCCTGCGCGAACACGGCGCCGGTCAGCGCGTACGGGCTGGTGCCGTCCACCAGCGCCAGCGTCTCCTCCCACCTGGCCGCGGGGTACACGTGGAGCGTGAGCACCGGACCGAAGATCTCCTCGCACATGGTCCGGTACCGCGGGTCTTCCGCGCGGAGCAGCGTCGGCTCGATGAAGTATCCCACCGCGTCGTCCGCCTTGCCCCCCGCCACCAGTTCGACTCCCTTCGCCTTCCGGGCCGTCTGGATGTACTCCGAGATCTTGTCGAAGCCCTTCTTGTCGATGACGGCGCCGACGAAGTTCCGGAAGTCGGCCACGTCGCCCATCCGGATGTCGGCCATCATCGCCACGACCCGCTCGCGCACCGCCGGCCAGAGATTGTCCGGCACGTAGGCCCGCGAGGCCGCGCTGCACTTTTGCCCCTGGTATTCGAAGGCCCCACGGACCAGCGCCACCGCCAGCGCGTCCACGTCGGCGCTCTGGTGCGCCAGCACGAAATCCTTGCCGCCGGTTTCGCCCACCAGCCGCGGGTACCCGGCGTACGCGGGCAGGTTCTGGCCGACGGTGCGCCAGAGCGACTGGAACACCTCAGTCGACCCGGTGAAGTGGATCCCGGCCAGCCGGCGGTCGGCCAGCAGCAGGTCGGACACCTGGGCCGCGCTACCGGGCACGAAGTTGATGACGCCCGGCGGGAGGCCCGCCGCCTCGAGCAGCTTGTAGACGTACCAGTTGCTGAGCAGCGCCGAGGCCGCCGGCTTCCAGACCGCCACGTTGCCGAGGATGGCGGGCGTCGTCGGGAGGTTGCCCCCGATGGCGGTGAAGTTGAACGGCGTGATGGCGTAGACGAACCCCTCGAGCGGCCGGTGATCCATCCGGTTCCAGATCCCGGGCGACGAGAACGGCTGCTCCTCGTAGAGGCGCTCGGCGAAGTGGACGTTCAGCCGGAAGAAGTCGATCAGCTCGCAGGCGCTGTCGATCTCCGCCTGGTAGGCCGTCTTGCTCTGGCCCAGCATCGTTGCGGCGTTGACCACCTGGCGCCACGGCCCGGCCAGCAGGTCCGCCGCCTTGAGGAAGACGGCGGCTCGGTCGGCGAACGGCATCGCGGCCCAGTCGTGCTGCGCCGCGGTGGCGGAATCGACCGCCTTGGCGATCAGCGCGGGGTCGGCGAGGTGCGCCTTGGCCAGCACCCGCCGGTGGTCGTGCGGGGCGACGACGTTGATGGTCCGGCCGGTCCGGAACTCCTGCCCGCCGATGACGACCGGGATTTCGATGGTCTCGGCCGACATCCGTGCCAGCGCCGCCTTGAGCGCCGCCCGCTCCGGGGATCCGGGGGCGTAGTTGAGGACCGGTTCGTTGCGCGGCGCGGGGGTGCGGTAGGCGCTCATGGCGTGCCACTCGTGGGAAAAAGTCCCCGCAAAGATAACGGCGGCTGTCCCGGCCCGCCGAGCGACGGGGGCACCACCGGCTGCAGTCCCGCGTCGGCGAGGATCCGCTGGCCCGCCGTCGAATACACGAACCGGACGAACGCCTCGGCCACCTCAGGATGCGGTGCGTTCCTGGGAATCGTCAGCGCGTACACGATCGGCTCGCCGCGAAACTCCACGCTGTCGCTCGCCCGCGTGGCGCCGGGCAGCACCACCCGGGCCTCCGCGTAGGTCGCCGCCTGCGCCGGGTCGCTCAGGTTGACCTCCGGCGGCAGGTCGAGCCAGCGGAAGCCGTTGGTCCGTGCGATGGACACGTAGGTCCAGATGTAGTCGAGTTCGCCGAGCTGGAGGAGCGCGGTGAGGTCCGCCTCCTTGGGCCGCATGAACCGCGGCGGGCTGGCCGCCCTGAGGAGCGTCGCGAGTTGCGGCTGCCGGTAGTACCGCTCGGCGAGCTGCCAGACCATCAGTGTCCGGTAGCCGGCGGGGTCGAGCGCCGGGTCCGACCGCCCGGTGCGGATCCCCGGTTGGAGCAGGATGCGGTACCAGTTGTAGTTCGCGATTTCGAGCCCGCCCGCCGACTCGTTCCGGTAGGCCAGCACCAGCGCATTGGAGGCGAAGGTGCCGTACCAGTCGGCGTGCGAGGGGATCAGGATCTTGGGGATGATGGCGTAGTCCGCCACCGCGAGCACGTCCGGCGTCTTGCCCAGCTCGGTGATCTTCCGGGCGGACTCGAGGCTCCCGGCCGATTCCTGCGACGTCTTCACGCCGGGGTTCGCCTGGCGGAACGCCTTGAGCAGGTTGCGGAACGGATACGCCAGGCTGCCGGCGTTGAAGATCACGAGCTCGCCAGCGAGCGCGGGAGACTGGGCCGGTGCGCCCTGCGGAATTCCCATCAGGAGCGCCGTGGCGATCACCCCGCGCTCCAGCATTCGGCGGATAGGCATATGTGATGCTCCTAGAAGGTGCCGCGCCAGCTCACCGTGACCTGGTGCCCGTCGGTGAAGATGGCGGGTGGAGCGATGCCCCAGAGCTGCCACGACCCGTTCACGAGCTTGGCGGAGGTGATGCCGACGAGCGCGCCAAACACCACGTCGCTCGTCCAGTGCTTGTTGTCGTACACGCGGGACCAGGCGGTGCCCGTGGCGAGGGTGTAGAGGCCGATCTTGGCCCAGAGCGGATGCACGTCGTCGGCCAGGCTGGCGGCGAAACCGAAGGCGGCCGACGTGTGCCCCGAGGGCATGGAGTTGTTGCCCGAGAACGGCTCGAAGTCGAGCGGCTCCGATCCCTCGACATTGGGTCGGACGCGGCCGAACGCTTCCTTCAGGAGGGCGGTCACCCCGCCGGCGAGGGCCGCCGACGTCACCGCTCGAAGACCGGAGTGGGTCAACCCCGGCTTCCTGATGACGAGTCCCGTCCCGATCATCACGGCCGGCACCAGTGCCCAGACCTCCGGCTCGCCGACCGTCCGGAGGACCTCCGCCACGTCGCTCTTGGTGGCGGTCTGGTTGTCCAGCATGTAGCTCCGGACCGGGTTGTCCACCAGAAAGAAGGCCGACACTCCCACCAGGGCGATCGTCGCTTCATACCACTGGATCTGGTGCGCCCCCGTCGTGTCCTGGGCCCGCAGGGGTGTGGCGGTACCGAGCACCGTCGCCACCCCGACGAGGAGCGTGACGAGCCCCCCCTTGGGAGAACGCGCATTCGGCATTATTTAAGGTAGCTGTATGCCCGCCCGTCCCGCTGAGACCACCGTGGGGGACGGTCCACCATGCCCCGGGACACCATCGATGCGACGCCTCCTTGCCCTTCCGCTGCTCGCCCTGGCCCTTGCCGGCTGCCCAAGCTACGACAATTACGCTCCGCTCGTCTCCCAGAAGGGGCTGGTTCCGCCCGACCAGTTCGCCCGGTACGGGAAGGAACAGGCGCAGGCGGTGGCCATCGCTCGCGAATTCGGTTTCGCCTACCAGGGTGACACCCCCGCCGCGTATGGAGCGCAGGCGGCGGTCGCTGTCGAGTACGCCCGGACCATGCCGGACGTCGTGAATGTGACGGTGGACAGCCTGGGGCACCGGCTCACCCTGCAGTTCCGGAGCGGCTGGCGGACCGCGGTGGATCCGATCGCCGACGGCCGGCGCGGGAACGAAACGCCCGGCATCTCGGCGGCCGCCCCCGCGTCGTGAACGACGACTGCCTCCAGGTGTCGGTGGCGGCCGCCTCGCCTGAGGAGGCCGAGCGGATCACGGGGAGCGCGGTCGAGCAGCGGCTGGCCGCCTGCGGCCAGGTGATCGGCCCGGTGGCATCCACCTATCGGTGGGAGGGCAAGGTGGAACGGGCGGAGGAGTGGCTCTGCCTCCTCAAGACCACCCGCGCCCGGTTCCCGGAACTTCAGCGACACATCCTTCGGACGCACAGCTATCGCGTCCCCGAAATCATCGCCACCGCCATCACGGCCGGCGCCATCGACTATCTCGACTGGATCCGCGCCGAAACCGCTTCCTGAACCCGGGAGTCCTCGTGACCGCACCAGCTGCCCCGGCGCCCGAACGCGCCGCACTGTGGGAAGACTTCCTCGAGATCTTCATCAAGCCGGCCGATGTGTTCGAGCGGCGGAAGGCCTCCGGCTTCGCCGTTCCGCTCGTCGTGCTGACCGTGCTCTTCGCGGTGCTCTTCTTCGGGCTGAAGGGCGCGTTCCAGCCGATGATGGACGCCGAGAACGCCCGCGCCATCGCCCGGGTCATGGCGAAGAACCCGCAGCTCACTGAAGAGATGATGGCGGGCAACCGCGCGATGGGCGAGAAGCTGGCGCCCTTCATGGTCCTGGTCGGCGTGCCGATCGCCGTGTTGTTCGTGGGGCTCTTTACGTGGGGCGCGGGCAAAATGGTGGGCGCCAAGGCGACGCTCGGCGCGGCGATGATGATCGCCACCTACAGCTACTTCCCGCGCCTGCTCGAGCTGCTGGTGTCCGGCGCCCAGGTGCTGCTCCTCCCGGAAGAGCAGATCACGGGACGGGCCTCGGTGTCCCTTGGCGCGGCGCGCGCCCTCGACCCCGACACCACGTCGACGGCGCTGATGGCGGTGCTCATGCGCGTGGACGTGTTCACGCTCTGGGTCACCTTTCTCGTTGCGGTGGGCCTTCGCGTGGTCGGCAGGGTGCCGATGAGCAAGGCGCTCGTCGCCGCCGGGGTCGTATGGGTGCTGGGGGGCCTGTTCACTTTCCTGACGTCCGGCCTCGCCGGCTGAGGTCAGTGCGCGTGGTGGGCCGCTGGCGCCCGCCACGCCTCGTCCGACATCACGTTCCGGGTCCCGTCCCGGAACTCCTCCAGGGCCGCCTCGATGGCGGCCCGCTTGTTGTCGGGGGGCACCACGTCCGAGAGCAGGATGTCGGAGATGATGTCGTGCAGGCTGTGCAGGTTGTCGAAAATGGCCGCGGCGCGCGGGTGCCTGGCCGTGAAGGTGGGAGCCACCTGCGGGGTCATCGGCATCGAAGCGGGAAAGTTGCGCGGGATCATGGCGCGGAACGCGGCCACTGCCGCGTCGATGCCGGCCCGCCGCGCCGGTGCGGTCGCCTCCGTGACGAGCGGCTCGTACAGCCCCACCTGCAGCCAGTGATACGCCCAGATCAAGCCGTTGAACTTCGGGTAGGCGCGGAGGAACGCCCCGCTGTACGGCTGGTCCAGCATGAGCGCCATGCTCTTCGGGACTGGCGCGAAGGCGAGGTCGCGCCGGGAGAGGTAGTAGTCGGTGAGCACTTCCACGAGCGAGTCGCGCGACGCCGGCGCCAGGCGCTCGTCGCTCAGCACGTCGTAGACCTGGCGGTGGAAGGCGTGGGCCCAGTCGAAGGCGAGCGCGGCCGGCCAATACCGCGCCGCGTACGCCGGGAAGATCGCCTCCTCGGCGATCGGCAGCCGGGGCGGGCGGACGAGGAGATCGGTCGTCAGGTAGTCGAACTTCCCGACCTCGAGCCAGGCCGGGTCGCCAGCCGGCGTCGTGGTGAGCCGCTCATAGAGGATGGCATGGCCGTAGTCGAAGGCGTTGAAGAGGCGCGCGGCCTCCGGATAGCGCTCGAGGAATCCCCAGTTGAAGGCACCCGGATAGTAGAACTGTTCGGCGCGGCCCCGGACCGTGATCGGCCCGGTGGGCGGTCGCACGGGAACCATCCGCCGGAAACCGAAGGTGTTCGAGAGTCCGAGCGTCAGCCGAAGGTCCGGCCCTGTGGAACTCAGGCGCCGCCCGGCACCCGCCTCCACCACCATCGTCGGGGTCCACTGCCATCGCAGCCCCGCGCTCACTTCCGACTCGGTCGGATCGCCCTCCCCCGGTTGGGACGCCGACAGCGCCCCGACGACGAGCAGGCTCGGGCGGAAAAAAGTGTAGTCCAGCGCCAACCCGCCGTGCCACCGCGGGAGTTCCTCATTGGCCCCGTCGCCGGCGGCGGCGCCTGCGTTGAGGTGCACCCGGGCCGCGCCGAAGCTCCGCGTGGCGATCGCGGTCAGGCCGGCCCGCGCCGACGCGCCGGTGGGCGAGAAGAAGTCGCCCCGCAGCGAGAACGCCGGAACCCCCGCCCCTTCGCGGACAGGGTTGTAGAGCGCGAAGGCGCCGATGCCGGCGACGCCGCTCTCGCCGCCGGGCCCGAGCGCGACGGGGAGCCGGAACCCGGCGTGCCAGTTCATCGCGACGCCGTAGTTCAGGTCGACGTCGAGATGGTTCTCCCCCGCCGCTCCCGCCGGCTGGACGTAGTCCCACGGCGTCAGCAACTCGAAGGCGTACCGCGCCACCGGCGAGGCGTCCTCGACCGGCACCGGATGCGCCGGGTCGAGGTCGCGGAAGCCCAGCTGGGCGAAAGCCGGAGCGGCGCGCAAGCCGCCTGCGCTGGCCAGGAGGCCGAGCACGAGGGACCGCGTGAACCACCGGGGAGTGCGCGAGGACATGGAGGAGGGTAGCCGCCATGCGCGGCGTGGAGCAAGGCGCCGGAGTTACGCCGGAACCCCGGGGCAGCTATCCTGAAGGAGACCCGATCCCGCAGGGGGACCCATGAAGCGCAGCACCATGATCACGATCGCCATCGCCGTGGGCTTCGGCGCCATGCTTCTCTACTCGACGCTGACGAGCCAGAACGTGCAGTGCACCGTCACCATCGAATACAACGGACGCAGCAACACCGCGACCGCCTCGGGCGCCACGGAATCGGATGCGCTGACGCAAGCGCAGACGACCGCCTGCGGCCCGATCATCTCCGGCATGAACGAGTCGATCGCCTGCGGCAAGGCGATCCCGGTGGCGCAGTCCTGCAAACCCCTGTGAGCATGGCCCGCCTCCGCCTGCCGCACCCGCTCGTCCTCCTGGTCGGGTTCGTGCTGGCGGCGGCGGCCCTGACCTGGGTGGTCCCGGCCGGCCAGTACGACCGGCAGGAAGACGCCGCCACCGGGCGGCAAGTCGTCGTACCCGGCACCTACCGCACCGTAGCTCCGGCGCCGGTGTCGCTCACCGATGCCCTCGTGGACATCCCGAAGGGGATGGCTGACGCCGCCTCCGTCATCTTCCTCGTCTTCCTGGTCGGCGCCGCCTGGACCGTCGTCGAGCGCACCGGCGTGTTCGGAACCCTCCTCGACGGCCTGATCGAGCAACTGCGCGGCCACGACGCGCTGGTGATCCCGATCTCCTGCGTGGTGTTCGCCACGGGCGGCGTCCTGATCCAGATGCAGGAAGAGCTGATCGCCTTCGCGCCCATCCTGGTCCTGCTCGTGGCGCGCCTCGGCTTCAACCGCGTGACCGCCGTGGCCATGAGCATCGGCGCCGCCGTGGTCGGCGCCACCTTCAGCCCGATCAACCCCTTCATGGTCGGCATCGCCCAGAAGGTGGCGGGGCTCCCGCTGCTCAGCGGGTCGGACTTTCGCATCGCCTGCCTGGTGCTCGCCCTGGGCCTCTACACCTGGTACACCATGCGCTATGCCGCCCGCCACCGGACGGCGGCGGTGGCCGCCACGGGACAGGAATCGGCCGCCGGCGCAAGCGGCTGGCGGATGCGCGCCATTCTGCTCCTCGTCCTGGCCACCTTCGCGCTGTTCGTCGTCGGAGTCCTGCGCTGGGAGTGGGACTTCGACCAGATGTCGGCACTCTTCTTCGCCATGGGCGTCGCGGCGGGCCTGATCGGGAAGCTCGGCCTCGAGGGGACCGCCGAGGCGTACGTGGACGGGTTCAGGTCGATGGCGTATGCCGCGCTCATCATCGGCTTCGCGCGCGCGATCTACGTCGTCATGGACCAGGGGCACATCGTGGACTCCATCGTCCGCGCGCTCTTCGCTCCCGTCGCCGAGCTCCCCGTCACCCTGACCGCCCTCGGAATGATGGTGGCGCACGGGCTCCTGCACGTGCCGGTGCCGAGCACCAGCGGACAGGCGGTGCTCACCATGCCGCTCCTCGTTCCACTGTCCGACCTCCTCGGACTCTCCCGCCAGGTGACGGTGCTGGCCTACCAGTTCGGCGTCGGGTTGGTGGATCTCGTGAACCCGACGAACGGGGCGCTGCTGGCCATGGTCGCCGCCGTCGGAGTGCGGCTCGAGGAGTGGTGGAAGTTCGCACTTCCCATCCTGCTGCTGCTCGCCGCGCTGGCCGCGGTGGCGCTTGCCGCCGCTGTCGCGATCGGGCTGACGTAGGGGGGGGTCACCCCTGCCAGGGCGTCCTCCCAAGTGGACGGATGTCGGCTGGAACGAATCGCCCGTCTACTTTGTAAGAGCAATGGGCGGAGGGTGTTCGCCCTCCACCCCCGGCTGAGCCGGGGGCCCGCTGGCACCCAAGTTGCAACCGAATACGGCCAGGAGATGCAGTCCAGCTCGCTCCGGCACTGGGAGACCCAGGACCCATGAGTGACATCACGATCCGCGAAATGGAGCAGGACGAGGAGTTTTCGGCCTGGTTTTCCGAGCTGCTGAGCGAGGAAGACGCCGCCGAGGGCACGTCCAGTCGTGTCGAGGATCGGTACCTGGTGCTGAGCAGCGAAATCGGCGACTGGGTCGGCGGACTGCGATACACGTTGCAGGGTGGAGTGGCGCACTTGGTCGAGGTGGCCGTTGCGCCGGCGGAGCGGGGCCAGGGACACGCCCACCGCCTGCTCGCCGCCTTCGAGGAGCGGGCCGCCTCGAACGGGGCCCATCTCGTGGAGTTCTGGACGGACGATCTTCGCTCCGAGTCCTTCCTGCTCGCCATCGGCTGGCGGCGGGTGATCGCCCGCACCGGCTACATCGGCGGCCGTGACTGGTATCTCATGGAAAAGACGATTTATCCCTCCTGAGCCGGTGATGCGGCATGCCGGGCAGGGCGTTAGTTTGGGGAGTCGGGGTGGCGAGGCCGCCCCGGCTCTTTCTCGTTCCGGGCCCGCGGCCCCGGGAGGCCCCCCTGACCATTCGTGATGCAGCGCGCGACATCATCGCCAAGTTCGAGGTCCTCCGGGATTTCGAGGGCACGGTCCGCGAGCTGATGACCGCCCACGAGGCGAAGCGTCCCCTCTGGTTTCCCCACGACCTCATCGGCCCCGGTCCGGACGAGCTCGTCGAGGATCACCGCAAGAAAGCGCGGAAGCGGGCCGAGGGGATCCCGGTCCCGGCCCGTGCCGCGGTGGCGCTCAACCTCCTGACCGAGGAGGGACTGCCGCACTTCCACCGGGTGTTCGCGGCCCACGCCGGCGAGGACAGCCACTGGCGCGACTGGCTGAACCTCTGGACCGCCGAGGAAGACCGGCACGGGCAGGTCCTGCACGACTATGTGCGGGACACCGGCATCCTCGACCAGCGGAAGCTGGAGGAGATCCAGTTCGAGTACATGCGGGCCGGGTTCAACCCCAGCTGGGACAAGGATCCGTACCGCGTGTTCGTGTATACGTCGGTGCAAGAGCGGGCCACGCAGCGATCGCACTCCGAGACCGGGCGGATCGTGGCCGAATACGACCCGCAGCTCGGCTCCGTCCTCGAGAAGGTGGCGCAAGAGGAGGCCCGGCACTTCACCTTCTACCGCGCGGTCTTCAGCGAAGTGCTGAAGCGCGACCCGAACAACGGGCTCGAGTCGGCGTCGCACATCCTGCCGGGCATCGACATGCCCGGCGTCACGATCCCCGGGTTCCGCGACTTCGCCGAGGTCATCCGCCGCGCCGGCATCTACGGGCCGCGGGACTACCTCAAGATCGTCCAGGAGCAGATCGCGTTCTGGAAGATCGAGAAGCTCGAGGGACTGAACGAAATGGGGCGGAAGGCGCAGGAACGGATCATGGCGGTACCCGACCGCCTCCGGCGCATCGCGGACCTGATCGAGACCCGCAGCCGGGCCAAGACCTTCACGTTCGAGGTGGTGTTCAATCGTGAATTCGCCATGGAGTAGGCGGGCTCGCCTCGGCGCTGCGGCGGCGGTCATGTGCGCCGTGCTGACTGGCGCCTGCGGCAAGGAGGAGCCGGGCGCGTCGGCGGGGGGGGCCACCAGGCCACCGCCGCCGGCTGGAGACGAGGCGCAGGCGGAGGCGACGATCCTCGGCCGCGACGTCTTCAAGCTGCTGGATCAACTGGCCGCCTACGCCGCATCCAACCAGCGCAAGTACCCCGCGTCCCTCCGGCTGGCCGGCATCGACAGCCTGACGCCGACCCTGGCCCGTCGCATCGACACCCGCGTCTCCCCGCCGATGGCGTTCGCGTTGTTCCGGAACCCGCTCGGTCACCTGCTGACCAGCTGCCGCGGCACCACTGACCTCCTCGAGGAGTCGGCCCTCAACGAGGGCCGGTTCACCGTCACCTGCACCGATTCCGGCGGCCGGAGCTCTCCGTACAAGGTCCAGCGGGCGAGCGGGCGATGAGGTGTCGGTGGAACTGATGGCCCTCGCGGCGCGCGGCGTGAGCGTCGCGGCGCTCCTTGTCGCGTCCGTCATCGCGCTCACCTACTGGGCGGTGCGCGCCGGGCACCTGGCGCCCTTCGGCGCCTGGCCGCGCGCGGTGCGTCGCGCGGCCGACCCGATCCTCCGGCCCGTCGAGCGCCGACTGGTGCGCGCGGGCCGCAATCCGCAGGACGCCCCGCTCTGGCTCTTCGGGTTCGCCGTGGCGGGGGGCCTCCTCCTTATCTCCTTCGTCGACTGGCTGATCGGCCTCGTCTCCCGGGCGCAATCGGCGGCGAGCGGAGGGACGGCGGGCGTCGCCGCGTTCCTGATCAACGGCGTCTTCACCGTCCTGATCGCGGCGTTGATCGTCCGGGTGGTGGCGTCCTGGTTCGGGATCGGGGCCTACGACCGCCGCTTCCGGCCCATCATCCTCGTGACCGAGTGGTTCGTGGCGCCCATCCGGCGTGTCCTCCCGCCGATGGGGATGATTGACTTCAGTCCGTTGGTGGCGTGGCTGGCGCTCGTCCTCCTGCGCTCGTTCCTGATCGGCCTGGTCCGGTGAATCCGCTGGAGAGCGCGGACGGCGGCATCCGGCTTCGCCTCCGGATCCAGCCTCGCGCCTCTCGGACCGAGGTGGCCGGCCTCCATGGCGACACGATCCGTATCCGCCTCTCCGCGCCCCCGGTAGACGGCGCGGCCAACGAGGAGCTGGTCCGCTTCCTGGCCGAGGTGTTGCACGTGCCGGCGCGCGCCGTGGAGATCACCGCCGGCCATTCCGGCCGCCAGAAGACAGTGCGGGTCCTCGGCGTGGACCGGACGACGGCGGCCGTGGCGCTCGGGATCGCGCCGGCCTAGCGCCCCACTTGCCATCGGCGTCCGGGCGAGTACACTTCCAGAGTCGGGACAATTGATTCGTGGTGATTTGCGCATATTGCGGCCACGTTAAACAACCTGCTAAAACGCTCGCCTGGAGCCGTTTTGGTTCCGGGCGTCGTTGTTGGAGCCCTGCGTGACGTCCTTCCCCGGTCCTGCCTTCCCTGCCCGCGCCCGCCGCCTGGCCGCGCTCGAGCGCCTGCTCACCGAGCGGATCCTCGTGCTCGACGGCGCCATGGGCACCATGATCCAGCGACATGACCTCACCGAGGCGGACTTCCGCGGCGAGCGCTTCGCGGCGCATTCGAGCGACCTCCGGGGCTGCAACGACCTGCTCTGCCTGACCCGTCCCGACATCATCGGCGGCATCCACGACGCCTACCTCGACGCCGGCGCCGACATCATCGAGAGCAACTCGTTCAACGCGACCTCCATCGCGCTGGCGGACTACGCACTCTCCCCCCTCGCCCGCGAGCTCAACCGCGCCGCCGCCGCCGTGGCGCGGGCAGCGGCAGACCGTGCGGAGGCACACGAACCGGGGCACTTCCGCTACGTGGCCGGCGCCATCGGCCCGACCAACCGGACCGCGTCGCTCAGCCCCGACGTCAACGACCCCGGCCACCGCAACGTGGATTTCGACACGCTTGCCACCGCCTACCGCGAGGCGGTGGAGGGGCTGGTGGAGGGCGGGGCGGACATCCTCCTCGTCGAGACGATCTTCGATACGCTGAACGCCAAAGCCGCCATCTTCGCCATCGAGGAGTGCTTCGAGCGCTGGGGCGCGCGGCTGCCCGTGGTCATTTCCGGCACCGTGGTGGACCAGAGCGGCCGCACCCTCTCGGGCCAGACGGTCGAGGCCTTCTGGCTCGCAGTCTCGCACGCTCGCCCCCTGGCGGTCGGACTCAACTGCGCGCTCGGCGCCCGGGCGCTCCGGGCCCACCTGCAGGAACTGTCGCGCGTGGCCCCGGTGCGAATCAGCGTCTACCCGAACGCCGGTCTGCCCAACGCCTTCGGGGGGTACGACGAGACGCCAGCGGAACTCGCGGCCGTGGTGGGTGAATTCGCGCAGCACGGGCTGGTGAACATCGTCGGCGGCTGCTGCGGGACGACGCCCGACCACATCCGCGCGGTGGCGGAGGCGGTGCGCGGCGTGCCCCCGCGCCATCCGCCGGAACAGGAGCCTCGTCTCCGGCTGAGCGGCCTCGAGCCCCTGGTTGTCGGGCCCACGACCAACTTCGTCAACATCGGCGAGCGCACCAACGTGACCGGCTCGCGCCGGTTCGCCAAGCTGATCCTGGACGGCCAGTTCGAGGCGGCGCTCGAGGTGGCGCGGCAGCAGGTGGACAACGGCGCCCAGCTCATCGACGTCAACATGGACGAGGGGATGCTCGACGCCGTGGCGGCGATGACCCGCTTCCTCCGCCTGGCCGCGGTGGAGCCGGGCATCGCCAAGGTCCCGGTGATGATCGACTCCTCCCGATGGGAGGTGCTGGAGGCGGGGCTCAAGTGCGTGCAGGGCAAGAGCGTCGTCAACAGCATCTCGCTCAAGGAAGGGGAGGAGCCCTTTCTCCGGCAGGCGCGCCTGGTCCGGCGCTACGGTGCGGCGGTGGTGGTCATGGCCTTCGACGAGCAGGGCCAGGCCGACACGGTGGAGCGCAAGCTGGCCATCGCCAGGCGGGCCTACGACCTCCTCACCTCGAAGGCCGGCTTCCCGCCGGAGGACATCATCCTCGATCCGAACGTCTTTGCCATCGGCACGGGGCTCGAGGAGCACGCCACGTACGGGCTCGCCTTCATCGAGGCCAGCCGCCGCATCAAGGCGGAACTGCCGCACGTCTCGGTGAGCGGCGGCATCAGCAACGTGTCCTTTTCCTTCCGGGGGAACGACCCGGTACGGGAAGCGATCCACGCCGTCTTCCTCTTTCATGCCATTCGCGCCGGGCTCGACATGGGGATCGTCAACGCCGGCCAGCTGGCGCTCTATGACGACCTCCCCGCCGACTTGCGGGAGCGGGTGGAGGACCTGGTACTGAACCGCCGAGCCGACGCGACGGAGCGCCTGCTCGCAGTGGCCGCGAGCGTGGCGGGCCAGGCGATGTCCGCCGGCCCCGACCTCCGCTGGCGCGAGGGCTCCGTGCACGAGCGGCTGGTGCACTCGCTGGTCGAGGGACTGACCGACTGGATCGAGGCCGACACGGAGGAGGCGCGCCAGCAGGCGGCCCATCCGCTCGACGTGATCGAGGGCGCGCTGATGGACGGGATGAACGAGGTGGGAGACCGCTTCGGCGCCGGCCGGATGTTCCTGCCGCAGGTCGTGAAGAGCGCGCGGGTCATGAAGCGGGCGGTGGCGCACCTCATCCCGTACATCGAGGCGGCCAAGGCGCGCGACGGCGGCCGGCCCAAGGGGAGGATCCTGCTGGCCACCGTCAAGGGCGACGTGCACGACATCGGGAAAAACATCGTGGGCGTCGTGCTGCAGTGCAACAACTTCGAGGTCTTCGATCTCGGCGTGATGGTGCCGGCGGCAAGAATCCTCGAGGAGGCACGGGAGCGCCAGGTCGACCTGATCGGGCTGAGCGGGCTCATCACGCCGTCGCTGTCGGAGATGGCGTTCGTGGCCTCGGAGCTGGCGCGCGAGGGATTCACCCAGCCGCTCCTCATCGGCGGGGCCACCACCAGCCGCGCGCACACCGCGGTGCGGATCGCGCCGGCCTACGGCGAGCCGGTGGTGCACGTGCAGGACGCCTCGCGGGCGGTGGCCGTCGCCAGCAGCCTCCTCAGCGACGGGCTCCGGCCGGCGTTCGTGGCGGAGGCGCGCGCCGCGCAGGCGCGGCTGCGGAAGGAGCACGAGTCGAGGGACGCCGTGGCCCTCCGGCCGCTCGCCGAGGCGCGGCGGCAGGCCGTCCGCCTGGAGTGGCCCGCGCCGCCCCCGCGGCCCTCGTACCTCGGCATCCGGGAGTTCACCGCGTACCCGCTGGAGGAGCTCGTCTCCCGCATCGACTGGACGCCGTTCTTCCAGGCGTGGGAGCTCAAGGGGTTCTACCCGGCCATCCTCGACGACCCCGCCACCGGGGCGGCGGCCCGGGAGTTGATGGCGGACGCGGAAAGGCTCCTGAAGGACATCGTCGCGAACCGGCGGCTCGAGGCGCGTGCGGTGGTCGGGTTCTTCCCCGCCGCGCGGCAGGGGGGTGACGACATCGCGCTGTACATCGACGACAGCCGCCGGGAGGTCCGCGCCGTCATCCACACCTTGCGGCAGCAGGTGGCCAAGGCGGAGGGACGCGCCAACCGCGCGCTCGCGGACTACGTGGCGCCGGCGGACGTGGCGCCCGACTACCTCGGGCTCTTCGCGGTGACCACCGGGCACGGGCTGGACAAGATCGTCGCGGCCCGCGAGGCGGCGCACGACGACTACGGCGCCATCATGGCCAAGGTGCTGGCCGACCGGCTGGCCGAGGCCTTCGCCGAGCGCCTGCACGAGCTGGTGCGGACGGAGCTCTGGGGGTATGCGGCGGGCGAGGCGCTCGACAACGCGGCGCTGATCCGGGAGCAGTACCAGGGCATCCGCCCCGCGCCCGGCTACCCGGCGTGTCCGGAGCACACCGAGAAGCGGACCATCCTCACGCTGTTGGAGGCGGACCGGCGCGCGGGCATCACGCTGACCGAGAGCTGCGCGATGCTGCCGACCGCCTCGGTGAGCGGGATGTACTTCTGGCACCCCGGGGCCGCCTACTTCGGCGTGGGCCGCATCGGCCGCGACCAGGTCGAGGACTACGCGCGCCGCAAGGGATGGAGCGTGGCGGAAGCGGAGGAGTGGCTCGCCCCCAACCTGGGATACGAGCGTGGCTGAGCCACGCGGAGGGACTCCGAATGCCTGACCTGCGCAGCTTGCTGGCCGACGGCCATGTGCACGTGTCGGACGGCGCCATGGGAACGCTGCTCTACAGCAAGGGCATCTTCCTCAACGTCTGCTACGACGAGCTCAACCTCCGGCAGCCGGACATCATCCGGGAGATCCACCGCGACTACGTCCGCGCCGGGGCCGAGCTGATCGAGACGAACACCTTCGGCGCCAACCCGCTGAAGCTGGCGCACCACGGGCTGGCCGCGGACACCGAGGCGATCAACGAGGCCGCCGCCCGGCTGGCCCGGGAGGCTGCCGGCGACCGGGCCGCGGTGGTGGGCGCCATCGGCCCGCTCGGCATCCGCATCGAGCCCTTCGGCGAGACGTCGGTGGCGGAGGCGCGCGCCGCCTTCGCGCGGCAGGCGGCGGGGCTGCTGGCCGGCGGCGTGGACGGCTTCCTGCTGGAGACCTTCAGCGACGTGGAAGAGCTCCGTGCGGCGGTGGACGCGATTCACGGCATCTCCGACCTGCCCATCATCGCCCAGATGACCGTCGGCGAGGACGGGCGGACGCA